>ENA-OPAO01002651-OPAO01002651.1-human-gut-metagenome-genome-assembly--contig:-NODE-2651-length-10377-cov-4.798198_pt1 | contig 10377 bp, 9 predicted proteins | sample MGYA00241054_ERZ501424 | MGnify/ENA primary metagenome ERZ501424 (study PRJEB25962, sample SAMEA2042623) | human gut metagenome | biome: human gut; feature: human-associated habitat; material: faeces...
CGCTCTCCGTCGGCAGCCGGTCGCCCGGATTGCGCTGCCCGCTGAGGATCTCTTTGAGCATGCAGTCAAGAAACCGCTCCCGTTCCGACCGGTTTTCCGTTTCCTTTTCTTTTGCCATATTCTTTTTCCCCCCGAAAAAACCTCCTGTAGATGCTACGCATTGTATTGCATTTTCTTCCCGGTGTAAAGAGAAAATAGCAAATTTTTTAAGATTTTTCCACCGCTGTACATAAAACGGGACTCTCCGGTGGCGGAGAGTCCCATTTCCCTTTGAAATACCTAGATTTTTAACAATCACGGGCAGGCCGCAAAGCCGATGGCCAGTAGCGTCTGCGCAAGGATGTACGTGCACATGACAACAAAGTTCTGCTGCGTGGGCTCAGCCTTCTTGACGAAGAGCATGTCGCACAGCACACCGTCGGACGCGAGGAAGAACGTCGCACCGAAAAACGCCACGAGCTTGCCCCACCAGAACGCCGTCAGCAGCGGCAGGATCAGGCTCACGCTCAGCACGCAGAGCATGAGCATATACGTCAGCGACAGCGGACGCAGCGCGCGCGGGATATTCCTGCGGCTGTTGGCATACACGAACGCGGCACCGGCGGCATAGATCGCGCTGACCACAACGATCCAGATCCAGCTGACGCGGATGACATAGTGCGTGTAGATAAAGATCAGATAGCACACGTGGCCAAGGAAGAACGACGACGTGCCGAGCGCAAAGAACTTCTTCTTGAGCGGCCAGAGCAGAAACAGATCGCCCAGGCAGCCAAACAGCAGGCCGGCGACCACCCAAAGCGACGGCATGCGGGCAAAGGCGAGGTAGCTCAGCGCAACGACCGGCATCAGCGCGACCTTCGTCGGCTTGCGCAGGTCGTCATCGCCGCGCCAGCAGCTGACGAGGTGCACAATGGCGAGCACCGCCAGGGACACCGGGAACACCCATTTTAATACGATCATCTTATCCCATCCTATCTCCAATCAGAATGTGTTCGGAATCCGCGCAAGTTTACATCTCGTTCATTGACACGGTATTCCGATGCAATTATAATAGATTTGGAAGTTTATCGTCAATGATTATTGGCAATATTTTAATATTTAATATGCTTGAAGGTGCCCATTCATGCTCTATTATCTGCTGCTCATTCCCGCTGTGCTCAGCACCGCGTGGATTTATTTTTTGTCCCCCGCGCTGAGCTACTGGTGGCTGCTGCCGATCCTGATCGCCTGCTTCGTGGCAGCGAATCTTGTGTACGTGCTGCTGATGTTTGTCTGCACGTGGTTCGCCGGACCGAACAAAATGTACACGCACATCAGCCCGTTTTATCACGCGCTGACGATGGCGCTCGACGGCTGGATCCTTGCGCTCTGCCGCGTGAAGATCCACGTCACGGGGCTCGAAAAAGTGCCGACGGACACAGAATACCTGTTCGTGAGCAACCATCGCTCGAACTTTGACCCCATGGTGCAGTGGTGGGTGCTGCGGCGCTGGCGGCTGGCGTTCGTGTCCAAGCCGTCGAACATGCGCAAGTTCGTCATCGGCCCGTTCGTGCGCCGGTGCTGCTTTCTGCCGATCGACCGCGAGAACGCGCGCAACGCCCTGACCACGATCAACGCCGCAGCCGATCTCATCCGCGCGCATGAGTGCTCGTTCGCCATCTATCCCGAGGGCACGCGCAGCAAAAGCGGCGAGCTGCTGCCCTGGCACGCTGGCTCGCTCAAGATCGCGCAGAAGGCCAATGTGCCCATCGTCGTTGCGACGATCGAGGGCACAGAGCGCATCGCACACAACGTCCCCTGGCGGCGCACGCACGTGTATCTCAGCATCCGCGAGGTCATCCCAGCCGAAACGGTCAAGGCCACAAAAACGAACGCCCTCACCGAAGGCATCCGCAGCAAAATGATCGCCGAGCTGGGCAAATAATTCCGGGATCACAGGCAAGATCCTCGTCCGCACATCTGCGGGCGAGGATCTTTTTGCCCACGTTCGAGAAACGGACGCCGTTTCGGCACGCGCCCGCCTCCCGCGCCGCGACGCACGGCGGACGAACGCACGGCAGGGCACGAAAAGCGCCCGGAGCGATCGCTCCGGGCGCTTTATGACGTTTATGCTCGGTTCAGTGGCTGTCAGCCATGCGGTAGCCGACGCCGACCTCCGTGAAGATATACTGCGGTTCGACCGGGTTCGGCTCGATCTTGCGGCGGATGTTCGCCATGTGCACGCGCAGGAGCTTGTTGTCGCCGCCGACGCCGGGCCCCCAGAGCTCCTTCATCATGGACTTATAGGTGAGCACCTGCCCGGCGTGCCGGCCGAGCAGCGCCACGATCTTGTACTCGTTCGGCGTCAGGTGCGTGTCCTCGCCGGCGAGAAAAACGCGGTGCTTATTGTAGTCGATGCACAGGTCGCCGACGTGGCACTCCCCCGTCATGGCCAGGCCGTCGCTCGTGCCGTCGGTGCGCGTGTGGCGCAGCGCCGTGCGGATGCGCGCGAGCAGCTCCACCGTGCCGAAGGGCTTGGTCAGGTAGTCATCCGCGCCCATGTCGAGCGCAGACGCCTTGTCGATCTCCGCGCTGCGGGCCGAGATGATGATGATCGGCATCCGGCTCCAGGCGCGCACGGAGCGGATGATCTCGCTGCCGTCCATATCCGGCAGGCCGAGATCCAGCAGCAGCAGATCCGGGCAGTGCGAGGCGATCATCTCCAGCGCGGTCTTGCCGTCGGGCGCGAGCAGCGTGTCATACTCATGGGAGCGCAGCGCCGCCTGCAGATATTTGCTGATGCCGGGGTCGTCCTCAACGATGATGATTTTATCACGGATCATGTGTTCGATTCCTCCTCCGCCGGCAGCCAGAAGCGGAACTCCGCGCCGCCGTCGATCTTGTTTCTTGCATAAATCTCGCCGCCGTGCGCGCGCACGATCGCGCGGCAGACGCTCAGGCCGATGCCCATGTGGCGGCTGCGGTCGGACGCCTCCACGGCGCCGAGCGGCAGATAGCCGTCAAAGAGTACGCCGAGCAGCTGCGGCGGGATACCGTCGCCGTTGTCGGCCACGGTCAGCCAGACGCGGCGGCCCTCGGCACGGATCTCGATGAAGATCTCCGTTGCCGACGGGCTGTGCTTGGCGACATTCTCCAACAGGTTGAGCAGCACCTGCTCGATGAGCGTGGCGTCCATCGGCGCGAGCAGGATCTCTTCCGGCTTTGAGACCGTGATGGGAATGTCGGTATCGCAATTTTTGCGAAAGCGCCGGATCGCGCTGCCGACGATCTCCTCGACGACCTCGTCCGATTTCTCGATCACGACGCCCTCGTCGCAAAAGCGCGTGACGGACAGGATGTTCTCCGACAGGTGCAGCAGCCACTGCGCGTTCTGGTGGATCTCCTCGACCATGCCGCGGCCCTCGTCCGTGAGCGTCTCGCTTTCCTCCACGGTCGCGCTCAGGCCCATGATGGCCGTCAGCGGCGTGCGGATATCGTGCGACACGCTGCGCAGGAGATTGGCGCGCATACGGTCTCTTTCCGCCTCGTAACGCAGCTGCTCCTGCCGCTTGATCTGCGTCGTGAGCGTGCTCACGAGAACGCTCACGACCAGCATAACCGCGAACGTCAGCGGATAGCCGTCGATCGTCAGGTTGAATTCGTGAAACGGGTATGTAAACAGGTAGTTCACGCTCACCACGCCGACGGCCGACGCCAGAATGCCGGGCCAATACCCGGTGGTGAAGCGCGAGACGAGCACCACAGCCAGAATGAACACGGATGTGGCAAACGGGTTATTATCGTCATAGCAGACGGACAGCAGCTCGCACACAGCAACGGCGCAGCCCATGATAAAAAGGAACATGACCGTATCACGCAGCCACTGCGGCATGCGCTTCCATACTTTCTGCATAAGCATCCCTCTTTCCGGACAGCCGTCTTGGCTCCACTGTCAGCATAGCACATTGTCCGCGCGAACGCGACGGTCTTTGCAGCCTCAGGCGCATTCTTTTCCGCCTTCTTAACGGCTGCGCAGCGTTTGGGCCGCTGTTTTCCGGAAACTTAGCGCATAGATTCCTTATAATGAAGTATCTTCACAGATCCCGTCCGAAACACGGACAGGACATTGGGGGAAAGGAGGCAGTCACATGATCTTTGCAGCAGTTGGCGGCGGTATGATCATTGCCTGCGGCGCGTTTGTGTGGTTCATCCTCAAGCGCTGATGCGCGCTACCGCGTCGAGGGAGAAAAAACGGAATATGTGATCCATCACAGCAAAGGCCAGTCGGAAGCAGTTTCCGGCTGGCCTTCGCCTGTTCTTCGGATTTAACGCACGATCGCCTTCGTGCACAGCCAGTCGCACCAGTCCAGGTCGTACTTGGCGTAGACATGGGTGCTGTCGCCGCTGGCATCGGCACGCAGGTTGCCGTTTTCGTCGTCGAAGAGCTCGTTGATGTCGATGTAGAAGATCGTCTTGCCGTCGGCGAGCGCGGCGAGCTTTTCGTTGAGCTTGTCAATGCGGGGGTTGTTGAACGTCGCGTCCGTGCTCGAGCGCGAGGGGCCGACGTGCAGGTTCGCCTCGACGAAAATAATGGCGTCCGGCTGCGCGGCGCGCACGGTGTCGATGAGCGAGGAGAACTTGGCCGTGATGTCGTCCAGATCGTTGCCGAGCTCGTTGATGCCGAGCATGATGTAGACCTTGCCGAACGTTTTCTGGCTCAGCAGCTGCGGCAGCGTGACCGTGCCGACGTTTTTCACGGCAATGGCCTTGGTCTGCGCAACGTAGACGTTCAGGCCGACGTCGGCGAAATACGTCGCGTTTTTCAGGCTGCCGTATTCGGCAATACCGACGGTGCGCGAGTCGCCGATGAAGAGCGCATCGTCAAAATACGAGGCGTCCACCGTCGTGAACTGCAGCGGCGTCGGCTCGGGCGTGGGCGTCGGCTCGGCGGTCTCTTCCGGCGCCGCCGTGACGGATGCGGCCGGCTGCTTGCCGGTATTGCTGCGGTCGATCAGGCCGCGGATGAGAAACGGTGCCGCCGCGAGCGCGGCCACCAGCAGCAGGATGAGAAAATATTGCGGTTTGATGCGTTTCATACGTCAGCGCTCCTTAAAATCGGAAGTACATAAAGGGATCGTTCATGCCCTTGCTCAGGCAGAACAGGCACAGCCAGAACAGCACGGCCAGAATGACCGCCCCGGCCCACGTGCCCTTGAGCCGGCGGTACAGATAAGCCGGCAGCGACGTCGAGCACACGAGGCCAAGCACGAGGAACACCCCGTAGGTCTTGCCGTACTTGAGAAAATCGAGCGGATAAGCCGCCGCCGTGTGCGAAAACAGCGGCAGCAGGCGGCCGAAGTACGCGCCGAGCTGCCCGAGATCCGGCACGGAAAACACCGCCCACGACAGCGGGATGAGCACGAGCATGTACAGATGCCCGAGCACCGGCCAGCGGTCGAGGTATTTTTTGAGCCAGAGCTTTTCGACCGTGAGGATCACAAACAGGCCCAGACCCCAGAGCAGGAAGTTCAGGTGCGCGCCATGCCAGAGCCCGGTCGCCAGCCAGACGACCAGGAGGTTGAAGATCATGCGCCCGCGGCTGCCGCCGAGCGGGAAATACAGATAATTGCGGAACCACGCGCCGAGCGTGATGTGCCACCGGCGCCAGAACTCCGTCATGCTCAGCGCGAGGTACGGGCAGCGGAAGTTTTCCGGCAGGTGGAAGCCGAGCATCCGGCCGATGCCGATGGCCATGAGCGAGTAGCCCCAGAAGTCGAAATAGAGCTGGAACGAATACGCGAACGCAGCCATCCACGCCAGCGGCGTCGAGAGGCTCTCAAAGCCGATCGTGGTCACATCGCTCCAGAGGCCGCCGAGCTGGTTGGCGAGCAGGATCTTGAACGCCATGCCGAACACGAACAGCTTCAGCCCGTCGACCGTCTGCCGCAGCGACACATCGCGCGTGCCAAACTCCGGCTGCAGCTGTGCATAGCTGGCGATCGGGCCGGAGACGAGCTTCGGGAACATGGTCAGGTACGTGCCGAATGTGAGCAGCGAGCGCTCCGGCGCGACCGTGCCGCGGTAGACGTCGATGAGATAGCCGCCGGCCGAAAACGTGTAAAAGCTGATGCCGACCGGCAGCGCCCAGCCCAGCAGCGGCACGGCCGCCTTGCCGCCGGACACCCAGCCGAGCACACCGTTGACGCCGGTGAGCAGGAAGTTGAGATATTTAAATTTAAATAGGAACAGCCACAGGAAATTGTAGCACAGGCCCACGATGAGCCACAGCTTTGCGCGCGGCTTGTCGCGCGTGATGGCAAGGCCCAGCCCGTAGTTGACCAGCACAGACGCGGCCAGCAGCGCAAAGTACGCCCACTGACCGTCCAGTCCGATGATATAAAACACACAGCTCCCAACCAGCAGCACGGCATTGCGCGCACCGGCCGGGCGCGACGGTGTCAGATAATACACCAGCAGAAATGCCGGAAAGAAGCAAAACAAAAACGACAGGCTGCTGAAAACCACGGACCCTATCCTCCTGAACCCTCGACAAACCCGCAAAAGCAAAAAATTTCGTATGAAAAGGTTAACATAAATTTCGGTGTTTGTGTGCGGTTTCCGACAAAAAAACTGCACAAACTTTCCGGCCGCAATTTGGTGGTTTTCGTGGTTGTTGCCGCGTGGGCGGAAATGCGTGGCAGAAAAAGAAAAATCTCCAGCGCTGTGCGTTTCAGCGCCGGAGATTTTTCTTTTCTCAATATCCGATCGGGTCGGGATGTCCGCGCGTCAGCTCAGGAGCACCTCGTCGGACTCGACCTGCGCGCCCGCCACCTCGGCGAACTTTTCGAGCAGGTCCTGCTTCGTGAGCTTCTTTTTCTCCTCACCCTCGATATCGAGGATGATGTGGCCCTCGTTCATCATGATGAGGCGGTTGCCGTGAACAATGGCGTCCTTCATGTTGTGGGTGATCATCATGGCGGTGAGCTGGTTTTCGCGCACGATGCGGTCCGACAGCTCGAGCACCTTGGCCGCCGTCGCGGGGTCGAGCGCCGCGGTGTGCTCGTCGAGCAGCAGCAGCTTCGGCTTTTGCAGGGAGGCCATGAGCAGCGTCAGCGCCTGGCGCTGGCCGCCGGAGAGCAGGCCGACCTTCGCCGTCATGCGGTCCTCAAGGCCGAGGCCAAAGCTCTTGAGCTTCTCGTGATATTCCTCGCGCTCCGCCTTCGTGACGCCCCAGCGCAGGGTGCGCCGTTTGCCGCGGCGCGCGGCGAGGGCGAGGTTTTCCTCGATCTGCATGTTCGCGGCCGTGCCCATCATGGGGTCCTGGAACACGCGGCCGATGTACTGCGCGCGGCGGTACTCCGGCATGGCAGTCACGTCCACACCGTCGAGGATGATGCGCCCGTCATCCACCGGCCAGACACCCGCGACGGCGTTGAGCATGGTGGATTTTCCGGCGCCGTTGCCGCCGATGACGGTCACGAAATCGCCCGGCTTCAGGTGCAGGGACAATCCGTCGAGCGCCCGCTTTTCATTGATCGTGCCGGGGTTGAAGGTCTTGGAGATATGGTCTAATGTCAGCATATCACTTGTCTCCCTTCTTCAGGCGGTGGAACGAGCTCTTGGCCTGCCCCTTGAGATACGGCACGGCCAGGAACGCGGCCACGATCACGGCGGTGAAGAGCTTGAGATCGTTCGGGTCGAGCTTGAGCCAGAGGATGAGCACCATGACGAGGTAATACACGATGCCGCCGAGGATGACAAAGCTCAGGCGCACGGAGAAGTTGCAGCCCTTGCGGAAGAACGCATCGCACAGCACCTCGCCGATGATGACGGCGGCGAGGCCGATGACGATGGCGCCGCGGCCCATGTTGATATCGGCAAAGCCCTGGTACTGCGCCATCAGGCCGCCGGAGAGCGCGACCATGCCGTTCGAGAGCGACAGGCCGAGCACCTTCATGGCATTGATGTTGATGCCCTGTGCGCGGCTCATGGCGGGGTTGGCGCCCGTGGCGCGGATGGCGCTGCCCTGCTCGGTGCCGAAGTACCAGTAGAGGAGCGCGATGAGCACGGCCGCGAGCAGCAGACCCTTCCAGATCGCGCCGGGCACGCTGCGCAGCGTCAGAAACAGGCTGTACTTATCCGGGTTGACCGGGGTGTTGGCCTTCATGCTCATGATACGCAGGTTGATCGAGTAGAGCGCGAACTGCGTCAGGATGCCGGCGAGGATGGCCGGAATGCCGAGCTTCGTGTGCAGCAGGCCGGTCACGAGGCCCGCGAGCAGACCCGCGACCACGGCCGCGAGCAGCGCCGCCCACGCCGGCCAGCCGGCGATGATGAGCATGACCGTCACGGCGCCGCCGGTGGTGAACGACCCGTCGACCGTCAGATCGGCGACGTCGAGCAGGCGGAACGTGATGTACACGCCCAGGGCCATGATGCCCCAGATGATGCCCTGGGCAACGCCGCCGGGCAGACGCGAAACCAGATTCGGCAGGCTCAGGGACGCAAGAACCAGTGAATTCATATCATTACCTCATAGTGTGGAGTATCCCTGCCGCAGAAACTGCGGCAGGGAGCCGGGAATCGTGTTGAAAATCAGCCGATGGCCTCGTAGTCGCTCGGGACGGTGACGTTGTAGAGGCTGGCCATGTCGGGGTTGTACTTCTTGACCGGGTTCGGGTAGTACTCGATCGCCATGGTGGAGATATCGGCCTCGCCCTTGAGGATCTTCACGGCCATCTCACCGGTGGTGCGGCCGAGCTCGTAGTAGTCGATGGACAGCGTTGCAACGCCGCAGGCCTTGCAGATGCCCTCCTCGCCGGCGATGATGGGCTTCTTGGCGGCGCTCTTGATGGCCTCGGCGCAGGAGGCGGCGGTGTTGTCGGTCGGGATATAGAGCACGTCGTTTGCGTCGCTCGCCGTGCCGGTGACGGAGACAACATCGTTCGTGTCGGAGAAGGTGTATGTATTCACGGTGCAGCCGGCCTTCTCAAGCGCGGCCTTGACGACCTCGACCTGGTAGACGGAATTCGGCTCGCCGGAGCAGTAGATGATGCCGACGTTCTTGGCGTCCGGGAACAGTTCCTGGATCATGGCCGCCTGCTGGTCGAGCGGGGCCAGGTCGGACGTGCCGGAGATGTTGCCGCCGACCGTGCCGGAGAAGTTGTCGATGCCGAGCGCAACGCCGTACTCCGTGACAGCCGTGCCGAGGATCGGAATGTCCTTCGTGGCGGCGGCCGCAGCCTGCAGGGCGCCGGTCGCGTTGGCGAGGATCAGATCCACGCCGCTGGACACGAAGCCGTTGCAGATGGTGGCGCAGGTGGCGCTGTCACCGGCGGCGTTCTGCTCGTCGAAGGTGACGTTGTCGGCGCCGAGCGCGTCGGTGATGGCGTCGCGGAAGCCCTTGGTGGCCGCGTCGAGCGCGTCGTGCTGCACAAGCTGGCAGATGCCGACGGTGTAGTGCTTATTCTCGGCCTTGTCGCCATTGCTGCCGCAGGCGGCCAGGGACAGGACCATGACCACGGCGCAGAGCAGGGCAGTGATTTTTTTGATGTTCATGCGTTTTCTCCTCCTAAATGTAGTCCCGGCAAAGAAAAAAGCCACACAGTCGTCTGTGCAGCCTTGTCAAAACCGGATCGGGAAGTCTCAGATGGTTCTGGTATTTTTGCAGCACAAACGACTATTACTTTCGCTAAAGTAATAGTAGGAATATGCGCTTGCAAATCGCTCCAGACGCATGTTTGCGGCCTCCTGTACTGAAGATGTGCCTACTTTAGCGCTTTTAGCCGATAAAGTCAACCCCGTTTTTCAGAATTTATTTACTTTTGGCATTTGTGCACAATTCTTGCGGCGCACCTCTGTGTATTTCCGTCATTTTACGCCGCCGCGCCGCAGCATTGACGCTCCCGGCCGGGTATGCTATATTAACAATAGTATATTTGCTTTCGAAGGAGGCGCGCCATGAAAACACCGCAGCAGCTGCTGCAGCAGACGCTGGAAGTGGGCGAATGCCTGCTGCCGGACGCATCGCCCGGCGGCCGCACGCCGTACCCGACCGTGTTCGTGCACGGTCTGCTGGGCTGGGGCGCGCGCGACGCGCTCTACCGCGCCGTGCCCTACTGGGGGCTCGCGGCGGGCGATGTGCTGGGTTATCTCAACGCCTGCGGGTATGACTGCCGCGCCGCCTCGGTGGGCATCATCTCGAGTGCGTGGGACCGCGCGTGCGAGCTCTATGCCGAGCTCACCGGCGGTACTGCCGACTACGGCATTGCGCACGCGCAGCGCTTCGGCCACGCGCGCTTCGGCACGGCGTACCCGAACCCGCTCGTGCCCGATTGGGGCGCGGACAGGCCCGTCGACCTCGTGGGCCACAGCTTCGGCGGCGCGACGGCGCGGCTG
>ENA-OPAO01002656-OPAO01002656.1-human-gut-metagenome-genome-assembly--contig:-NODE-2656-length-10348-cov-2.774313_pt1 | contig 10348 bp, 10 predicted proteins | sample MGYA00241054_ERZ501424 | MGnify/ENA primary metagenome ERZ501424 (study PRJEB25962, sample SAMEA2042623) | human gut metagenome | biome: human gut; feature: human-associated habitat; material: faeces...
GTCGTGTTGTCAGTGGATGCTGTCTCTCCTCAGCCAAAGCCTTATTATAAACCGGATATACATTTGTGAATAAGGAATGGTTAAAATAGTCTACGACTGATGCATCAATTGTAGACAGCCCTAAATCCTTTGCATCAATTACTTCAATCCGTTTTGCATAAGTCTTCAAAAACTTCAATGCACGTTCATCCAACGGTCGATTGGTTCCCTCAGAAACCTGAAGCACAAATGGTACTTCTTTATCTGTAATTTCGAAAGGTCCATGGAAAAATTCCCCACTGTGAATACTGGAAGAATGAATCCACTGCATTTCCATAAAAATACATATACTTTGCATATATGCTGCACCATAACCCGCTCCGCTTGCCATAGTATAAATAATTTTATCATCTTTATATTCCTTGGCAAACAGTTCAGCCCGTTTTTCCACATGCTTACATGCATGTTTCACAATACCATCAATACGTCCAACACCATCCATAAATTCTTCATAATGCTCATACCCTTCTGTCTGATTCAACAGTTCCACTGCCACCAGAAGTGCACAGATAATTTTTTCACCAGCAATATCCTTATTATCCCCAAAAGTATAATTGATAATATAATCACCAAATGGGGTAATCTCTGATTCCTCTTTCCATGTCAGAATAATTACAGCTGCACCTTTTTCCTTTGCCAGCTTCGCTGCATTAATTGTTTCCGGTGTATTTCCCTTATGGCACGATAAACACACGATTACATTTTTTCCCAAATCCTTCGGAGTACTATATACAAATTCATTACTATTAATTAGTGCTGACTTAATATTTGCACATTCTCTTTCCATAAATGTTTTCGCTGGATAAAGTGCTCCATTAGAGCCACCACATCCCACAAAATATAATGCTTTAATACCGCCTTCTTCTTTTCTGCTTTCTAAAATTTCTGTAATTACATTCTTGATTTCTGTTGGCTTCATTGATAATCCTCCCATAAATATTTTTAATACATTGTTGTTATATTATTCTGCAAGCATTGGTCTTGCTAATTTCTGAATATATGAAATTTCTTCCTGGCTCAGTTTACAATACTCACTATTATCCATACTACATCCGGCATCCTGCACATACATCATTTTGGTATCCTTTTCTACAATAGTAAAAAACCAACGCTCTTTAGGTACATTGTATAAAGTTCCTTTCTCCACCGGAGTTAATTCAATATTAAACTTTCCATCTATTCTGTCCGCTGTAATAATAATACATTTTCCAGAAATCAAAATGAATTGTTCATCTGTCGTATGATGTATCTCTAAATGTTCTAACCCATCAATGTCATTATTCGGTTTCCAATTTTTGATACAAACAACCCATTTTTCATTCCGGTATGCACATTCTATTCCTTCTCCGTCATACCTGTAACTTGTCGGCTTTATATCCATATGCTGTTCCTCCTTAAACCTTTTTAATTATTTCTATTATCAATTATTCTTCCTGCAATTGGCGTTCCATACCCAAACGCTCCTTCGACACCGCAAATCTTTGAAGCGAATTCTGCTCCAGCCTGCATGGCTTTCTTTAAAAGTTCTTTAGCATTCCCATCATCTTTACTTTCTTCTTTAAAAAATCCCGGGTCTTTATGCCGTAAAATATATGTCAAAAATGTCGCGAAATAAGAGTCTCCTGCACCCATAGTATCCATAATGCTTTCTGCTTTTACAGCTTTTTCATACATCATTTCACCATGGTATAAAATGTATGAGCCAGCTTCTCCTATTGTTCCCAGAACAAATGGGACTCCAAGCTCTTTTACTTTATTCATTTCCCTTTCGCGTTCTTTATCACTTAAATGTGCACAGGAAAGCATCGCCACTTTAATATGCGGACAAATTTTTTTCAGATATTCGTCTGTCCATCGATTTGAAAAATCAAATGCAACCGGAAGACCCAAAGAAGCAATTTCTTCTATGTCATCATCTATATAGGCATTCAGATTTGTATAAATCAGATCAAACTTTCTTATATATGAAAAATCTTCCTGCGTAAAATCATAAGGATACTCTTTTGCCACACCTCCATGATTGGATCCGATAAATACGCGATCTCCCTGATTCAGTGTCACACATGCAAATCCATTTTCACCTTCATAATTCCTGCTATGTGAAAAGTCTACATTCATATTTTTCAGTGCTGCCTGAATGCATTCTGCTACTTCATCATTTCCAAATTTACCTAAAAATGCACTTTCTGCATTATTCATATGCGCATATGCACATGTGTTAACACACTGACCTCCTGGATACATTTTCCCCCTGGAAAGATATTTGTCACAAACTGCATCTCCAATTGCAATTATTCTAGGCTGTCTCATTTTTATTTCTTTCTCCTTTCTTTCAATTTTTCTTTCACCCAGACTCCCTCACCTCTTCTTTTTGCAACAAGCAATTATTTTTCCAGATTCGCTCTTTCATTTTTTCAGATAGCCATTATTAATATTTATGTATATCTGGCAATCCATCATGAGGTGGCAGTTCCCACAGCCTGTCAGAATAACACAGGCTGTGTGCTGTTACTGTTTTCTTTATTTTGCCACCACCGGTTTTTATCAGAAAACAAAATATCCGATTCCTGTTGCTACTAATACCGATACAATTGTACATACAAGTCCCGGCCGCATATAGCTGTGATTAAATATGAATTTTCCAATTTTCGTAGTACCTGCCGTGTCAAAAGCAAGACCTGCTATACACTGGCTGGAATCCGGGATAAAGTAGTTGGATGAGCATGCCATCCATCCACCTACGATAATATAAGCCGGCAGTTTCAATGCAATTGCAATCGGAATCATAATCATTGTCGTAGACGCTTGTGAACTCGTCAGTGCACCTACCAGAAATACTGCAATAATATAAATCCAAGGATATTTATTTGTTAATGCTGACAAATTTTCTGTAATGAAGTCTGTCTGTGCTCCAACAAAGGTATTTACCAGCCAGCAAAGTCCCGCTGCAAGAATAACAGCAAAGAATCCAGTCTTTAACAACGGTACTTCTAAAATGTCGTTACTATCAATTTTACTTACAATAACAATAATTGCGGCAGCTACATACATAATAATCTGGATTAAAGATGTCATTGCTAACTGTGTACCATCGCTAAATGTTGGACGGAGTGCCGGGAAAATACCGCATATTGCAATTACTACCATAGAAACCAGGAAGATAGCAACAGAAATCTTTGCTTTTTTGGTTACCTGTTTTTCTCCTTCTACTTTCTTTTTAAAATCTTTTACCAGTCCATCTGCAACCCTCTGCTGATATTCAGGATCATCCTCTAACTCCAGGCCTTTCTTGTATACAGACAATGCTGCAATCAACACTCCTATCAGTGCTGCCGGAATTGCTACCAGCATAATTGTTGCCAGATTTACTTTTTCAAAAATAGTCATATAACCCACAATAGCTACTGTTGCAGCTGTTATTGGTGATCCGGTATTTGCCTGCTGGGATGAAATAATACTAACAGAAATCGGGCGCTCAGGCCGAATTCCATTTTCCAATGCTATTTCATTAATAACCGGAAGTAACGAATATACAATATGTCCGGTTCCACAACAGAATGTAAATAAATATGCTACAAAAGGTGCTACCAAAGTAATGTTTTTCGGATTTTTCCGTAATATTTTTTCTGCAAGCTGTACCATAAAATCCAATCCGCCAGTCGCCTGCATCGTACAGGCTGCGGTAATTACTGCCAACATAATCAGTATAACAGTAATCGGTGGATCTGATGGAGTCACTCTAAAGATATATACGAAAATCAACATTCCGATGCCGCCAGCCATTGCCAGGAAACTTCCACCTTTTCTGGTTCCCCACACAATAATCAGCATTAAAACAATAAATTCAATCCAAAACATGGACATCTACCTCCTCTTTTTTATTTATTCCAAAGCATGTGCACTACTTTAAAACCAAAATGTGTTAATTTGTTTTTATTTGTATTGTTTTATTTTGTATCTATTTGTATTATATATATTCCATACATTTGTGTCAATAAAGAAATACATTTTCGACATTATGCACAATTTTTTGTTTCACTTTTTGTACATCAATATCAATTTAATTGTGCATAGTAAAACCCGCCAGGAGCACTGGCGGGCATACAATTAAATACTTTTTATTCTTCTGTTTTCTCTTTCTTTCACTCAAGCAGTTAAATGTATGAAGAAATAACATAATCCGCCTGACTTACATCCTGATTCTCACCAGCTCCTGTATACGCAACTACCTCTATATTTGCAGCCTTTGCTGCCTGTATACCAATAAACGAGTCTTCTATTGCAATACATTCTTCCGGCTTTGCTTCTAAATATTGCATTGCCTTTCTATAACATTCCGGATCCGGTTTTCTATTCCGGCACATGTCTCCGCATACCACCACATCGAACAAACCCAGCATTTTCATCCGGTTCAATGCTACTACAATCAGCCGTGTAGAGGTCGAAGAAACCACTGCCAGCTTTTTCCCCTGTTTTTTCAAGCCGGCAATAAACTCCAGTAATCCCTCCATCGGCTTAATGCAGCCATTTTCATATGTATTTCCTATTTCTTTTCTTTTTTGCAAAAGCTGTTCCATTGTTATTTTCTCCGGCGAGCGTTCCAGTAGTCCCAGCAGAATATGGGAATCATGTGAGCCAATTAGTCTATCCCTGTCTTTTTGTGTCAGTTCCACTCCAAACTCTTTTAATGCCAGGCCCAGATAATTACCATTACTCTCTTCTGTATCTGCTATAACTCCATCAAAGTCAAACAATACATATTTTTTTTCACAGAATTTTTTCATTAATATTCTACCTTCCACATATAGCGGCGGGTTGTTAACGGATGTTCACGCTTTACTGCCAGTGCGTGGTTGTAAATCGGATATACATTATTAAACAGTGCATGGTTAAAGTAATCTACTACTGATGCATCAATTGTGGATAAGCCAAGCTCTTTCGCATCAAGAACCTCAATACGTTTTGCATATGTTTTCAGGAATGTAAGTGCTCTCTCATCCAGTTCGCGGGTTGAGCCTTCTGAAATCTGAATCATAAACGGGCGGTTTGCATCTGTAACTTCAAATGGACCATGGAAAAATTCACCGGTATGAATACTGCTTGAATCAAGCCACTGCATCTCCATAAATATACAAATGCTCTCCATATAGGCAGCTCCATATGCTGCACCACTTCCCATTGTATAAATCACCGAATCGTTCTGATACTCTTCTGCAAATGCCTCTGCTCTGGCAGCTACATGTGTACGTGCATTTCTGATGATATTGCTAATCATGCCTAAAGCTTCATAGAATTTATCATAATTAGCATATCCCTCCGTCTGTGCAACTAATTCCACTGCCACAAGCAATGCACACTGTGTCTTTTCTCCTGCATAATCAATATCCCCTGCAAGATGGTCAGGACTTGCATCAAATGTATAATGGATAATGTAATCTCCAAATTCTATAATTTCTGATTCCTCCAGCCATGTCAGAATAATAACCGCCGCTCCTTTTTCTTTACCAAGCTTTGCTGCTGCAATCGTTTCCGGTGTATTTCCCTTGTGACAGGCAAGACAAATAATAGAATTTTCTCCAAAGTCCTTTGGCGTACTATGTACAAACTCATTACTGTTTATCCAGGCTGATCTCAAAACCTGTGATTCTCTTTCCACAAATGTTTTTGCCGGATAAAGTGCACCAAGTGATCCTCCACATCCCACAAAATAAATATTTTTAATTCCACCGATGTCTTTTTTTTCTTCTAAAATTTCTTTCACAATGTTTTTAATGTCTTTACTTCCGTATCCCATTTTTTCTCTCCTTTTTTATAATGTATTTATTTGTTCTATGTATTTACTATAATACAATACAATACATTCTGTCAATATATATAATACAATATATACATTTTTGCAAATTTGTTTTATAATATTTGTGAAAGTTATATTAGGAGAGAGGTATTTATATGAAACTGAACAACACCATTGCCACACCACTGTACAAACAATTGGAGGAAAAAATACGAAAAGAAATTGACGCCGGAGAACGGGCGGCCGGCAGTCGTCTGCCTACAGAAAATGAATTAAGTGAATCATACCATGTGAGCAGAGTTACTGTCCGAAAAGCATTAGCCGTTTTATCTGAATCCGGATATTTAGAAAGGAAATCAGGAAAAGGGACTTTTGTAGCTGAGAAAAAATTGCAGCGTAACATTACGGAAGTCATAAGTTTTTCTGATATGTGCCGGATGAAAAACGCAACACCTGGAGCTAAGACCATAAAAATTGCATTGGAAGATCCTTCTGAACGGGATTTAACTGAAATGTCACTACACGAAGGGGATAAAATACTTGTAGTGGAAAGAATCCGTTATATGGATAATGTCCCTGTCATCTTAGAGTTCAATAAATTTCCTGAATCCTTTTCTTTTTTATTTGGAGAAGATTTAAACGACTCATCTTTGTATGAAATACTAAGAAAACACAATATCATTCTGGATCATTCACGTAAAACACTTGATATTGTTTTCGCTAATGCCCAAGAGGCTAAGACTTTAAACATCAGTAAGGGGTATCCTCTGCTCCGGATATCAAGTACCATCCACGATGTTGACAACACTATCACAAATCTTTGCAAACAGCTATGTATCGGTGATAAGTTCCAGTTTATTATTTAGTTCCAATTTACACCATTTCCAATGCGGCTCATCTAATAACAAATGCGATAAAGTCCTTATTACAATCAACTTTATCGCATTCGTTATATCCTTAAAGAGGTCATTTCTTAGCAGAAAGAAGTATCTCCAGTTCATCTGCTCCAACCGGTTTGGAATAATAGTATCCCTGAAACCATGTGGCTCCCACAGTCCGGAGATAATCTTCTAATGCCTTATTTTCCACGCCCTCCAGACAACTCTTGATATTGGCTGCATTGGCAAAATCCACCATGCTCTGGACAATCGCCTTATTCTTTTTATTTACAAGAATCTTCCGGATAAAGCTCATATCAATCTTAATCTCATCAATCAGCATCTCAAGTGCCATGGCAGAAGATGAACTTCCTGTTCCAAAATCATCCATGGCAAATTTGATTCCATAGCCTCTTAATACTGCCATACGCTCATTGATTACCGATACCGGAAGGCTTCTGCACCGCTCCGTAATCTCAAGGCAGAGATGTCTTACCGGAAATTCCGTCTTATCCAGAAGCTCTAATACCACCCGGCAGAAATCCGGCCGCTCCAACTGCTTGGCAGATACATTTACATTAATAAAAAAGTCCGGGTTCTGCTGCAGGAAGAGTTTGCTGTCCCACAATGCCTGTTCCAGTACAAAATTTCCCAAATCATACATGGATGGGTCATTTTCCAGCCAGTCGATAAAAAGTCCCGGTGGAATTGCTCCATAAGGTTCCTTCTTCCAGCGCACCAGTGCCTCTGCCCCCATTATCTTTCCATCCTCAGAGGTCACAATCGGCTGATATTCCACATAGAATCCATCACAATGATTCAAAACAGATTGATGAATAATTTTCATCAAATCCAGATCCATGCCACCATAGGACAGCACTAAATCATTAAAGAATAAAATGCCGGTGCTGCGGCGTTCCCTTGCTTTCTCCAAGGTGTATTCCAGCTTACTTTGAACCGTGGAAATATCTCCCTTATAATCATCTAAAATCAGCCCGCTGGCATAGATTTTAAATTCAAAAAAATGCCCGTCAATATATGCATTTTCCTTTAAGGTGTCCTTTATCTTTTCCATATATGCTTCCGCTTCTTCCCGGTCTGCATCCCTTAAGATAAAGGCAAAATTGGAACTGTTCATGCGATATACTGCTGTATCAGCATCCATCATATAGATGAAACGCAGTCCGATTTCCCGCTGCATCTGCTCGCTGTAATTCGTTCCATATAAAATATTCATGTCATTCATATGGTCAAATTCGATTTCAAGGACTGCCACTTTCCGTCTGGTCGCAAGATAATCTTTGATATGTTCTTCAAACTTGACCTGACTATATAAATCCGTCTGCGCATCAATCTCCTGAAGCGCATTTTCATTCTTCAGTACAACAATCAGATATTCCCGGTTCTCTTTTCTTAATACATCCACAGAAAAGCCCATCATATAATCCGTTTTCTCTTTTCCCATACGAATATAAAGAGGTTCTGAAAGTGCCTCCTTCTTAAGACGTTTTCCCATTGCTTCTTCATATTCCGGTATATCATATGGATGAACATGTGCCGTCAGTTTCTGATAAAAATTCAGACTGTATCCGGCTTCCATTCCAAGAAATTCTGCTGTTTTCTCCGGTACAAATGTCTGATTTTTCTGCAAATCAGTCACTAAAAGATACAGATTCCTTGACAAATCTGTTATCTTAGCCATCATATCTGAAAAAAATTCCACATCCTCTATCCAGAAGTCTTCCTGTTTCATCTTCAATCATCCTTTTTGCAATAACTGCAGGTGACCATCTATGCCCTTAAAAATACCTTGCCTTCTTTTTTATTTTACCATGTTACGCTTCGTTTGGCTATCTGATATTGTGCTGATTCCATAGATAAATCTTGTTTTATCATAGAGTTCAAAGTACCGATATGAGGCATCCTTTTCTTCCTGTATGTTATCGGATTTTATCCTCAGTCCGGCTACGTCCAACCCCGTGTAGGAAAGCTGTTCTGCCAGCTCTTTCTCCACTGTTTTTTCTTTCTCTTCGCCATCATCTTTACCAGATGAGGAAGTTTCCTCTGTTGCTGCCGTCTCCGATAAAATATCTTCTCCTTCTGCCTCCGCCAGCAAAACGGTGCCATCCTCTAACAGAAATACCGCATGCTTCTCTGTGCCATCATATTTTGTAAAAATAAGTTTCCAGTAGTAGGCACTGTAGGTATGAAATGTTGTATCCACCGCTTTCTCCGGAAATGCTTCCCAGGTATACCAGTTGGCATAAGAAGAAGCTAAATCGGAAGGATACTGCCCTTTCTGATAAATGGCTTCCATACTGTCTCTTGCCAGTGCCGCTGCCTCGTAATCCTTTAAAGTCATCTCATAGGAATAGGCTTCCTGTGTCTCACTCTCCCACTGCCCGGTAATCAGCTGGATGCGGTCATTAAGCTTAAGGCTTTCCGATGCCTCCTTTGCCAGCAGGGAATCGGAAGCAATATACTGTGCCGGAACCGCCTGCACTTCTCCCACTGCTTTACGTTCCTGCCCTTCAATCAGAATTCCCGGCAGAAAAATTCCTGTCAGCACCACCAGAAGTTCTTTATTTCCGCACAGTACTGCCGGCTCGATATTTTCCTTTAACACAAGCCCTTTTGCCTCAAAGGACGGTATCACCACCTTAAGTACTTCACTGCTGACATTTTCAACCTGAACTGCTTCCTTTTCCATTTCATGTTCTCTTAAATAAATCAAATCAAAGAGCTTTCCCGACATCCGCTCCAACCGTCTGCCTTCCGGTTAAAGTTTTCTGCCAGAAGTCCTACTTCATCCTGACTCTTTACTGTAATCCTCGTCTCATAAGAGCCATCGGTAATCTCCTCTGCCACCCGGTTCAACTGCTCCAATGGCCTGGTCAGATACCTGCTGATAACATAAATAAGCAGAGATTCTATCATAAGGCAAATGAAAAGAATCAGCCGGAAATAACGGATTTCCCGGTCTCTTAATGCGTAGGCATCGGACACATCACTTCTGCTGATCATGCAGAGGTTCTCATCCTCTACCTTACTGGCTGCCGTCACATAAATATAATAATTAATCTCTGGATATGAAGGTCTAAGGTTCTTGACTCTACGGAATATTCCGTTCCCCAGATTTCTTCATAGATTCTTTCCCGGAACAGTGTAATATTCCGGTTGCGCATCAGAATTTCTAAGAGTTCAAATTCCTTTGGCGTAAGCTCCACTTCTTTTCCTACCTTTGTCACCACCTGATTTTCACTGTCTAATTCAATATCCATAAAAGTAATCTTCTGCTCCATCTTATGATAGCGGCGCAGCACAATATTGACCCGTGCCAAAAGTTCTACCACTTCAAAAGACTTTACCATATAATCCTCTGCCCCGGAGGTCAGCCCCTGCATCCGGTCTTTTAGGGAATCCTTTGTAGTCAGAAAAATCATCGGAATTCCCATTGGACGGATGTATTCCATCAATTCAAATCCATTTAATTCCGGCAGCATAACATCCAATATCCGTATCATGCTGCCCGCTCCTTTTACTACTCTTTGATGTTTATTTTAACATATATTTGTATCTAAAATGTATCTGAACATTAAAAAAGAATGTGCCTTGCACATTCCCGCGCCTGCGGCGG
>ENA-OPAO01002674-OPAO01002674.1-human-gut-metagenome-genome-assembly--contig:-NODE-2674-length-10279-cov-2.544112_pt1 | contig 10279 bp, 10 predicted proteins | sample MGYA00241054_ERZ501424 | MGnify/ENA primary metagenome ERZ501424 (study PRJEB25962, sample SAMEA2042623) | human gut metagenome | biome: human gut; feature: human-associated habitat; material: faeces...
ATCCACAGATAAAAAAAATAGCGGCACTAAAAAATCATATATGGGGATTGTAAGAGAAGGAAAAATCGGATATAGTAAAGACAGTTATCAAATCTGAAACAGGTCACAGGTGTAGTCTGTCTAATACTTTCCGACAGTAAATTTACCCCATCTTGAATGAACAAGTTGTTGAATTTTTTTGGAATAGATGTATAATAGAGTTATCTAAATTAGGAGGCGAAATCTATGGAAGGTGACTGAAGTAGTTTGAAAAAGTGTAAAAAGGCAAGCATTTTCTGCTTGCCTTTTTTACACCTATGATTTACAATGTTGTTACAAAATAAAGAAAGGAGAAAAACAACATGGAAAAACATACCAATGACCTTACGATTAATCAAGAAATTGCCGGTTATTGTCGTATCTCAGTTGATGAAGAGTTAGACAGAGACAATACCTCCATCGAGAACCAGAAGAAGATTATCGAAGAGTTTGTAAAAGCTAAGTTTCCCACGTGTAAGCTCTCTATATATGAAGACCGTGACCGTTCCGGATATACCTTTGAGCAGCGTGAAGGATACCAGCAGCTTCGGAAGAAACTGATGAATGGTGATATCAGTGTACTTATTGTAAAGGACTTCAGCCGATTTTCCCGTCGAAACAGCAAGGGACTTGTGGAGCTGGAAGACCTGCGTGATGCAGGCGTGCGTATCATTTCTATTGGTGATGCCATTGATTATCCGACTTATGATGACTGGACAGCGATACAGTTTCGCTTTTTGATAAATGAAATGCCGGTAACGGATATCAGCAAAAAGGTACGAAGTGTAATCAGCCGAAGACAGGCAGATGGTGAATGGATATGTTCGGTGCCATACGGTTACATTATCTCCAATATGAAAAAGCAGGAAATATCTGTGGTAACCGATGAGGCAGAAGTGGTTCGTAAGGTTTTTGAACTATACAACGATGGCTGGGGTTACAAAAAAATCGCAAACTACCTTACCGATAAAAAGATACCGACGCCTCGTATGAAGGAAATTCAGCGAGCGGAAGAACGAGGGGATGAGTGTAAATTAAAGGCAAAACCGGAATGGAGTATTGTGACGATTCAGGGAATCCTGTCGAATGATTTCTATATTGGAACCCTTCGTCAGCATAAATATACTCGCAAGAAGATTCACGGAGCAGATACGAAGGTGGGTGAATCAGAACATTTTGTGTTTGAAAATCATCATGAAGCCATTATTGATTATAAAACATGGGCATATACGCAGGAGCAGCTTAAAAAGAGAACCACAACGCATTACCGTGGCGTTAAGAAATACGATAATGTATATTCTGGTTTTCTGTTTTGTGGGGATTGTGGTTCACCGATGTTTTCTATGAGCAGAAGTGACATTGCACCGGCATATACCTGTGGGACTTACCATAAAAGAGGTTTGAAGGGATGCAGTTCCCATCATATCAGAGTGGATTTCCTCGATAGTATCTTGAAGGAGTATGTGAAGAAGGTAAGAGATAACTCTCAGGATATGATTAAGGAATTGGAAACATCCATTAAGAAAGAATCCACAGAGGTTAAGGAAAGCGAGAATACATTTTCACTTTTGGAAAATCAACTTTCGGATGCCAAGGATGAGTTGAAGGCAGTGAAGAAACGAAAGATCAAAGAAATTGCCAAGGCGGATGAGGATACGGTGGAGATTATTGAAGAGACCTATGCAGAGATTGAGGAAGAACTGATTCACCGAATTAGGGGACTTCAGAACCAGATGAACCTGAGTGTGGATAAGCGAAATGATATTATTCGAATCAACAGACTGGCTAAGACGGCCATTGATATTTTCAATGATATTCTGAATAAGAAGAATCTGGATAAGAAAGATTTAGAGCTGATTATTGATAAGATAATCGTTTTTGAGGACAGAATTCATGTGAAGCTGAAGGCAGATATTGATAATCTCTTAAAAGTCGGCGTTGTAACTACTTTCTACTATCAGCAGGTAGAGGGTAGAGAACAATTGCTAAGTGTTGCTGAAGAAACGAATGGTAACAGGGCCGGTACTATAGCAGATATCGGTACAGATAACTCAGCACATATGGAAATGATTGCATCAGAAGTGAAAGCTGGGAAAGAGCCAATCGTAAATTTTAATCATGACAGTAAAGTTATATCAAACAAAAAGGAGTCACCTGATACACATAATAATTTAACCAAGTCAGGTATCAACGAACTCCTCACCACAAATGTTCCGCTAAAAACCCGCAACAAACCGGAACGACTCTTTACTGTCAATGTTATCAGTAGTGGTGACCCTTCACAAATACTCACTTTACAAAACCCTCAATTTGTGCTATTCTGTCTCGTATGAGCGGTATTCATAGGAAACTGCATCAGGTGATAATGTGTTGTCACGGACTACGGAGGTGATGACATGAAGATAGGAATTATAGGTGCCGGAAAGGTTGGCTGTTCGATTGGAAAATATCTGACAGAGCATGGTTTTTCGGTTGCCGGGTACTGTAGTAAATCAAAAAAAAGCGTGGAAGAGGCCGCGACTTTTACAAATACAAAAGCATATGATTCTCTGGCCGAACTAGTGGCAGAGAGCACGATTCTTTTTCTTACCACGCCGGATGGTGCGTTGGAAAGTGTGTGGAACGAACTGAAAAAAGAATCAATACAAAATAAAATAGTATGCCATTTTAGTGGCTCATTATCATCCGATTTATTTTCTAATCGAGAGGAATACGGAGTATCTGCCGCATCCTTTCATCCTATGTATGCGTTCAGCAGCAAATTCACATCGTATGAACAATTGAATCATGTAATATTTACCGCCGAAGGGGATTCTCATGCCCTATCCGTTGTCGGAGACATTTTCCGAAAAGCGGGAAATAAAGTATGCGTCATGGAATCGGCGAAGAAAACAAGGTACCATGCATCGGCATCGATGATAAGCAATTTGATGATTGGTTTGTATGAGATGTCCATTCAGATGCTTATGGACTGTGGATTTTCGAGGGAAGATGCGGTGGAATTGACAACGCCGCTTGTGCAAAATAACATCAAAGCACTGCTTCATTCATCGCCGGAAGAAGCCTTAACCGGGCCGATTGAGAGAGGCGATACCGAAACGGTGAAAAAGCATTTATCCGTGTTGACTGAGGCAGAAAAAGAAGTTTATCTAAGACTTGGTGAAATGGTGTTAGAGATTGCCGGACGGAAAAATCCCGAGAGAGATTATCAAACGATGATTCAGTTATTAAATGATATGTGCAGGAATAGGAGGACACAATAAATGAAAAACACAGTAGTAACGATTCAGCAGATGAAGGAAAAAGGGGAAAAAATTTCAATGCTGACCGCATATGATTATTCGACAGCAAAACTGGAAGACGAAGCCGGAGTAAATACAATTTTGGTTGGTGATTCCTTAGGAAATGTAATTCTTGGTTATGAGGATACGATTTCAGTGACGATGGAAGATATGATTCACCATGGAGCAGCTGTAGCAAGAGGTGCAAAAAACGCACTTGTTGTTGTGGACATGCCGTTTATGTCGTATCAGACATCCGTTTATGATGCGGTTGTCAATGCCGGACGGTTGATGAAAGAGGGACGCGCCGGAGCCGTGAAACTGGAAGGCGGAAAAGAAGTCTGTCCGCAGATTCAGGCAATTGTGGGTGCCGGAATTCCGGTCTGTGCACATCTTGGACTGACACCACAGTCGATTAACGCTTTTGGCGGATTTAAAGTTCAGGGTAAAACGGAAAAGGCAGCAAAGAAATTAATTGCGGATGCAATTGCTGTCGAAGAAGCCGGTGCATTTGCAGTTGTACTTGAGGGAATTCCAAGTAAACTTGCTAATCTTGTGACCGAGAAGTTAGATATTCCAACAATTGGAATCGGTGCCGGAAATGGCTGTGACGGCCAGGTACTTGTTTATCAGGATATGCTTGGTATGTTCTCTGATTTTACACCAAAATTTGTAAAACGTTATGCAAACATTGGAGAAGTGATGAAAGAAGCGTTCCAGAAATATATGGAAGAAATCCAGAGCGGCGCTTTCCCATCCAGTGAGCATGAATACAAAATAGATGATGACATTATTGAGAAGTTGTACTAGGAGGAAGAAAAAATGCAGATTGTATCAACCGTAGAAGAGGTAAGAAAACAGGTAAAGAAATGGAGAGAAGAAGGACTTTCCGTTGGTCTTGTTCCGACAATGGGTTATCTTCATGAAGGACATAAAAGTTTGATTGACAAGGCAGTTGAGCAGAATGACCGTGTCGTTGTCAGTGTTTTTGTAAATCCGATTCAGTTTGGACCAAATGAGGATTTGGCAACTTATCCGAGAGATTTGGAAAGAGATGCGGCGCTTTGTGAAAATGCCGGTGCAAATCTTATTTTCCATCCGGAACCGGAAAATATGTATGAAAGCGATTTTTGCAGTTTCATTGACATGGATGGACTTACGAAGGGATTGTGCGGTAAAACAAGACCGACACATTTCCGCGGTGTCTGCACAGTAGTTGGAAAATTATTTAACATTGTAGAGCCGGACCGCGCTTACTTTGGACAGAAGGATGCTCAGCAGTTAGCAGTCATCCGCCGTATGGTAAGAGATTTGAATTTTAATCTCGAAGTCATTGGCTGCCCGATTATCCGTGAAGATGACGGTCTTGCAAAAAGTTCGAGAAACACTTATCTCTCAAAGGAGGAGAGAAAAGCCGCTGTTATTCTTCATAAAGGATTACTTCGTGGTGAGGAATTAGTGAAAGCCGGCGAAAAAAGTGCTGCCACCGTGAAACAGGCAATTACGGAAATCATTGAGTCGGAGCCGCTTGCCAAAATTGATTATGTGGAAATTGTAAACTTTGATAATATTGAAACAATAGAAACGATTGACGGTTCCATTTTGGCTGCCGTAGCCGTTTACATTGGAAAAACAAGACTTATTGATAACTTTATTTACGAATCATAAGATTGGAGGATAAGCGTCATGACAATTCAGATGTTAAAAGGGAAAATACACCGTGCCAAAGTGGTTCAGGCAGAATTAAATTATGTTGGCAGTATTACGGTTGACCCGGTTTTAATGGAGGCGGCCGGCATTTACGAATATGAAAAAGTGCAGATTGTCGATGTAGAAAATGGAAGCCGTTTTGAGACTTACACGATTGCCGGGGAGCCGGGAAGTGGTATGATTTGCTTAAATGGGGCAGCTGCTAGAATGGTTCAGGTAGAAGACCACATTATTATTATGAGTTATTGCGATTTGACGCCTGAGGAAGCATTCGGCCATAAGCCAAAAGTCGTTTTCGTAGATGACAAAAACCAGATTAAACGTGTATCTTCTTATGAAAAACATGGTCAGTTGTCTGACTAAGAAGGGGGATTTTATGTTACAGGGAAAAACTATTGTGCTTGGTGTGACAGGCAGTATTGCCGCATACAAAATCGCAAATCTGACGAGTATGCTGACAAAACTTCACGCCGACGTACATGTTTTGATGACACAAAATGCAACCAATTTTATCAATCCGATTACGTTTGAGACGCTGACGAATCACAAATGCTTAGTCGATACGTTTGATAGAAACTTTAACTATAATATTGAGCATGTTTCGCTTGGTAACAAAGCGGATTTGGTTTTAGTTGCGCCGGCAAGTGCGAATATTATTGCGAAAATGGCAAATGGAATTGCAGATGATATGCTCAGTACAACGCTTCTTGCGTGCCGTTGTAAAAAATTGGTGGCACCGGCGATGAACACCAATATGTATGAGAATCCGATTACGCAGGCAAATCTTCAAAAATTGAGAGATTTCGGAATGGAGGTTATTGAACCGGCAACCGGACTTCTTGCGTGCAAAGCAGTCGGAAAGGGGAAAATGCCTTCAGAGGAAGTGCTGCTTTCTCATATTTTACAGGAAATCCAGTATGAACATGATATGGAAGGAAAACGGGTTTTAATTACAGCCGGACCGACGAGAGAGGCGATTGACCCGGTGCGTTATTTGACGAATCATTCGACCGGAAAGATGGGATATGCACTTGCTAAAACGGCAGCAAGACGCGGAGCCAAGGTTACACTGGTGAGCGGTCCGTGTGAACTGCCGGCGCCGCTTCATGTGGATGTTGTGCCGGTTGAGAGCGCAGCGGATATGTTTGAGGCAGTGAAAACACGTGCCAAAGAGCAGGATATTATCATCAAGGCAGCAGCTGTTGCCGATTATACGCCGATTACGGTAAATACAGAAAAGACGAAAAAGAAAGAGGGCGAAGCGTCGATTGCGCTGAAGCGGACAACGGATATTTTATCATGGCTCGGTGAACATAAAGAAAAAGGGCAGTTTTTGTGTGGCTTTTCCATGGAAACAGAAAATATGTTAGAAAACTCGAAAAAGAAATTAGAGAAGAAACACGCCGATATGATTGTGGCGAACAATCTGAAAGTTGCCGGTGCCGGATTTGGAACGGATACAAATGTCGTTACTTTGATTACGAAAGAGGGGGAAAAAGAGCTTCCAATCCAGACAAAGGATGAGGTTTCTTACGAGATTTTGAATGAAATTATGAATAAAATGGCTTAAAACTGCATAAGATAGTAAGGACGGTATGTGATGACGAGGATACCATAAATTGACAACCACAATAAAATGTGGTATACTTGTATGCGTATGCTATATATCGTGTTTTAAGAACGGAGGGATATCTTATGGTAAGAGCCAGTGTTGGCAGTGTCCGGCGTGCCGTAGCGGAGCATGTAGGAAGTAAAGTAAAGGTTCGGAGTAATCTGGGAAGACACAAATATGATGTAACCGAAGGTGTGATTACGGAAACATATCCCTGCATCTTTCTTGTGCAGGTGAAAAACGCGGAAGAGAATAGCTACCAAACGGTATCATACAGTTACACGGATGTCATTACAAAGGACGTACAATTAACTCTGTGCTAGTAGAGGGAGAACTAATAAATGGAGAAATCCGGTTTATTAGTTCTTTTTTTGTTTCGCAGGAATATATATTGTAAGAGACAACTACGAAACAAGGAGGCCAAACGATTGAACCTGATTACAAAGCGAGTTCATATGAACCGGTGTAACGGCAGGGAAGTTAAGCAGCTTACACTTGACCGCGATTTCAATGTGCCGGATGCCAGACCGGATGCGTTACAGATAATGAAAGAACAGGGAGAGGTACAGATAGAGGAAGTTCATATGATGGAGGGAAAGGCAAGTGTAAAAGGACTTTTGCATTTCCAAATTTTATATGCATCGGATGGGGATATTCCGGTGAGTGAGATGACAGGGACAATTCCTTTTGAGGAAACTATTTCCCTGCCACAGGCAAAGGCCGAGGATGAAATTTCGGTGCAGGCGGAGATTGGCGACTTAAAAAGTGAGTTAATTAATTCCAGAAAATTAGGAATGAAAGCAATTGTTGTACTTAATGTGACGGCAGGAAGCGTTTGCGATGGTGAGGGAGCCATTGACATTGAAGGTGGAGAAGATATTTATACCAAAAAAAGAACGGCAGAAGTTTCCTATCTGGTTTTTAGTAAAAAAGATACGCTGCGGGTACGGGATGAGTGGAAAATTCCCGGAACGAAAGACGCAATGCAGCGGATTTTGTACTCGGATGTTTGCATTGGGGAGCTAAACACAAGGATGGAAGAAGAAAAACTTCTTGTCGAAGGGCAGGCAAATGTTTTCGTTATTTATCTGGGCGAGGGAGAAAATCCTTCCATTAATTATTTTGAAAACACATTGCCGATTGAGGGGCATATTGACTGCCACGGCTGCAATGCGGACATGGTCGAACAGGTGACAGCCTCCATTCACAGCAGAGATTTAGGTGTAAAAGAAGATGAAGATGGCGAATTCCGTGTGCTGGAAGTCGAAGTAGTATTTGCATTTGATATGAAAGTGTACGGTCAGGAAAAAATTGACCTTCTCACGGATTTTTATTCGCTAAAAGAAAAGTGCAAACCGGTTTATGAGCCATCCTATTTTGAAAACCTGAAAATTCATAATAAAAGCAAATGCCGATTTACCGGTATGGTAACGGCGAGTGAATTTGCGCCGCTGCAAGTTTGGAATGTAAGCGGTTCTCTGTTTATTGACCATAAAGAACAGAAAGAAGAAGGGTTATTGGTAAGAGGGGCACTTTTGGTAAGTGTGTTATACCAGACCGGGGATGAAAGGGTTCCGCTCGCGACGGCAAAGGGTACGATTCCATTTGAGCAGTTGTTAGAGGCAAACGGTCTTACGAACAACAGCCATATCAATCTCCATGGTATGTTAGAGCAGGTAAGTGCTTCTCTCACCGGAGAAAAAGAGATTGAAATTAAGGCAGTTGCCGCGCTGGATTTACTTGTATTTGACCGGATGGAAGAACCAATTATTTCCGGATATGAAAGTGAGGAAGTGGACTGGGATGCCTTCCGCAGTGCGCCCGGTATGGTCGGCTACGTGGTACAGGAAAAAGAAACTCTCTGGGATATTGCGAAAAAATTTTTTACAACCGTCGAGGCAATTATGGAAGTCAACCAAAAAGAAACCGAACAGGTACAAACAGGCGATATGATTTTAATTCTAAAAGAAGTATCTTAAAAGAAAGAAGCACCCATCAGCTCGTATTGTCCGGTATGCTCTGCATCCGGCGGACGAATTGGTGAGTGCTTCTTATCATAAGATATCAAAGATATCGGGTTTTTATGCATCTGTTTCGGAAGTTGTGCCATCGCGCCATGCTTCCATTTTTTTAACGGCAGCATCAATTGTCTTCTGACAAATGTCAGGGAGTTTATCACCCCATGCTTCGGTTGCTTCATCAAATCCCTTTTTGATGGCGGCAATCAAAGTATCTGCCTTGGATGTATCTCCACCGCTCAATGCCTGAGCCATAGAAACGAGACGATCACTCGTCTGTTCAACACCCCAGTAACCATCATCAGCAATGTCTTTCTGTGCCTGTTCAATGGTAGCAGGGTCTGCCTGAATGTCTTTGAACAAATCAGCAAGTTTGGTATACTTTCCTGCCTGTTTGCCAAGAAGTTTTGTTACCAGATTCTGAAGTTGTTCATTTTTCGTTGACAATTCTTTTTTCATGGTGGCAACAACAGAAGAATAATCTTTTATCTTGTTTGATTTGTCATCTGTTTTGCTTGAAGTTTCATATACAACACCAATGTCTTTTGCATCCGCAGTGTTTGTTGTCTGGGAAACTTTTGTTTTTGCTGTTGTCTGTGGCGTCGTATAAGAACTGTTTGCACTTGTAATTCCATTTACACTCATAAGGTTCCATCCTTTCTGTGCCTGTGGCACGCTGCATTCTATGTTCTCTACTTTACATATCGGCAGATTACAGAGAATAGTTTAGTGTATTCTAAAAATTATCGGTACAAATCCGTCACAAAGACAAAACACCGGTAAGGGAGTTCACGGCATTTCTCCTTGGCAGCCATTGCTTTGTCTTTATCATCAAAAATACCGAATACAGTCGGTCCGCTACCGCTCATCAAAGCATTCACTGCCCCCGACTGCATCATCTGCTGCTTGATATCTGCAATGACCGGATGTTCCGGAATCGTCACAGTCTCAAGTACATTGCCAAGACGATCCGTGACACCATAAAGATCCTTCGCCTTCAGCGCTGATACAATACCATCCACATCCGGATGCAGGGTCTCTTCATTCAATTTCAGATGCTCATAAACATAACGGGTGGACACACTGATGGATGGTTTCGCAATTAAAATCGGACAATCCGGAAGCGGCGCCACCGGCGTCAGGATCTCACCAATTCCTTCCGACAATGCAGTGCGGCGCATCAGACAATACGGAACATCTGCCCCCAGCTTCACGCCGATCTCCCTGAGCTTCTTCTGGCTCAGCTGCAAATCAAAGAGCTTAATCATGCCGTATAAAACAGCAGCACAATCCTGCCATTCCCGCAGCCACCGGTATATGCTTCTCAATGCGGATACAGACACCCTGCTTTATGTCAAACTGCTCCATCATAACCTTCGCCGCTTTGTAGGCAATATTGCGCTCATCCGTCGGCAGGAAGGATAAATTGCATGTCAGCCGGATGCCCGGTGTCTCTGTTTTCTCTATATCAATCTGATCATACAGCTTCAGCATCTGCATAACCATTCGAACTTCATGATAGCCGTCTTCTCTGCGTCTGACCACATCTAATCCAAGATTGATCTTCGCTCTGGCTTTTAGTCTGATCGTATCCATAATGATTCCCCCTGTATTCCCCTTAGAGGTGGTTTCAACTCCAT
>ENA-OPAO01002685-OPAO01002685.1-human-gut-metagenome-genome-assembly--contig:-NODE-2685-length-10250-cov-3.207749_pt1 | contig 10250 bp, 9 predicted proteins | sample MGYA00241054_ERZ501424 | MGnify/ENA primary metagenome ERZ501424 (study PRJEB25962, sample SAMEA2042623) | human gut metagenome | biome: human gut; feature: human-associated habitat; material: faeces...
GAAAGGAGGTCTCCTATGGGACAGGGACTTGATTTGAAGATAAACAGGCTGCCGGCCAGGACCTGGAACTGGCTGAAAATGAACGAGACCGTTCTTTCCAGCGTAGAGCCGTTCCGGCAGCAGGAGATCCCGGAGGGAAACGTTGCGACCTACGGGCAGATCGCGCGGCTGATCGGCCGGCCGAAAAACGCGCGGCTGGTCGGCCGCGTGCTCAGCCAGGCCGAGCGCTACGGCGACTATCCGTGCCACCGCGTGGTGGATCACAGCGGGCGGCTCGTGCCCGGCTGGGACGCGCAGGCGGCGCTGCTCTTCGGCGTGACCGGCAGCGGCAAGACGCTCGTCTACCTGCACCTGATCGCGCAGGCGCTCGCGGCGGGGCAGGGCGCGATCCTGCTCGTGCCGGAGATCTCGCTGACGCCGCAGATGATCGAGGCGTTTTCCGCCTATTTCGGTGACACGGTCGCCGTTTTGCACAGCGGCCTGCCGCTCTCGGAGCGCTACGACGAGTGGAAACGCATCCGCGCGGGTCTCGCGCGCGTCGTTGTCGGCACGCGCAGCGCGGTTTTCGCACCCGTGCAGGATCTCGGCCTGCTCATCATCGACGAGGAGCAGGAGGCCACCTATAAGTCCGAGAGCACGCCGCGCTATCACGCGCGCGACGTGGCCAAGTTCCGCTGCGCCCAGCACCGTGCGCTGCTGCTGCTCGGCTCGGCAACGCCGGACGTTGTCAGCCGCTATTACGCCGAGACCGGGCGCTATCATTACTTCACGCTGCCGGATCGGTTCAATGCCCGTAAGCTGCCGGACGTCATCATCGCCGATATGAAGCAGGAACTGCGCAACGGCAACTCCGGATCCATCAGCTCCGTGCTCTATGGCGAGCTGGAGGAGAATCTCCGCCGCGGCGAGCAGAGTATTTTGTTTCTCAACCGGCGCGGCGCGAGTAAGATCGTCACCTGCGCCGAGTGCGGCGCGACCTATTCGTGCCCGAACTGCAGCGTCAGCCTGACGTATCATCAGGGCAACCAAATGCTCATCTGCCACCACTGCGGCTACCGCCGGCGGGTCGATCCGCAGTGCCCGGTCTGCGGCGGCGAGCTGCGCTTTCTCGGCGACGGGACGGAGCGCATCGAGGCGGATCTCCACGCGCTGTTCCCCGGCGTGGAGACGCTGCGCATGGATGCCGACGCCATCGCCATGGCCGGCACGCACGAGGCGCTGCTGCAGCGCTTTGCGCGCGAGCGCATCCCCATCATGATCGGCACGCAGATGATCACAAAGGGGCTGAATTTTGAAAACGTCACGCTCGTCGGCGTGCTCAATGCCGACCAGAGCCTGTACGTCGGCGATTACCGCGCCAATGAGCGCACGTTTTCGCTCATCACGCAGGTCATCGGCCGCAGCGGCCGCGGTGATGCGCCCGGCCGGGCCGTCATCCAGACATTCACGCCCGCGAACGAGACCATCCGGCAGGCGGCGCGGCAGGATTACGATGCGTTTTACCGCTCGGAGATTCGGCTGCGCAAGCTCAACGGCACGCCGCCGTTCAGCGAGGTGCTGGCCGTCACGGTCTCCGGCGCGCAGGAGAATGCGGTCGTGCGCTGCTGCGCCTATATCCGCGATTACTTTCGCCAGACGATCGGCGAACGCGCGGAGGTGCTCGGCCCGGCGCCGCTGCCGGTCGTGCGCATGAACAACCGCTACCGCTACCGCGTCACGCTTTACTGCAATCAGAGCAAGGCGGTGCGCCGCGCGGCGGCGAACATCGTCATGTACTGCAACACAGAAAAATCATTCCGCGATGTCACCGTTTTTGCCGATGACAATCCGCTGGATTAGAGGAGAGATACGATATGGCTACAAGAATGATTCTCAAAAACGGCGACCCGCAGCTGCGCAAGCACTGCCACGAGGTCAAGGATTTTAATCCCCGGCTGCACATGCTGCTCGACGATATGCGCCAGACGCTGGCCGAGTCCAACGGCGTCGGCCTTGCCGCGCCGCAGGTCGGTGTGCTGCGCCGCGCCGTCATCGTGCTCGAGACGAACGTCCCGGACGGGGAAGAGGAGTATATGATCGAGCTCATCAACCCCACCATCGTGGAGACGGCCGGGGAGCAGACCGGCGCCGAGGGCTGCCTGAGCATTCCGAACGAGTTCGGCATCGTCCAGCGCCCGGACTATGTAAAGGTCCGCGCGCAGGATCGCCACGGCGAATGGTTCGAGGTCGAGGGCCGCGGCCTGACGGCGCGCGCCTTCTGCCACGAGATCGACCATCTCGATGGCGTCCTGTTCATCGACAAGGCGATCCGGATGCTCTCTCCCGAGGAGCTTGAGCAGCAGGCGAAGGGGTGAGGCGCATGCGCATCGTGTTTATGGGCACGCCGGATTTTGCGGCCGTGTCCCTGCAGCGCCTGCTCGACGAGCGGTTTGACGTGGTCGGCGTATTCACGCAGCCGGACAAGCCGAAAAACCGCGGCATGAAGCTCCAGCCGAGCCCGGTCAAGGAGATCGCGCTCGCGGCGGGGCTGCCGGTGTTCCAGCCGGCAAAGATGCGCGACGGCACGGCGCTGGCTGATCTCCAGAGCTTGCGGCCGGACATTCTCGTTGTTGTGGCCTATGGCCGCATTCTGCCGGATGACCTGCTCGCGGTCGCGCCCTACGGGGCGGTGAACGTCCACGGCTCGCTGCTGCCGAAGTACCGCGGCGCTGCGCCGATCCAGTGGGCGGTGCTCAACGGCGATGCCGTGACCGGCGTTTCGACCATGTACCTCGACCGCGAAATGGATACCGGCGACGTGATCTATGCCACTCAGACGCCGGTCGGTGAATTCGAGACGGCGGGAGAGCTCTTCGACCGCCTTGCCGTCATGGGAGCGGATCTGCTCGTGCGCACGCTGCGCGATATCGCCGCGGGCACCGCGCCGCGCACGCCGCAGGATCACAGCCAGGCGACGTATACCCGTCCGCTCACGCGCGACGATTCGCCCATCGACTGGGATCAGAACCCGCGCGCGATCATCAAGCACATCTGCGGTCTCGAGCCGTGGCCCGTCGCAACAGCGGAGCTCGGCGGGCAGACGTTCAAGATCCATGCGGCGGATTACTCCGAGCGCACGACGCACAAAGCGCCCGGAACAATCGTGGCCGCCGGGAAAGACGGCGTCACGGTTGCCTGCGCCGGTGGGCAGACGGTGCGCATCACGCAGCTGCAGGTGCCGGGGAAAAAGCGCATGTCGGCGGCCGACTACCTGCTCGGGCACACGCTGCCCGTTGAGGGCTGACCATGGCCATGACTGCCCGGGAAGCCGCCTGGACTGCGCTGCAGCGCTGGCGCAAAAACGGCGCGTGGTCGGACGCTGCGCTCCATGCCGTCCTGCAAAATGCACAGCTGGAGCCGCGCGATGCCGCGCTTGCGGCGCGCATCTGCTACGGCACGCTGCAAAATCTGACCCTGTTGGATCATTATCTTTCCGTCTACTGCACAACGCCGCTGCAAAAGCTCGAGCCGAAGGTGCTCGACCTGCTGCGGCTGTCGGCTTATCAGATCGTGCTGCTGGATAAAATCCCGCCGCGCGCCGCCGTGAACGAGGCGGTCGTGCTCTGCCGCAAGGGCGGCTGTGCGCGTGCATCCGGTCTTGTCAACGCGGTGCTGCGCCGTGTGGCGGAGCACCGGGACGCGCTGCCGGAGATTCCGGGCGTGGGCACGGCGGACTATCTTGCCGTGCGCTACAGCCACCCGCGCTGGCTGGCACAGCGGTATATCGACGCGCACGGTTATGCGTTTGCCGAGCGGGAGCTGGCGGCGAACAACGCCGACGCACCGGCTTGCCTGCAGGTGAACACCCTGAAAACGACAGCGGATGTTCTCATGGCGTCCCTGCACGCGGACGGCATCGAGGCAGAGCTGCACCCGTGGCTTCCGGACGCGCTGCTGTGCCATGGTGGCAATCTGGCGGCCGCGCGCGCCTTTGCTGACGGCTGGTTTTATGTGCAGGACGCGGCCGCGCACTGCGCGGCGCTCGTTTCCGGCGTGCAGCCGGGTATGCGCGTGCTCGATGCCTGCGCCGCACCCGGCGGCAAAAGCTTCGCCGCCGCAGTGCAGATGCACGATCAGGGATGTATGATTTCCTGCGATATTCACGAAAATAAATGGAAGCGCATCCGCGCCGGCGCTGAGCGGCTGGGGCTGACGTGCATTTCAACGCGCACGATGGATGCCCGCCGCCCGGATGCGGACCTGATCGGAGCGATGGACGTGGTGCTGGCTGATGTGCCGTGCTCCGGTCTGGGCGTCATCCGCAAGAAGCCGGAGATCCGCTTCAAAGATCCGGCAGAGCTTGCGCGTCTGCCGGCCATTCAGCGCGACATTCTCACCGGTCTTGCGCCGTGCGTGAAGCCCGGCGGCGTGCTGGTATATTCCACGTGCACGGTGCTCGCGCGGGAGAACGAAGATGTTGTGCGCGACTTCCTGCACACGCATCCGGAGTTTTCCGCCGAGGCGTTTTCGCTGCCGCTGCCGGGGGCGGACACGGCGGACGGTATGTTCACCTTCTGGCCGCAGGAACACGGCACGGACGGATTTTTTGTTTGTAAGCTGAGGAGACACGAATGAGAGACATCAAAGCCATGCTCCCCGAGGAGATCGCGGCGGCCCTCGCCGAAATGGGGCAGCCGAAATACCGCGCCAAGCAGATTTTTCAGTGGCTCGCGCGCGGCGTGACGTCGTTTGACGAGATGACGAACCTGTCCAAGGACCTGCGCGCCGCGCTCTCCGAGCGCTTTTTCATCTCCAAGCTCGAGATGCTGCGCAAGCAGGTGTCAGCCATCGACGGGACGATCAAATATCTCTGGCAGCTCGGCGACGGTAACGCCGTCGAGACCGTCGTCATGCACTACAAGCACGGCAATACGGTCTGCATCTCCTCGCAGGTCGGCTGCCGGCAGGGGTGCGCGTTCTGCGCGTCGACGATCGGCGGCCTGATCCGCAATCTTGAGCCGTCGGAAATGCTCGACGAGGTGCTCTATTCCGAGCGGGAGTCCGGCAGCAAGATCTCCAACATCGTCCTCATGGGCATCGGCGAGCCGCTCGATAACTTTGACAATGTTATGCGCTTTCTTGCGCTGGTCAACCACCCGGACGGGGAAAACATCGGCATGCGCCACATTTCGCTGTCCACGTGCGGCCTCATCGAGCGCTTTGACGATCTGGCGGCGCGCGACCTGCAGCTGACGCTGTCGGTCTCCCTGCACGCGCCGGACGATGCCACCCGCTCGAAGATCATGCCGGCCAACCACGGCCGCGGCGTGGCGGCGCTCATTGACGCCTGCGCCCGGTATTATGAAGCGACCGGTCGGCGCATTTCCTTTGAATACGCCATGATCGACGGCGTGAACGACACGCCGGAGCACGCCAGGCTGCTGGCCAAGCACGCGCGGCGTGTCTGCGCGCACGTGAACCTCATCCCGCTCAACCACGTGGAAGAGCGCGCGTTCCGGCCGTCCACGCCGGAGCATCTCAAGGCGTTCATCCGCATTCTGGAGCGGGCGGGCGTGAATGTGACCGTGCGCCGCAAGCTCGGCAGCGATGTGGATGCGTCCTGCGGCCAGCTGCGCAAAAAGGTCGCCGATCACCGCGCCTGAAGGGAGAGAGCCCATGAACTGCTTTGCACAGTCGGACAGGGGGACCGTCCGCAAGGAGAATCAGGATCGCGCCGCCTGCGCGCACATCCGGCGCAAGGGCTGCACCGTCGCCGTCGTCTGCGACGGGATGGGCGGCGCTGCCGGGGGGAAGCTCGCAAGCGATTTGGCAGTGTCCACATTTCTGGCGGATTTTCGCCGCGAAATGATGGCGGGCAGCGCGGTCGAACCCGCCATGCGCCACGCCTGCGACGCGGCCAACCGCGCGGTCTATGACCGTGCGTGCGCGGAGCCTGACCTGCGCGGCATGGGCACGACGATCGTCGCCGCCTGCGTGCGCCGCGGAAGGCTTACGGTGCTGCACGTTGGCGACAGCCGCGCATATCTGGTCGGGCTGCGCCGAATGCAGCAGCTGACGACGGATCACTCGCTCGTGCAGGAGCTGGTCGCAAGCGGTCAGGTGCTGCCGGAGCAGGCACACCGTCACCCGCGGCGGAACGTGATCACGCGCGCCGTCGGCGTCGGCCCACAGGTCGAGCCGGACTGCCGCACGCTGCCGTTTCCGCTGGGTGCGCGGCTGCTGCTGTGCACGGATGGGCTGTCCAACACGCTGTCGGAGGGCCAGATGCATGATTTTTGCCGCGGCTCGCGGGATGCAAAGCAGATCTGCGGCCGCCTGATCGCGGCGGCGCTGGCACGCGGTGCGCGCGACAATGTGACCGCGCTCGTTCTTTTCCGCTGAAGCGCAACAGGGGGATCACTATGGAACAATCAATGAATCGCTATATCGGTCAGATGCTCGACGACCGCTACGAGATCCTGGAGATCATCGGCAGCGGCGGCATGTCGGTCGTCTACAAGGCCATGTGCCACAAGCTGCACCGCTATGTTGCCGTCAAGATCCTGCGCGATGAGATGGCGGCGGATGCCGAGCTGAAAAACCGCTTTCAGGCGGAGGCGCACGCGGTCGCCATGCTCTCGCAGCCGAATATCGTCTCGGTCTACGATGTCGGCCACAGCGGCGAGACGGAGTATATTGTCATGGAGCTCATCGAGGGCGAGACGCTCAAACAGCGCATGGCGGAGCACGGTGTATTCAGCGCCACAGAGGCGCTGCACTACGCCACGCAGATCTGCAAGGCGCTGCAGCACGCGCACGCCCACGGCATCGTCCACCGGGACATCAAGCCGCAGAACATCATGATCACGAACGATGACATGGTCAAGGTCGCTGACTTCGGCATCGCCGCGCTCGAGAACATTCACGAGGAGCGCAGCGGGCAGGCCATCGGCTCCGTGCACTATATCGCGCCCGAGCAGGCCAAGGGCCTCAATGCCGACGCGCGCAGCGACCTGTATTCCCTCGGCGTCGTGCTCTATGAGATGCTCACGGGCCACCTGCCGTATGACGCGGATACCCCGGAGGAGATCGCGCTCATGCACATCGCCGGCAGCGCCAAGCCGCCGCGGGAGTGGAACAGCGACATCCCCGAGGAGCTTGAGCGCATCACGCTCCGCGCCATGGAGCCGGATCTGCGCAAGCGCTATCAGTCGGCGGGGGAGATGCTCAAAGCGCTCAATGCCTGCAAAAAGCACCTCAATCAGCAGCGTCCGCTTGTCGAGCGGCGGCGGGAGAGCGCGGAGAAAAAGGACTCCTTTTTCGGTGTGGGTCAGGATCTGACGGAGGAAGCATACCAGCGCCGGCGCAAGCGGGCCAAGCGCGTGAGTTATTTCACGGGCATTTTCTCGGTAGGCGTCTTTGCCATTTTGCTGTTTGTGTTTCTGTGGAATTTCTGGCTTGAGGATCTGTTCCGCACGGCGGAGCGCGTGGATGTGCCGGACTTTACCGGCAAGTCCTACGAGGCGGTCGTCAACGACAAGCAGTATGCCGATTACCACTTCACGGTCGTATACACGGTCGATCCCGACGTGCCGGACGGCATCATCATCGAGCAGGATCCGGCGGCGGGCAAGAGCCGCATGCGCGTCTCGGACGGCATCAACGTGCAGCTCACCGTCAGCACCGGCGTCGTCATGACCGATGTGCCGTATGTCATCAACGAGGACTATGAGAAGGCGACGGCCGCGCTGGAAAAAGCCGGCTTTACGGTCACGACGGAGTTTCAGGCCTCCAAGGACGTGACGGCAAAGTATGTCATCAGCTGCGAGCCTGCGCCCGGCGAAAAGGCGGCCGCAGGGTCGAGCGTGAAGCTGATCGTCAGTGGCGGCCCCGAGCTGCGCCCGGTCACGGTGCCTGACCTGTCGGAGCTGACGGAGTCAGCCGCCATCGCGCGCATCGAGAGCAGCGGCCTGTGCTATGGCGGCACGTACAAAGAGACCAACGACGCCAAGCAGGGCACAGTCTTTAAGCAGAGCGCGCCGGCCAACACACAGCTCACGGAGTACAGCAAGGTCTATATCTGGGTCTCCGACGGGCCGGCAAAACCGTAAAGAGATAAAGGAGCAACAACGCTTATGGTGCAGGGTGTCATCATCAAGGCGCTCAGCGGCTTTTACTATGTGGCCGCCGGCGATCAGATCGTGGAGTGCAAGGCCCGCGGCCGTTTCCGGTACGACGGGTGCAGTCCGCTGGTCGGCGACCGTGTGGAGGTCAGCTTCGATGCGCACGGCAAGGGCCGCATCGACACCGTCCTGCCGCGGCGCAATGCGTTCATCCGCCCGGCGGTGGCGAATATTGACCAGCTCATCATGATCGCGGCGAACGTCAACCCCGTCACCGATCCGTTTCTGATCGACCGTGTGGTCGCCATCGCGGAAAATGCCGACTGCGAGCCGGTCGTCTGCCTCAATAAGTGCGACCTTGACCCGGCGGATCATCTCTATGCTATTTACCGCTCCATCGGCTTTCGCGTCCTGCGCACGAGCGCGGCGACGGGACTCGGCGTCGACGAGCTGCGCGATGCACTGCGCGGGAAGACCAGTGCCTTCACCGGCAACTCCGGCGTTGGAAAATCGAGCCTGCTCAATGCGCTCGATGCGTCGTTCGGCATTGCGACCGGGGCCGTCAGCGAGCGGCTCGGCCGCGGCAAGCACACAACGCGCCATGTCGAGCTCTATGCGCTTGGAGCGGATACGTTCGTCGCCGATACGCCGGGCTTTGCCTCGTTTGAGGTGGACATGGTCGACCCCATCTCGTGCGAAAATCTGCAATATGCGTTCCGGGAGTTTCGACCGTATATCGGCCAGTGCCGCTTTCGTGACTGCGCGCACCTGAAAGAGCCCGGCTGCGCCGTCCTTGCCGCCGTGGCGGCAGGCAAGATCGCGCCGGAGCGCCACGAGAGCTATGCGCGCCTGTACGCGCTCTCGGCCCAGGTCAATGACTGGGAAAAGAAGAAGTGACGCACCAAAGCGCCGCCCTCCGCATACACTGTAGGGAGAACCTGCAAGCGGAGGGCGGTGCTTTATGTTTCGACGACGGGGGATTTGCTTCTGGATCGGCATCGCGTGCGTGGTCGCCGGTGTGTTCATCATTCTGGCGCTGGTGCTGCCGGCCGGCTTCTGGTGGTTTGCGCTCGGCGGTGCGCTCATTGCGGCGGGCATTTGGCTGCTGCGCTGTTGACGGCGGCATAACCGGCGTGCGCCTGGCATAAGGATGTACAAAAACGACAAGGAGCACATCTTTATGGAACTACAACTGGGCAAGCAGAAACGCATGATGTACGCGCGGGTGTTTGACCGCACGGAGGAAGAGACCTGCAGCGTGGACGCCGTTGTGCCCGATGCGCTGGGGGACATCGGCGCGATCGTGGTCGCGGAGGGCACGTTCTGCCTCTGGAATCTGGATTTTTCGGACAAGAGCGCGCAGATCGAGGGCAGCATCGCGGCCGATGTGGTCTACGCGGAGGAGGGCGGCGCTCTGCGCAGCTTCCCGGTGGAGCTGCCGGTGAAGGTGCGCATCAGCGGCGAGACGCTCTCGCCGGACGTGCGGCCGTGGCTGCGCTGTACGCTCACCGCGCTGGACGCGCGCGCCGTCAATTCGCGCAAGGTGCGTGTCACGGCGCGGCTGAGCCTGTGCCTGCGCGCCTACCGGGAGACGGAGCTCGCGCTCACGGACCGGATCGAGGGCGACGGCGGCGCAGTGTTCACGCGCACGGAAACGCTCCGCGTGCAGATTCCGGTGTCCGTGGAGGAAAAGACGTTCACCGTCTCGGAGACGCACCGCTTCCTGTCCGGCCAGCCCGAGGCCGACCGCCTGCTCTGCCACACGGAGACCGTGCTGCTCGACGATGTCAGCGCGGCCGGCAGCCGCGTCATTTTGCAGGGGCGCGTGTGCGCGGCAGTCACCTATCTCCCGCAGGGGCAGATATGCCCGGCGGTCGAGACCTTTGAGACGGCGTTTTCCCAGATCCTCGACTGCCCGGCGGACACATCGCCATGCCTGCTGCACACGACCGTCAACCTCACGGCGGCCTACCTGAACGTGAGCGCCGCGGCCGACGGCGCGGCACTGGAGGCGGAGTACCATCTTGTCGCGCAGACGGTGTGCCTTGCGGATGCGGAGGCTGACTGCGTGACGGACGCCTATTGCAACACGGCAGAGCTCACGCTCGAGCGCGAGACGGTAGCGGCCGGTACGGTGCAGCCGGGCGA
>ENA-OPAO01002686-OPAO01002686.1-human-gut-metagenome-genome-assembly--contig:-NODE-2686-length-10250-cov-2.798529_pt1 | contig 10250 bp, 10 predicted proteins | sample MGYA00241054_ERZ501424 | MGnify/ENA primary metagenome ERZ501424 (study PRJEB25962, sample SAMEA2042623) | human gut metagenome | biome: human gut; feature: human-associated habitat; material: faeces...
CCGAACGTCTTGAACTTTGCCTCTCTGATGATCCCGTTCTCGTCAATGTCCAGGAACATTCTCATAATATCTCCGCACTTGGCGTTACCCACAGTACCTACGCCGCTGGCATCCTCGATCTCCCCGACATTTCTGGGGTTTTGAAAGTGATCCATTACTTTTTCACTGTACATGTATCTGTTATCCTCTTCTTTCTTGCTTAGTTGTTCTTCTGACTTTTCAGAAAATCTTCATATAAAGGAGACATATCCCGCAGTCTCTGGACGATTTTCTTCACTTCTTCCGCTACGATATCCATCTCTTCCTTCGTGCTATCCTCAGACAAGGTCAGACGTAAGGAACCGTGGGCTTCCTCATGCTTTAAACCAATGGCTAACAGCACATGGGAAGGATCTAAGGATCCGGAAGTACATGCAGATCCGCTGGAAGCACAGATTCCTTTCATATCCAGCATGATCAGCAAAGATTCTCCTTCAACAAATTGGAAGCTGAAGTTAATGTTATTCGGAACACGTTTCACACGATCTCCATTTAATCTACAATATGGAATCTCATTCTCAATTCTTGCAATTGCATAATCACGAAGTTCTGTCTCATGTTTCATTCTCTGTTCCATGGAAGCCATAGCAAGCTCTACAGCTTTTCCGTATCCTACAATACCCGGAACATTCTCTGTACCTGCACGGCGTTTTCTCTCCTGGGCTCCGCCGTGAATAAATGAACGGATCTTCACTCCTTTTCTGATATAAAGGAATCCGATTCCTTTCGGTCCGTTTAGTTTATGTCCGCTGGAACTGAGCATATCGATATTCATCTCATCTACATTGATCGGTACCTGACCAAACGCCTGGACAGCATCTGTATGGAAAAGTACTCCATGTTTATGTGCAATCTCTCCGATTTCTTTGATTGGCTGAATACTTCCGATCTCATTGTTTGCAAACATTACGCTGACCAGAATTGTATCCGGACGGATCGCTGCTTCAACAGCTTCCGGACTGACAATACCATTTTCATCTACATCCAGATAAGTCACTTCATATCCTCTCTTCTGGAGATATTCTCCTGTATGAAGGATTGCATGATGTTCAATCTTTGTTGTAATGATATGTTTTCCCTTTGATTCATAAGCCTCAGCTGTAGCTTTCAGCGCCCAGTTATCAGATTCAGAACCACCAGCTGTGAAATAAATCTCCTCTGTCTTCGCACCAAGTGCTTTTGCTATGATTTCTCTCTGTTTTGTGATCACTTCTTTATTCGCAGCCGCAAAACCATAAACACTGGATGGGTTGCCAAAATGCTCTGTAAAATATGGGAGCATCGCATCCACAACTTCCGGTGCTGTCTTTGTTGTTGCTGCATTATCAAGATAAATTAATTTTCCCATTACCTGTTACCTCACTTTTATTTTATCTACTTTGTTTTCTTACTGTTTACAAATAATTGTAGACAATGATTCTTTTCAGTTTTTACACTTTGTATAATCCAGATGATTGTCTGTATGTCCAAGACATTTACTTTCTGTCACCAGTTGGTTCAGCCAGATTTCATCTACTGTCTGGTTAATACTATCATTGATTCGTTTCCACACATACTTTGTTACACAGCTGTCCGCACCTTTGCATTCTCCTTCCGGATCAAGTCCGGCGCATTCTACTGGTTCAAGATTTCCTTCCAGTGCACGAAGCACATCTCCTACAGAAATATCTTTCGCTTCCTTTGCTAAGACATATCCACCATTTGCACCTCGGATACTCTTGACAAGTCCTGCTTTTTTCAGCTTCGACATCAATTGTTCCAGATATCGTTCTGAAATATCCTGACGTCTTGCAATACTTGTGATGGAAACCGGAGAATCTTCACTGTATTGGGCCAGATCAATCAAGGCACGCAATCCGTATTTCCCCTTTGTTGACAGTTTCACATCTTCACCTTCTTTTTCTTTTCCTTTTTCCTAGTATTATACTAGGGTTTCCTTTTGTAGGATATCACCAGTCTTACGTTCTGTCAAGGATGTTTCTTGAATATGTTGTTTAAAAATAAGTTCATTTCTGGTTACTGGCCGCGTTGCACGTGGCAGCAATCGTTTTGACATGAGGGTATTATGTTTAGAAAAAAACATTCTTTGATTAAAGGAACACTGATTCTCACATCTGCCGGTCTTGTAAGCCGCGTTCTCGGATTCTTTTTCCGTATTTTCTTAAGCCATACCTTTGGAGAAGAACAGGTCGGACTTTATCAGTTAATTTTCCCTTTCTACGCACTCTGCCTGTCTTTGAGTACTTCAGGTCTTGAAACTGCCATTTCCAGAAGTGTCTCTCGCTTTCACTCCCTTGGCCGAACGCAGGACGGAAAGTTGATTTTCCAGACAGGTCTGATTCTTTCTGTTCTGATTTCTCTGATTTGTACTTTTCTGGTACAGAAGAATTCCGTTTTTCTTTCAAATCGTTTTCTTGGAGATCCAAGATGTGCAACACTATTATATCTGATCGTTCTTGCACTTCCGGCAGCTTCTGTCCACAGTTGTATCTGTGGTTATCACTATGGTCTGCAAAGAACCTCTGTCCCGGCTATTTCACAGTTAATCGAGCAATTTGTGCGAATTTCTTCTGTTTTGGTTTTATATTTTATTTTTATACACAGTGGAGTTCACCCTGAGATTCCATTGGCTGTATCAGGTATTATTTTTGGAGAACTTACAGCAGCAGGCTACTCGCTTTTTTCACTGAAGAAGAGGGGTTTTGATGCCAATTCTCCATATATTCTTTCTATCTCAAAATCTTGTTCTGAATTGCTACGCCTCTCTGTTCCATTGACAGTTAATCGCACAGCAATTACATTCTTGCAGGGAATTGAAGCAGCTTCAATCCCTGTCTGCCTTGAGCTTGCATCTCACAGTGCTTCCGAAGCTCTCAGTATTTATGGAGTACTGACCGGAATGGCATTACCATGTATCCTTTTTCCCAGTGCACTCACAAACTCAGTCAGCCTGCTTTTAATCCCTGCTGTCGCACAAAAGCAGGCTGAAAGCTCTTCAAAAGAGACATTTCTCCTTATAAAAAAGGCTGCCGGAGGATGTTTCTCCCTTGGTCTTCTGTGTTCTGTCTTCTTTCTTCTTACCGGGTCTTTTCTCGGAAACTTCCTGTTTCACAGTACTTTAGCCGGTAATTTCATCGTAACACTTGCCTGGATCTGCCCTTTCCTATACACAAGTTCCGCTCTTCTCAGTGCAATCAATGGACTGGGACTTACAACCCTGACGCTGATGATCAATCTTTTTGGATTATCCATCCGCATTCTTAGTGTATATTTCGGAATCCCGCACTATGGAATCACAGGATACCTATGGGGACTTTTCATCAGTCAATCAACTGTCTGCCTCGTTGCATTACTCGCACTTTCCCACGAAATCAAAAAAGAATATTTACAATCTGTTGAATCAGCCACGGATTAAGACAGGATTCTGAAAAAATCCCAATTAAAAACAAACCGCATACAAAGAACGTTTTTTGCCTGTTCCACTGATTCTGTGGATAGTTCCAACAAAAGCGCAAAAGCACAAGAACTGCCGGAACATAAAAAAGGAACTGTGGAAATAGTCCTACCACACAAAGAATACTTCCCTTCATTCCTAATTCTGCCACTGCCTCTGACAGTAAAATTCCTCCTGACATCCCAGTCCACAGAAGAAAAAACGCTGCCACAATTTTTCTAATCCGGATTCCCATCGCCAAAAACAGCACCAGGAAAAAAATTCCCCGTACCTGAATCAAATACCAAATATACTGTTGAAAAGATATCTTCTCATTCTTTAATCTCATAAGATAAACTTCTGTAAAAGTTCCGATCAGGCTCAGCTGTTCTCCCCATATATAATTGACAATCAAGATTCCTGTCAAAAAGCCTGTAAAAAACAGAGCCAGAAAGTAATGACCTGTACGAAATGCCTTCACCAGTATTCCTCCCACCCTATAAAATGTTCTGCGGATATATTTTTATCCTCAATCTTCCACACCATTATATGAGTGTCTGGTTTTTCTCATGCGGCAGCGATGCTACTTATTGTCGGCATTCAATCATTTTCCATACTTTACAGCATAAGCCATCAAAGAAGAAACTGTCTTCGCATCTTCAATCTCACCTGAAAAGATCTTTTCCTTCAATTCTTCTATTGTATAAGCGCCAAGTTCAATAAATTCATCTTCATCCAAATGCTGTTTTGACGGTATCAGATCATGTGCCACATAAACTTCAATCCGTTCGTTACAAAATGCTACTGTTGTCCGTAAGGTAATCAGCCACTCCAGATTCTCGCTGCGATACCCTGTCTCTTCCTCTAATTCACGGGAAGCACACTCTATACCAGGTTCTCCCACTTCATCAAGTGCTCCTGCCGGAATCTCCAATGTATATCGATCCAGCGCATTTCTATACTGTCTCACCATCAAAATCTTACCATCTGCTGTAACCGGAACTACCGCTGCTGCTCCTTTATGACCTATAAAATCCCATACTACGGTATGATCCCCGTCCACTTCTATCGTGTCCTGATAAAAATCAAGAATCTTTCCTTTAAATTTCAATTCTCTGTTAATTCTTTTAATCTTCTCGCTCATTCCGTTCTCCCTTCTTTTACCTTACATCACCGTATGCATTCTATATCAAAGACTTTTACTCTTACCTGTAATAGCTTTCTCAGTAAACTAAAAGCCCCTGTCTTTCGACAAGGGCCAACTTTCATCTTCTGTTATGATTCTCTTATTTTGCGTAATCTGTTGCTCGTGACTCACGAATAACATTTACTTTAATCTGTCCAGGATATTCTAATTCAAACTCAATCTGTTTTGCAATATCCCTTGCTAAAAGCACCATATCATCGTCAGATACCTGCTCCGGAACTACCATAACACGAATCTCTCTACCTGCCTGAATGGCAAAAGACTTATCTACACCTTTAAACTGGTTGGTAATATCTTCTAACTGTTTCAATCTGTTTGTATATGTCTCGATGGTTTCTCTTCTTGCTCCCGGTCTTGCAGCTGAAATAGTATCCGCTGCCTGAACAACACAAGCAATCAGACTCTGCGGCTCCACATCACCATGATGTGCCTCCACAGCATTAATAATGGTTGCTGATTCTTTGTATTTTCTACAAAGATCTGAACCAATCTGAATATGTGATCCTTCTACATCATGATCAATTGATTTACCAATATCATGAAGAAGTCCTGCACGTTTTGCAAGTCTGACATCCAGTCCGATTTCTCCTGCAATGAGACCTGATAACTGAGCTACTTCGATTGAATGCTTCAATGCATTCTGTCCATAGCTTGTTCTGAACTTCATACGTCCAAGAAGACGGATCAACTCCGGATGAATTCCTGTAACTCCAACGTCAAGAGCTGCAGCTTCTCCTTCCTCGCGGATCATTGTATCCACTTCTTTCTGAGCTTTCTCAACCATCTCCTCAATTCTTGCCGGATGAATACGTCCATCCACGATCAAACGCTCAAGTGCAATTCTTGCAACTTCTCGGCGGATTGGGTCAAACCCTGATAATACAACCGCTTCCGGAGTATCATCAATGATCAGTTCCACACCGGTTAATGTTTCCAGTGTTCTGATATTTCTTCCTTCTCTACCGATGATTCTTCCTTTCATCTCATCACTTGGAAGCTGAACTACAGAAATTGTAGTCTCTGCAACATGATCTGCTGCACATCTCTGAATTGCATTCACAACATACTCTTTTGCTTTCTTGTCAGCCTCTTCCTTTGCCTGAGTTTCCAGTTCTCTGACCATCTTGGCTGTGTCATGCTTGACGTCATCTTCAACAGTTTTTAACAGATATTCTTTTGCCTGTTCGGAGGTAAGTCCTGAGATTCGTTCCAGTTCCTGCACACGTTTCTGGCTAAGTTCTTCTACTTTGGCTTCACGCTGGCGAAGATGTTCTTCCTTCGCTGTCAGTTTGCTCTCACGATGTTCCAGTACATCTGACCGTTTGTCGACCGATTCTTCCTTCGCGAGTACACGCTTCTCATAACGCTGTAACTCCGCTCTTCTTTCTTTCGTCTCTTTCTCAAGTTCATTCTTTGTCCTGATGGACTCTTCCTTTACTTCCAAAAGAGATTCCTTCTTCGTCGTCTCTGCAGTCTTTACAGCATCGTCAATGATTTCTCTTGCTTTTGCTTCTGCATTCCCAATCTTGCTTTCCGCATTCTTTCTCAGATTGGAAACTGTAACAAAGTGAGTAATGATTCCGACTATCAACGCGAGGGCCACGGCAACGCCTATAAATAAACCTAGACTTATCTGCACAGGAGCACCTCCTTATTCGATTTTCATTGTACATATTACTCAAATACAACACTTAAATTTTATACTGTTTCAACAACAATGTCAAGCATTGTAATTATTATTTTGTATCACATGACATAACCCGGTTACTGTTCACACGATGTGCGACCAGCAACGCATCTCGCCATTTTAAATCGCCTTTGGCGATGGGGCGAGATGCATTCAAGTCAAAACACGCATCCTCCGTGTCAATCAGCGAAGTGATTGACACGGGAGTGTACAGTTACTCTGTTTATCATAATCTGATATAACATGGCGGATCACCTCATAACGAAATCCTTTTCGCGCAAGATATCCTAATATCTTTTGATATTCCTGCTCCTCCATTCTTTCCGGATCAACCTTCTTTTTTCGCAGTATCCTTCGGATTGCCTCTTCCTCAGAATCTTCACTATAGCACTGTTCAAAAGCCAGACAGATCAAATCATCAGAAACTCCCTTCTGCGACAGCAGTGCCTTGATTTCCCGTTTGCTTTTAGTATCTTTGCGGCTCATAACAAAATTTTCCGCATATCTTGCATCATTCAGATATCCAAAAGATCTCACATATTCAATTGCTCCGCTGATTGCATTCTCCGGATATTGTCCCGCCTTCAGTTTTTCTCTTAATGCAGACTCAGTACGATCCATATCCTCCAGCAAATGCATTGCTCTCTTCTTTGCGCGTTTCAACAGTACCTCATTCTGAATCTTTTCATAATTTTCCTGCGCGAGATCTTCTCCCTGCTTTATACCAAAACGCTTCAACTCACCTTTATAAAGCACAAATGCAAATGTTCCATCCAGATATACTTTAAACTTCGTCTTTGTCTGCTCTTCTATCCCAGTAACAATCATTCTTTCTTTTCTGCCTCATCAGCCACTTTAGAAGCCGGTGTCAGCTTCAGATCACTCGATGCTCCTGTCTTCTTCTCATCATCTGGAAGCTCATTCTCTGCTTCTTCTGATCCGGATAATGCATAATGTGCTCTCACCTTCTGATCCAGTGTCTCCATCACTTCCGGATGTGATTCCAAATATGCCTTTGCATTCTCTCTTCCCTGGCCAATCTTCTCTCCCTCATATGCATACCACGCACCGCTCTTCTTCACAAGATCAATATTGGTTGCGAGATCAAGAATATCTCCTGCACGGGAAATACCTTTTCCAAACATAATATCAAATTCCGCTTCTTTGAACGGCGGAGCAATCTTATTCTTCACAATACGGATTCTTGTACGGTTTCCTACCATCTCTCCACTCTGCTTTAAAGTCTCGATTCTTCTGACATCCATACGCACAGATGCATAGAATTTCAGCGCACGTCCTCCTGTCGTTGTCTCTGGATTTCCAAACATTACTCCAACTTTCTCACGCAGCTGGTTAATAAAGATCACAATACAGTTTGACTTGCTGATAACCGGTGTCAGTTTTCTCAATGCCTGTGACATCAATCTTGCCTGCAGACCAACATGACTGTCTCCCATATCCCCTTCGATCTCCTGCTTTGGAACAAGTGCAGCTACAGAGTCAATGACAATAATATCAATCGCCCCTGAACGTACCATTGTCTCTGCAATCTCAAGGGCCTGATCTCCACTGTCAGGCTGTGAAATATAGAGTTCATCGATATCTACTCCGATATTCTTTGCGTATACAGGATCCAGTGCATGCTCTGCATCGATAAATCCTGCAATTCCGCCTCTCTTCTGAACCTCAGAAATCATGTGAAGTGCGACAGTTGTCTTACCACTTGATTCAGGACCATAAACCTCAATCACACGTCCCTTTGGCACACCGCCAAGTCCAAGTGCCAGATCAAGGCTCAGACATCCGGTAGGAACTGTCTCTACAGCTACATGCGCCCCTGATTCTCCCAGCCGCATCACTGCACCCTTACCAAAATCTTTCTCCAGCTTTGCGATTGCTGCATCCAGTGCTTTCTTCTTCTCTTCGTTATTCGCCAGCTTTGTAACGCTCTCTTTGCCTGCCATAATTTTCTCCTTCTCTATCTCTCTTAGTGTATAAAACCCATTCTCTTTTTTCGAACAGTTGTTCGTCTATGAATAGATTTTATTATACTTCTTTCAAAATGTCAACAATAATTCTTCCCCTTAATTTTGTTGCAATAATACGATATACCATGGAATCCTCTTCCTGAAACAGAAGAATTGAAGTTCATGTGAATCATTGCCGGCTTAAGGATCTGCCGGCCAGACAACTAAAGAATAGCATAAGGAAAGGCAGAATGCAAGTACCACAGCACTTACATTCTGCCTTTTATACTACACTGCTTTCCAGTGTTTCACTTCTTCTTTGTAAAAGATAATTCCTTCCTGGATAATTTTGAATCCACTGCCTTCAAGTTCCGCAATCGTAACAGAACAATTTGGCGGTACTTCATTTTTCCAGAAATGTTCTACTGAAAGACTGCCTCTCATCCTGTTCAGCATTGCTGTCATCGCAGCACCATGTGTAGAAATCAGAAGATTCTTATCCTTCAGCTTCTTACTCTCTTCAAGACTCTTTAAGAACTCTCCGGTTCTTTCATAAAGTTGTTCTACACTTTCAGCATCTTCCGGTGGAATATAATTTTCCGTATCCTGAAAGAATTTCTGGAATGCAAGATTCTCTTCTTTCGTCTTATCTACACAAGACATTCCCTCATACGAGCCAAAAGAAATTTCCTGGATTCTCTGATCTTCATAAAGCGGAATGTTGCGTCCTTCAAGAAGGATCTCTGCCGTTTCTTTTGCACGCCGTAAGGGACTTGTATAAGCCAGATCAATCTGGTATTGTCTCATCCCATAAGAAGTTTCCCGGGCAAGATGACGCCCATATTCATTTAAGGGAATATCCTTTCGTCCCTGTACCAGTTTTTTCTTGTTCCAATCCGTCTCTCCATGACGCACAATATATAGCCTCACTGCTGCCTACACTCCCTCTTCTTATCTTTTTAATACTTCTCTCCTGATATATCTGTAAGTAGTTTCCTCGCCTTCTTCCGCAAGCATATGAAGCAGTTTTTCTAATAATTCTCTTGTATCTTTATGCATCAGCTCATCTGCACGTCCGTTTTCATAATAAGCAAGCGGTGCATCAGAGGTATATGCATCCCCGAGATACACTTTACTTGCTGCAATGCGGTCAAGAAACATCTCTACTACATATCTCACCGGCATCTTCATTCCCGCCAGAAGGTTCGGTCCTTCCAGACTATAATCAATCCAGTATTCATAATGGTGTTTGTTCCTGCCTTTGTGGTGGAGCCATGCGGAAGAATACCCCTTTTCTTCCCGTTCGGCATTATTAGGGCTTCTTGTCCCCTGATAGTATCTGCATCCCACACGGAATTCTGTCCAACTGTATTTTGACATATCATGGAGCAGTCCCTGTTTGTACAACCCAACACGAAAACACTCTTTTAATACCAGTTTTTTGTGTTTTGTTATGGTACAAAAATGTGCAAATGCCTTCATACTTTTCCCTCTCTGGCCGGCTGTTCTTCTTTACAAAGTTCTTCTGCTCCCTGCCGTTTTTCTATTTTATTTACATTCTGCGTCTTAGCTGTATGAATCGGTTTCTTTTCTGAACGACTCTTCTTTTCCTCTATCCTGCGTCCAACCAGAATTGCTACGCTACGTTCTTCCAGTAATACATCTTTCTGATTTTCCAGCTTTTTCGCTTCACAAAGCACGCCATCTTTTGTAGCCATAACAAGATACCATTCTACGCTCTTTCCAATCGACGGTATTGCGAAGTGATGCGGCAGCCAATGCATATTATACGCTGTAAAACAAGGGAACTCCCCTTCTTTCGTTCCTGAATACAAGACACCTAACTGACGGCTGGAAACTTCTGCTTTTACCTGCCATGCATTTTCTCCATGATAGGATACGTCCGGTATGCCACAT
>ENA-OPAO01002694-OPAO01002694.1-human-gut-metagenome-genome-assembly--contig:-NODE-2694-length-10241-cov-5.973100_pt1 | contig 10241 bp, 9 predicted proteins | sample MGYA00241054_ERZ501424 | MGnify/ENA primary metagenome ERZ501424 (study PRJEB25962, sample SAMEA2042623) | human gut metagenome | biome: human gut; feature: human-associated habitat; material: faeces...
ATCTGTCCCTCGTGCTCGACCAGCGTGTCGATGGCGTCGCGCGTGGTGCCGGCCACGTCGGACACGATGGAGCGGTTGTTGTTGGTGAGCTTGTTGGTGAGCGAGCTTTTCCCCGCATTCGGGCGGCCGATGATGGCCACGTTGATGGCCTCGACCTCCTCTTCCGGAACGACCTCTACCTTTCGCAGCTCGTTCACGACCTCATCCAACAAGTCGCCCGTGCCGTTGCCGTGCTGGGCGCTCACCGGCCACGGGTCGCCCAGACCCAGCGCGTAGAACTCCCAGACCTCATCCATGCGGGCCGGGTTGTCCATCTTGTTCACGGCGACGAACACCGGCTTGCCCGCCTTCTGCAGGATGCGGGCCACCTCCTCGTCGTCGGTGTTGATGCCGGCCTTGCCGTCCACGAGGAAGATGATGACGTCGGCCTCGCGCGCCCCCTCGAAGGCCTGGGCGCGGATGGAGCCTTGGAAGGCGTCGTCGCCGCCCATCTCGATGCCGCCGGTGTCGATGAGCATGAACTCGACGCCGTTCCAGTCGGCCTCATGGTACGAGCGGTCGCGCGTGACGCCGCGAGACTCGTGGACGATGGCGTCCGAGGTCTGGGCCAGGCGGTTGACGAGCGTGGACTTGCCCACGTTGGGGCGTCCGACGACGGCGACGATAGGTTTCATCTGCTCTCCTTTAATGGGTAGGGTCAGCGGAATTAGTAGAGTCGGCAGGCACAATGCCAAGGATGTGCTCCAGGGTATCGAGCAGCTCATGCGGCATGGTCGACACCACATGAACCTCGGCACCGCGACTGGTAAGGCTTGCGAGTAAATCGTCACGATGATACTCGTCAAGCGTCATGCCGTCAGCGTTGAACATGAGCTTAGGCACAAAGAGCATAACCCCCGACAGATCTTGGGGCAGCTGCTCCAGAATGTCACACGCGACGATGAGGCCGGTCACGTCCACGTTGCCGCCAAAGTAGCGGTTCTTGATGGCTGTGACAGTGCCGGCGAGACCATGCGGCGACTCCACAAAGCGGGCCACCGTGTCGCGTGCGCTGGCGCCCGAGAGGCACAGCAGGTGCTGGTTGCGCTCGGCGATGTCGGCGCGGACGCGGGCCAGACGCTCGGCGTCGGCGGCAAGCACGTCGTCGGTCTCGTCCAGATACGAGCGGATCATGCCAATGCCGTCGTAGTACTGCGGGTAACCGTCGTAAAAGTCGGCCTCGGGAGGATCGATGCCGGCGTCCAGGTAGAACTCGTCGCTCATCTGGAAGGTGTGGCGGCCAAAGCGTTCATATGCGCGGTCCTGGAAGGGCCTAATCATGGCGATGGTCTCGCGCGCCAGCTCGGGCTTGTCGCTGTATGACCAGCTAAAGCGGTTCTGATGCTTGGTAAAACCGAGCGGCACAATGCCCAGGCTTGTGATTTGCTCGTGCTCCTCGCAAAAGCGCAGGGTCTTTTCCAGCTCCTCGCCGTCGTTCATGCCGGGGCACAACACAATCTGCGCGTGAATCTCGATGCCGGCCGCCATGATGGTCTCGAGTACGTCCATGCCTCGCTGGGCGTTGCGGCCCATCATACGACGGCGTACGTCGGGGCTCACGGCATGGACCGATACGTTCATGGGGCTCATGTTGCGTTGGATGACGTTTTGCACGTCCTCGTCGGAGAGGTTCGTGAGCGTGACAAAGTTGCCCTGCAAAAAGCTCAGGCGATAGTCGTCGTCGCGAATATAGAGCGTGGAGCGGCCGCCCTTGGGGAGCATCGTCATAAAGCAGAACACGCAGGCGTTCACACAGGTGCGCATGCCATCGAAGATAGGGCCATCGAACTCAAGGCCCCAGTCCTCTCCTGGGAAGCGGTCGAGCTCGACGGAGGTGACGGTGTTGTCGCGCGGATCGAAAACCTCCAGGTCGACGGTATCATCGTCGGCCTCCCAGAGCCACACAATCATGTCGGTAAGCTGCTCACCGTTAACCGTGAGCACGCGCATGCCCGGCTCGATACCCACATCCCACGCGGGCGATTCGGGACGCACGTTCTTTACGAGCGCGCCCTCACCCGGCTCGGGGTCGCGGCTGCGCCCGTAATCGGCCACCTCGGCGGCGTATGCGGGTACGGTCTGGTCCATGATTAGCGGCAAAGCTCCTTGATGCGCATTACGGCGCGCTCGATGTGTTCTTGCGGGGTGGAGGCTCCGGCGGTGATTCCGATGTGGTGAGCGTCGGTAAACCACGCGGCCTGGAGCTCGGAAGCTTCCTCGATGTGATACGTGCGCTCGCAGGCGTCCGCGCAAATCTGTGCCAGGCGACGGGTGTTGCCCGAGTTCTTGCCGCCCACGACGACCATGCAGTCGCAGCGGTTGGCAAGTGTGGCTGCTGCCTGTTGACGCTCACTCGTGGCAGCGCAGATGGTGTTGATCACACGCAGCTCCTGCACCCGCGGAGTGATAGCGGCCACGACTTCGGCGAGGTTCTGCGCGGTCTGAGTGGTCTGCACGACGAGGCCTACCTTGCCCTTGAGCGACAAGGCGTTGGCGTCGGCGGCACAGCTCACGACCTGCGCATCATTGCCGGCGTGGCCCAGAATACCCTCGACCTCGGGGTGACCCGGCTCGCCTACGACCACCACGCGGTAGCCTTCGCGCACCAGGCGCTCGGCTGCCATATGGACCTTCTTCACGTAGGGGCAGGTGGCATCTATGACGTTAAGGCCACGCTCGCGAGCGGCATCGATGACCTGCGGCACCACACCGTGGGCGCGGATGATCACGGTGCCAGTTGCGGCATTATCCAGGTTCTCGGCCAAGCCAACGCCTGCCTTAGCGAGCTCGCGTACAACGATGGGGTTATGGATGAGCGGACCCAAGGTATGGACATGAGTGCACTCCCCTGCCTGCGGCGCGGCGGCCAGCGCCATATCGAGCGCACGCTGTACGCCGTAGCAAGTGCCGGCGTGGGCAGCGATCTCGATGGTGGGCGCGTTTGCCTGGTCAGACGCAGTCGCGGCGGTGTTCGTCACGTTCTCGCTCATGGCTAGAACCTGCCCGGATGCTCGTCGCATAGCTCGTCTCGCATGGCGTAGACGCGGCTCATGGCCTCGGACTCAAACCATTCCAGGCGCTCCGTGCGCTTAAGTCCGGCCGGTGCGTCGGAAAGCGAGACGGCCTTGCCGGCGCGGATCCAGCACTTCTTGGGACGCATGATCTTTTTGCCCGCGGGCGTGATGTCGGACCAGCCGCAGATGGCGAGCGGGTTGACGGGTGCCTTGCCCATCTGGGCGATGAGCGCAAAGCCGCCGTGGACCTCGGGCTTGATCTCGCGCGAGCGGATGCGCGTGCCCTCGGGGAAGATTAGGACGTCCTCGCCGCGCTGCAGCGCATGCTGAGCGGCGCGCAGGCACTTCATATCGGCAGTACCACGCTCCACGGGGATGCCGCCAACGCGGCTAAAGGCCCAGCGCACGATCTTGCTCTTAGCGAACTCTGACTTAAAGATGGGACGAATGCGGCGCCCCCCAAAGAACAGCGCCGTCTCCACGGCCAAGAGCTCGGCCATCGAGGTGTGGTTGCAGATGACCACGCTGCCGCGGCCTTCCTGGCGCTCAAACAGAAGATCGGCGTCCTCGACCTTCCAGCGCCACATGAGCTTGGAGAAGGCCCAAAGGATGGCCATGACTACGACGACGGTGCCGCGGATGAGCGCTGGAAACTCGGCGTAGGGGGCGTTGTAATAGTCCTCGGGCGTCTGCTTAAACAGGCGCATGGGCTACCTCCTTTGGTTGATAAGGTCCTCGATTATCGAGACGACCTCGTCGATGGTGTGGGCGGTGGAGTCGACGTGCACGGCGTCCTCGGCGGGCACGAGCGGGGCGACCTCGCGGCTGCTGTCAAGCTTATCGCGCTGCTTGAGGGCGTCGAGGGTCTCGTCGACCTCGGCTTCGAGCTGCTCGGACGTGAGCGGCTGGGCGTCGTTTTGGTGACGCTGCAGCACGCGGCGGCGGGCGCGCTCACGCGGGTCGGCGGTCAGGAAGACCTTGACCTGCGCGTTAGGGAACACGACGGTGCCGATGTCGCGACCCTCGGCCACGATATCGCGGTCCTCGGCGGCGCGGCGCTGGTGGATGAGCATGGCGGCGCGCACGCCCGGATAGGCCGAGACCTTGGACACGTTGGCGTCGACCTGCGGGGTGCGGATGGCGGCCGAAGCGTCTTGGCCGTCGATGGTCAGGCGCGTGTCCTCGCCGGTGCCGTTGGTAAAGCGGATCTCAATCTGCTCGGCGAGAGCGTCGATGGCCGCCTCGTTATCCAGATCGATGCCGCGGTCGAGCGCGGCGAAGGTGACGGCGCGATACATGGCGCCCGTGTCGAGCTTGTTAAAGCCAAGCTGACGGGCGATCTCCTTGGCGATGGTGGACTTGCCGGATCCGGCGGGGCCGTCGATGGCGACGATCATGCAATGCTTCCTTTCGATGGTTGACGTGCTGGTATGGTTCGCGGGCGTTGGGGCGCGGCGGGTTTGCCTAGCCCGTGTAGCGCTCGCGGTAGGTGTTGCGCTTGGGTGCTGAGCCATGGCTGCCGTGGTGACGCGTGCGGCTGGCAGGCGTGTCTTGGGGCTTGCCGCCGTTGCGCTTGGAGCTCGCCTGCTTGGGCGGGATGCCGCCGGCCTTGAGGATCTGCACCTCGCGGTCGGTGAGCTTGCGCCACGAGCCCTTGGCCACGTCCTTGAGCTCCAGGCCGGCAAAGTTGCAGCGGTGCAGGCGGATCACCGGGTGGTGGATCTTGCTCAGCATGCGCTTGACCTGGTTCTTGCGGCCTTCGCGGATGATGACCTCCACGGCGGTGGTACCGGGCTTCACACCCTGCGGGGCCACGGCTTCAGCCTCGCGCGCGTTGATGATGCGACAGATTGCCGGCTGGCACGGGCCGTCGTCGAGCTCGATGCCGCGGCGGAGTGGTTCCAGATCGCGGTCGGTCAGCTGCCCGTCCACGAGTGCCTGGTAAGTTTTATAGACATGCTTGCTGGGGTGCAGCAGGTCCTGTGACAGGTCACCGTCGGTGGTAAAGAGCAAAAGGCCCGTGGTGTCACGGTCCAGGCGGCCCACCGGGAACAGTCCCGGAAAGCGGTCGCGGGGGACCAGATCGGCCACACAAGGGCGCTCCTGCGGGTCGCTCATGGTGGTGAGGTAGCCGGTCGGCTTGTAGAGCATCAAGTACACGGCGCCCTGGTTGAGTTTGACGGGCATGCCGTCGACCTCAATGTGATCGTGGTCGACATCGACCTTGGTGCCCAGCTCGGTCGCGACCTGGCCGTTGACGGTCACGCGGCCAGCGGTCATCAGGTCCTCTGAGCCGCGACGGCTCGCCACGCCCGCGCGTGCCAAAAAGCGCTGCAGGCGCATGGTGTGCGGATAGACGGGCTGGGCGTCGGTTGCGGGTGCTTCGTTGCCCATGGCGCGCGTCTCCCCTACTTCGTTAGTCCTCGTCATGCAAATCCTCCGAGGTCTCGTCGACGTCCAGGGTTTCCAAGTCCTCGACTGCCTCAACATCTTCAACATCGGTATCGAGCAGTTCGCGCTCTTCGTCCAGGTCCTCGGCCTGTTCCTCGAGCGTGGACTGAATACTGCGGCCGCTCAGACGCTCGCGGATAAACTGGCGCGACTGCTCGTCGGGGGCAAACTGCTCCAGATCGGGCAGGTCGCGGGTGGAGCGCAGGCCGAACTTTTCCAAGAAGGCGTTGGTCGTGCCGTAAATGATGGCCTGACCGCGCTGGGGGTCGCGGCCGAGCTCGCGCACCAGGCCCTTGTCCACGAGCGACGCGATGACGCCGTCAGAATTGACGCCGCGGATGCCCTTGACCACCTCGCGAGTCACGGGCTGGTGGTATGCGATGACGGCCAGGGTTTCGAGCGCCGCCTGCGACAGCTTTTGCGTGTCCCAGCTCAACACATAGGCCTCGACCACGTCGTGGTAGGCGGGGTGCGTAAACAGGCGCCAGCCGCCGGCGACCTCGCGCAGCTGAAAGCCGCGGTTGGCCTCCTCGTACTCAACCTTGAGCTCGGCGAGCAGCGATGCGCATTCGCCGGGGGCGATATCCAGTGCGCCGGCCAGCGCGGGCGCACTCACCGGGTCGCTCGACACCAGCAGCAGCGCCTCGAGGGCACCTTTGAGGCTGTTTGCCTCCAGCGTGGAAAGGGTTGACATGGTTGCGGCTCCTATTCGGTGAGCTCGGGGCCCTCGCCGGGCACGTATGCCTCGGCGCCCTCGACTCGGTTGATGCAGATGGTTCCAAAGATCTCGTACTGGCTCAGCGTGAGCGAGCCGCGCTTGGCGAGCTCCAGCATGGCCAGGAAGGTGACGACGAGCTGCTCGGTGGTGGCATCGCCGTCCAGTAGCTCGCGAAAGGTGCAGGTTTGGTGCGCCATGGTAAAGCGGTCGACTGAGGCCACGGTCAGGTCGAGCGGCACGCGATGCGGCGCCACATGCTCGGCCTCCAGCAGGAAGGTCTGGCGCTTGCCGTCCAGGTCGGCACAGATGACGGCGAGACCGCGCAGCGTGATGCCGGCAAGGTAGTCGGGCATAAGGCCTAGGAACTCGGGGTCGGGGCCGGCCACGCGCGGATGCATGCGGCTTTCGGCCTGCATGCGCGCACCGAGGGCCGCAGCCGCGCCTTTAAACTGCTTGTAGGCAATCAGGCGCTGGATCAGGACCTCACGCAGCGCGTCGCCGTCAAGCGTGCTGAGTTCTTCGAGGTCTTCGTCGTCCTCGTCATCGTCGACGGTTTTGCTGGGAGTCTCCTGCGGCACCAGCGAGGCGGCCTTGATGTCCAAAAGGGTCGCCGCAACCAGCAAAAAGTCGCTCGCCACGTCCAGGTCCAGCGCCTCGATGCGCTCGGCCTCGGCCAGGTATTGCTCGGCCACCTCGCTTATGGAGATGGCGCCGATATCTACTTTTTGGCGGGTTACCAGCTGCAGGAGCAGGTCGAACGGTCCGCTGTAGACCTGCGTCGACACGCGATACGACATTTTCGACCTCCTTTGACGGCGCCTTCGCGGCGCGGTTTGGGTGCATGTTGCGACCGTTTTGCACGGTCGACCTGTAAGTTTACCCTAGATGCCGGCGATTGCGAAGTTGAGCAGATGGTCCGCCAGCGGATACACGGTAACGTCGAAATACCGTCCGATCACGTCGATGCCGGTCCACATGGGCAGCAGGTACAGCACTAGGATGAGGATGGGCATAGCGTATTGCTGCAGACGGTAATAGTTGTTGAGTGCCTTGCCCTTGAGGAAGGGCACGATGATCGACGAGCCGTCGAGCGGTGGGATTGGGATGAGGTTGAAGAACGCGAGTGACAGGTTGACCACGATAAACGTGGCGCCGAAGTTCATGATCTGTGATGCCACGGCAAAGGACATGCTGGTGTAGAGGCTGCCGTACGTTGCGCGCATGAGGAGCGCGGCAAGACACGCGAGTGCGATGTTCGACGCGGGGCCGGCCACGCTCACCAGGACCTCGTCGCGCTTGGGGTGCTTGAGGTTGTTGAGGTAGACAGGCACGGGCTTGGCAAAGGCGAACACCGGGCCGCCGGCGGCAAGCATGAGCAGCGGCAGAAGTATGGTGCCAAACGGGTCGATATGGTTGAGCGGGTTGAGCGAGACACGACCGCGCGATCGGGCCGTCTTGTCGCCGAGTGCCCAGGCTGCGGCGGCGTGCGCGCTCTCGTGGATAACGATGCCCAGGATGACGGCGACCGCGCTGGCGAGCAGGTTCATGATGTAGCTGCTGGACATGGCGCTCCCCTAGCGGACGCGGCGCGAGGCGCGCGTGAGCAGGTAGTCAATTACAAACAGGATCACAGCGACGATAGCATAATCCAGGCGGAACACACCGCCAAAAGGCGACGTGATGACGCCGTAGCCGGCGATGGCGCTCGGCAGCGCGCGCGAAAGCTCAACGACAAATCCCACGATCTGCAGCTTGGCGGTGAGGCCACTAAAGCACAGCAGCACAGTCATCGCGCTCATAAAGATGCCGCAGATGCGACAGGCGATGGCGATGATGCTCATCGCCACGGCGGCGGCCTTACGAGAGTTCACGCGCGGTCTCCTCTTCGATCTGGGTGGAAAGCTCCAGCCATTCGTCCTCGAGCTTGGGTAGCTCTTGCTTAAGGCCGTTATATTCCCCCAGCGCGGCGTTGAACTTGTCCTGATCGGCATAAAGCTCTTCGCTCGCCATCAATTCCATAAGCTCGTCATAGCGGGCGCGCTTTTTTTCGAGCTCGGCCTCAATCTTCTTGAGCTGGTTGCGCACGCCCTTGAGCTTTTTGTTGAGCGCGGCGCGGGCCTGGGCCTCGGCGCGCTTTTGCTCCTTGGTCTTTTTGCCCTCGGCAGGCTTGGAAGCGGTGGCGGGGGTGTCGGGCTGGGCCGCGGTGACCTTAGCGGACTTGGCCGCGGCCGGTGCGCTCTCCCCTGCCACCTCGGCGGCGGCGCGGGCTGCGAGGTCCTCGCGCTTGTAGAGGTAGTAGTCATAGTCGCCGTCATAGACCGTGACCTTGCCGTCGCGGATGTCGATCACGCGGTTGGCCACGGCGCGCACCAGGTGCTCGTCGTGGCTGATTAGCACGATGGTGCCGGGGAAGTTTTGCAGGGCGTTCTCGAGCATGTCCACCGAGTCGATGTCCAGGTGGTTGGTTGGCTCGTCCAGGCACAGGAGCGCCTCGGGGGCCACGAGCATCTTGGCCAGTGCCAGACGCGCCTTTTCGCCGCCGGAAAGGACGCGTACCTGCTTTTCGATTGCGTCGTTGTCGCTAAACAGGAAGGCGCCCAGCAGGCTGCGCTGCTGCGGCACGGTCCACTTGGGCGTGACGGTGTCGATCTCTTGCAGGACGGTATTGGACTCGGTCATGCCCTCGAGTGCGTGCTGGGCGTAGTAGGCCACGCCCACGTTGGTGCCCAGGTCGCGGGTGCCGGTGGTGGGCGGCTCCAGGCCGGCGAGGATCTTCATGAGCGTGGACTTGCCGGCGCCGTTGGGGCCGACGAGTGCCACGTGCTCGCCGCGGTAGAGCTTGAGGTCGATGTCGCTGTAGATGTGCTTGTTGCCGTAGGACTTGGAGACGCCCTCGAGGCCCACGACCATGTCGCCGGAGCGCGGCGGGTCGGGGAACTTAAAGTCGATGTGCTTGTGACCTTCGGGCAGGATGACGAGTTCCTTTTTGATCTGCTCGATTTTGCGGATGCGCTCCTGGGCCTGGGCTGCCTTGGTGGGCTTGTAGCGGAACTTGTCGACGAAGACCTGCATGTGGGCGATGTCGCGCTCCTGAGCGGCACGCTTGGCGCGCATCTGCTCCAGGTTGTCCTCGCGCTGCTTGAGGTAGCTGCTGTAGTTGCCTGTGTAGGTGGTCACGCGGCGGTTCTCGAGTGCGGCGACGTGGTCGACGCAGGCGTCCATAAAGGCTCGGTCGTGGCTTACGATGAGGACGGCACCGTCGTAGTTGGCGATAAAGCCGCGCAGCCACTGGACGCTCTCGAGGTCCAGGTGGTTGGTGGGCTCGTCCAGGAGCAGCAGGTCGGGGTGGCGCAGGAAGAGCTTGGCCAGCGCGATGCGCATCTGCCAGCCGCCCGAGAACTCGGAGCACGGGCGCTCAAAGTCGGTGACCTTAAAGCCCAAGCCGGACAGGATTTTACGGGCGTTGCTCTCGAGCTCGTAGCCGCCCAGATGCTCAAAGCGGTCCTGGACTTGGCCGTACTCGTTAAGGAGGGTGTCGACGTCCTTGCCCTGCTCGGAGAGCTCGGTTATCTGAGCCTGCAGCTCGTTGGCGCGCTCGCCCATGCGGCGGATTTCCTTGGCGGCGGCCATGACCTCTGCGAGGATAGTGGTGTCCTTGTGCTCCAGGTTGGTTTCCTGCTCTAGGTAGCCTACCTGACAGTCCTTGGCGTACTGGACCTGGCCGGCGTCGGGGCTGTCGATGCCCATGATGATTTTGAGCATGGTGGTTTTGCCGGCGCCGTTGGGTCCCACAAGCGCGAAGCGCTCGCCGGGGTTGATCTGGAAGGACGCGCCGCTAAAGAGGACGCGCGCGCCGAAGCTTTTTTCGATCTTGTCGACCAGGAGGATCATGGTGCCGCCTTTGACCTTGTGTGCCAATATGAAAAAAGGCCCCAACTTGCGTTGGAGCCTCATTCAATGCTCGGGTGGAGACGAGGGGGATCGAACCCCTGACCTCTTGACTGCCAGTCAAGCGCTCT
>ENA-OPAO01002703-OPAO01002703.1-human-gut-metagenome-genome-assembly--contig:-NODE-2703-length-10206-cov-2.413358_pt1 | contig 10206 bp, 7 predicted proteins | sample MGYA00241054_ERZ501424 | MGnify/ENA primary metagenome ERZ501424 (study PRJEB25962, sample SAMEA2042623) | human gut metagenome | biome: human gut; feature: human-associated habitat; material: faeces...
GAGCCGCCCGGCTCGTCGCCGCCCGAGAATCCGCCGGGGATCATCACGATCTGGCTCTTGTTGATCTCGTCCACCAGCGCCTGCGTCGATTCGGCGACGGCGGCCGGCGTCAGGTTGTTGACGATCAGCGTGGTCACGTCCGCGCCCGCACGCTCGAAGGCGGCGGCGGAATCATACTCGCAGTTGTTGCCGGGGAACACCGGAATCACGACGTGCGGCTTGGCGATGCCGGCGCCCGTGTACACGGTCTTCTTCGGCGCGTCGAATGTGATGGTTTCGACGCTCTTGCCGGCTTCGTCGCTCTTGGAACGGTATGGGAACACGGATTCGATGCCGGACTCCCACGCCTCCTGCACGTTCGCCAGATCCAGCGTCTCGCCCGCCGCCTTGAACACGTACTCGGCGGTGGTGGTGCCGATCTCGCCGACCTCGACCAGGTTGGAGGCCACCGGGATTTTCTCGTTGTCCGCCAGCTCGATGATGAACGAGCCGTATGCAGGCTTGAACAGGTCGTCCGCGGCGATGCTCTCGTTGAGCGTCAGGCCGATGCGGTTACCAAGCGTCATCTTGAACAGCGCCTCGGCAGTCGCGCCGTAGCCCGGCGTGGAGACGGCCAACGCGATGTGATGCGACGGGTCGGTAAGCTCCTCGACCAGCGAGAACGCCTCAAGCAGCGCATTCTTGTCCGGGGTCAGGCCGTCGGCCAGGTAACGCGGCGCGATACGCACGATGCGGTGGCCGGCACCCTTGAACTCGGGGGAGGTGGCGCGCTTCATGCTGCCTACGGCCACGGCGAAGGAGATCAGCGTCGGAGGCACGTCGAGGTTCTCGAACGAACCGGACATGGAATCCTTGCCGCCGATCGCGCCGGCGCCGAGGTCGACCTGCGCCATCAGCGCACCAAGCACGGCGGCCGTTGGCTTGCCCCAGCGTTCCGGCTCGTCGCGCAGCTTCTCGAAGTACTCCTGGAAGCTCAGGTACGCCTTCTCGTGTTCGAAACCGGCCGCGACCAGCTTCGACAGCGACTCGACGACCGACAGGTATGCGCCGGTGAACTGGTTCTTCGACATGATGTACGGGTTGAAGCCCCACGCCATGGCCGAAGCGGTCGTGGTCTCGCCGAACACAGGGAGCTTGGCGACCATGGCCTCGTTCGGGGTGAGCTGCTTGCGTCCACCGAACGGCATGAGCACGGTTCCGGCTCCGATCGTCGAATCGAAACGTTCGGACAGACCCTTGTTCGATGCCACGTTGAGGTCGGTGACGACCGCGTTCATGCGGTCGGCCAGCGAGCCTTCGCGCCACGAGGCGGGCACCTCGTACGCCTCCTGCTCCTCGACGCGCACGACCTGATGCTTGGAGGCGCCGTTGGACGCCAGGAACTCGCGGCTCAGGTTCACGATCTTGTCGCCGTTCCAGGTCATCACCATGCGCGGGTCCTCGGTCACGGTGGCGATCACCGTGGCTTCGAGGTTCTCCTCGCGACCTTCGTTGAGGTCCAGGCCGATGCCGTCGAAGCCGAGCAGGTTGACGGTTTCGTACACGTCGGCGATGTGTCCGAAGTAGGTGTTGAGCAGCACCTTGACCTTGCCTTCGCGGGCGGGCAGGATCTTGGCGTACAGGCTCTTGAACAGTTCGACGTCGCCCGGCTCCTTGTCGAGCACGAGGTACGGTTCGTCGATCTGGATCCATTCGGCGCCCAGCTCGGCGAACTTGGCCACGACCTCGGCGTAGACGGCGGCGACCGCGTTCACCAGGCCCTTGTCGTAGGTGAGCTCCTCGGCCTGCGCGTTGCGGGCGAGCTTGAGGAAGGTGTACGGGCCGATGAGCACCGGCTTGGTGGTGATGCCGAGCGCCTTCGCCTCGTTGAATTCGTCGAACGGCTTGGTGCTGTTGAGCTTGATGTCGGTGGCGGAGTCGATTTCCGGCACGAGGTAGTGGTAGTTGGTGGTGAACCACTTCTTCATCGGCAGGGCGGTCACGTCGCCCTTCTCGCCCTGATAGCCGCGACCCATTGCGAAGAGGGTCTCTTCCGGGTTCTCGAAGGCGAGACGCTGGTAGCGCTGCGGAATGACGTTGAGCAGGATGGCAGTGTCGAGCATCTGGTCGTAATAGCTGAAGTCGTTGCTCGGAATCAGGTCGATGCCGGCGGCCTGCTGCAGCTTCCAATGCTTGGCGCGCAGTTCCTTGGCTGTGGCACGCACCTCATCGAGGGTGGTGTTGCCCTTCCAATACGCTTCGATGATTTTCTTCAGCTCACGGTTCTGGCCGATGCGCGGGAAACCGGAGACGGAAGTAAGAGCGGACATGAATCCTCCATCTGATATGAACAATGCAACCCGCTCAAGCTATCACAAAACCGCCAGCTATAAGACATCAAGAAAATTTGAGTGTCGTTATAAACTGTCCTTATAACGCAGTCCGTATGCCGTCTATATTCACACATTTATGTTTATGGATCAATAATGCAGAACAGCCCGGCAAGCGGATTTAACGCAATGTCTCGTATGCGTCGGGGTCTACGGGTTCCAGCCATTCATTCGTCACGTCGCCCGTGCCATCCGCAATCATGAACGCCAAATGGCTGAAAGCTTCGCGAGGGGCGGCACCGTGCCAATGCTTAACGTCCGGCGGAATACGGACGGCCTGTCCCGGTTCAAGCTCCTTCGGCTCTTCGCCCTCAAGCTGGTAGTAGCCACGCCCTCCAACCGCAATGAGAATCTGGGCCGCGTGATGGTGGATATGCCAGTGGTTCCGGCATCCAGGTTCGAACGTCACATTGTGGATTGACACTTCAGGCGCGTCAAGTACCGGCGCAAGCCAGCTCTGTCCGTCGAAATACTGGGCGAAACCGTCATTTGGTTCCCCAAGAGGGAACGCACTGGGATTGTTCATATGGGCTCTCCTATCCATCATTCTGAACATCGGTTCAGAAAGCACCATACAACCTTGAAGCCGCTTGAAGTCAAATCACAGCACTCTGCGGAATGCTCATCGTTCCGAATCAGCCCGGAACACGCAAGCCCTACTCGAAGTCTTTGGCGGTAAGCAGCGCGATGAGTTCGCCGCTGTGCAGCTGCCACTGGTTGAATGGCTCGTTCGAGCCGAATACGGCGATCGAGGCCGGGGACATGCCGAGATTCAGCAGGTCAAGCAACGTCGGATCGGATTCGGTGCAGGCGATCGAAATGGTCGGTTCGTGGCCAAGCACGAGCAGCGTGCGATGCTTTTCCTTGGTTTGCGCGAGCTCGTCGAACACGGATTGCACGCCGCCTTCGTACAGGCTTTGCCGGTAGTCGACTTTCGGATCGTCGCCGAACACCTTGAGCATGCGATCGCAGGTCTGACGGGCGCGGGTGGCGCTGGAGCATGCGATGCGAGTGGGCACCATTTTGAACGCCGCCAATCCTTTGGCCACGGCTTTGGCCTGCTTACGTCCTTTGTCGGTGAGCTCACGTCCCACGTCGCTGCCGTTGCCGCCGAACGGCTCGGTTTTGGCGTGGCGCATCGCCAGCAGCACATACTTGTATTCCTTGGCCTTTTTAGCGACCTTCTTCAGGCTCGTTCCCATAATCGCACGCTCCGATCCGGTTCCAGCGCCGCATTTCAAATGTCTAATGTCCATTGTCTCAGATTTTCCGCTGGGACATGGCATGAAACGCTCTAAATCTACTCCTTTATGGCTTCGACCTGCGCGTCGAGGTCACGCAGCACCTTGCGCAGCTTGCGATCGGAAATGTCACGCAATTCCAGATCCTCAAGCTGTTCGGCACGCTCCTCGGGCGTCAACGAATCGATGTCGGTCGTCGTGTCCTTCGTGGCACGGTCGCGTTTACGCAACGCCTGGAAGCCCGGAGCCATCGCGCGAGAAACCATGAGGAAACCGGTGTGTCCAATCATCTGGTGATCGGGACGGATGGCCAGTCCTTGCGCCTTCCAATTACGTTCCAAAGTCTCCTGAATGTCCGGCTCGGTCCAGCAGCCGACCTCGCGCAACGCTTCGGCAAGACGGCTCAACTGCGTGGTGGTGGTGACGTACGCGACGAGCACGCCGCCAGGCGCGATCACGCGATACGCCTGTTCAAGACGGTTCCACGGGTCAAGCATGTCAAGCATGATGCGGTCGAAGGAGTGTTCCGGCAAACCAGCCGCGACCGAATCGAAATCGCCGGTCCTCAAATCCCACCATGCGGGACGTTTGCCAAAGTAAACCGTCGCGTTGGCTTCGGCGACGCGCGCGAATTCCGAACGCATCTCGATGGTGGTGAGGCTTCCGCCCTCCCCCACGGCATCCAGCAGATTGATGCTCATCGCGCCCGAACCGGCTCCGGATTCCAGCACGTTCATACCGGAACGAATATCACCGAGCTGGATGACCTGCGCGATGTCCTTCGGATACATGATCTGCGCGCCACGCGGCATGGACAGCACATAGTCAGCCAAGCGCGGACGCATGACGGCGAACTCCCAACCACCGATGGCACGCGTCCCCTTCCACGGCTTGTTCGCGTCGCGTTCCGGATGCGTCTGGTTGACCTGAGCCTCACGTTTCGCACTCACCGTCACGACAACGGATCCTTCCGTCTGGCCAATCACATCATCATGCAGGATGATGCCATGCGAGGTCTGCGTCACACCACCCGGCACCAGCTGATCGGTGATTTTATTCGACCTGCGGTCCGTGAACTGCACTTTTTCACCGGCGGCAAGCGGCCCTCGACGCATGGTTTACGCTCCTTCGTACGTTCGTTCAGTATGCGATTTCACGACTATGGATTACGATTGCAGACCGCATTCCACAGACAGCAACGAACCTATGCTACCGTATCCGCCGTCATACCGGCAGACGGCACGAAGCGACGGCAATGTGACGGCGACGTCAACATCACACCGCGTACGCGTTCCAACGACCATTCGCATGCGTGACCTTCAAATCCAAACCAAACACCTGGCTCAACCGTTCAGAAGTAAAACCATGCTCCAAATCACCCGTATATACGATAGTGCCCGGCGCCGGATCGTTGCCGGCGACGTTATCGGCATACGCGTCCGCCTCGTTGCCGGTGATACGTCCCATGATCGCCACGTGGTCGAAGCCTTGCGGAATCTCCTCAAGACGGTGCGTCACCAGAATCACGGCGCGGTCAGACTGCTCCGCACCAACACGACTCAACGCACGCAAAGCAATCTCACGCCCACCCAAATCAAGACCCGTGGTCGGCTCGTCAAGAATCAGCAAATCGGGATCCGCCATCAACGCACGGCAGATAAGCACGCGAGTGCGTTCGCCTTCGGAAAGCTTGAACATCATCTTGCCTTCCAGGTATTCGATGCCGAATTCACGCATCAATGAGCGGGCTTTGGCGTAATCCTCGTCAGTATAGGTGTCGCGCCAACGGCCGGTGGTTGCGGTCAGCGCCGTCACGATGGCGTCAAGAGGATCTTCCTGCGGTGGGAACGCGCGTCCGAGTTCGGCCGAGCTCAAACCGATGCGGTTGCGGTAGGAGAACACGTTCACTTTGCCCAGACGGTTTCCAAGAATGTCGACTGTGCCTTCGGATGGGAATCCACGGGTGCTCATCATCTGCACCAACGTGGATTTGCCGATGCCGTTGGGACCGAACAGCACCCATTTCTCGCCTTTTTTGACTTCCAGATTGACTTTGGTGAGAATTACGCGCCTGCGGCGACGGAATTCCACATCGTCCAGTTTCAACGCGATGTTCTGTTCGTTCATGGTCCCTCCATTTTCACAAGCCACTTGGATACGATGATGCCTCCTGCCAGCATAGTGTGTCAGCAGGAGGCATTTCAGGATTATTCTGGCTGTCGATCAGCCGGATCGGTTATCCGCGATCAGACAGGTTCGGTTCTACTTCCGTTCGGCAAGCACGTCCTCGTAGACTTTGACGGTCTTGTCTGCGATGGACTCCCAGCTGAAGTGGTCGCGGGCGCGCTCGTAACCGGCCTGTCCCATCCGCTTCGCCTTTTCAGGGTCAGCCATGATGCGGTTGATGGCGTCGGCCATATCGTGCACGAATTTGTCAGGGTTGGTGGGGGTGCCAGTGCCGTCATGCAGTTGGTCGACCGGCACCAGATATCCGGTCTCGCCGTCGACGACGACTTCCGGAATGCCACCGGTCGCAGAGGCGACCACCGGCAGACCGCATGCCATGGCTTCCAGATTCACGATGCCGAGCGGCTCGTAGATGGATGGGCAGATGAATGCGTCGCAGCCATGTTCGAGTGCGTTGAGCTCCGGCTTCGGCAGCATCTCCTCAATCCAGATGATGTTGCCGCGTTCCTCGTCGAGCTTGGCGAAGGCGGTCTTGACCTCTTCCATGATTTCCGGCGTGTCGGGAGCGCCGGCGCACAGAACGACCTGGATGTTCGGGTCCACGAAGTGCAGTGCCTGAAGCAGGTACGGCAGACCCTTTTGACGAGTGATGCGTCCGACGAACAGCAAGGTCGGTTTGCTGCGGTCGATGTTGTAACGTTCGAACACCTTCCAGCCCGGATCGTCATCCGCCGGGGTTTCAAACTGGCTCATGGTGATGCCGTTGTGCACTACGACCACCTTGTCCGGGTCAAGGTTCGGATAGGCGGTGAGGATGTCCTCACGCATGCCCGCGGATACGGCGATCACGCGGTCGGCATGCTCGTAGGCGTCTTTCTCAGCCCAGGAGCTCAGATTGTAGCCGCCGCCCAACTGCTCACGTTTCCATGGACGGAACGGTTCAAGCGAGTGCGCGGTGATGACCAATGGGGTGTCATGCAGCATTTTGGCGAGATAGCCGGCAAGGCATGCGTACCATGTATGCGCATGGATGATGTCGGCATCAACGTCGTTGGCGATTTGCAAATCGACGCCAAACGTTTTCAGCGCACCGTTCGCATCCTCAAGCTCCTTCGGCACGTCGTAGCCGACGACCGTGAGCGACCCTTTCGGGTCTGTTCCGGGAATCGCGGGAATGTCGGCGGCCGTGCGCGGCCCGTCGAATGCGCGGACCGTCACATCGACACGTTCCGCCAGCACCTTGGAAAGCTCTTCGGCATGCACCCCCGCGCCGCCATACACCTTGGGCGGGTATTCACGCGATAGAATGTCAACCTTCATGTCTGTAATCTCCTCCTCGAGTCTTCCAGCGTTTCCTGTTCTACTGTAAAACATCAGACACGAAAAACACTCATTGTTTTCATCGTTTTTCAGAAAGTTCCATTCTTTTTCTGAAAAACGATGAAACAGCATTCTCGCATACCCTTTACGGTTAGTCGAAGTCAAGTAGCGCATACCTAAAATCCGATAGAAAAAGCGGTGAGACAAATGCTTCTGGTTGTCTCACCGCTTTCCATCGTTTTTGTGATCAGACGGCTGTTCCGTTTTGGTCGAGATTCGGATTGTGCTTCGGGTTGCCGGCCGTGAAGAACAGGCTCAGCACACCGACTGCGAAGACGATGGCGACTGTGGAGATGAGCCACATCGGATGCGACGGCAGCCACATGACCACGAGGAAGGCGATGGCCGACAGCGCAATCAGCACCCAGCTGGCCACACGGAACCATTGACGGACGGAATGGGGTGCCTTGAACATCTTCGGATTCTTGTAATCAGGATTGGTGTTCAGCGCGTTTTCCGTTTCCGTGATCGTACTGGCACTCGGCTTCCATGGCCCATCGGTGCCGTCCTGCAGACGACGTGACTTTTCCTGCAGCTGATACTCGTCCAACATGCCGGAACGTGCGCGGCCTTGGGTTTGGTCGTATTGCTGTGGCACTCCCCTGCGATTGCGCTTGGCTTGGGCACGTCGTTCTGCGCGATTTGGCATTAGTCACTCCTTTGTTGCATGGTGCTGGGATTACTTTACCGCATTTCGGGTGAAAAACAGGTAGCCCGGCTCACTATTCGCGAGCCGGGCCACCTCGTTCATACCCTTACAACAGTGTTGTCTATCGCGGCAGCATCATCGGACGCTTGGAAGCGACGATCGGTGCCGGCAGTTCGGTGGAGCCGGTAAGGTACTCGTCGACCGCGGCCGCGCAGGAGCGACCTTCGGAGATGGCCCACACGACGAGGCTCTGGCCACGTCCGGCATCGCCGCAGGCGAAGACGCCGTCCTGGGAGGTGGCGAACTTGTCGTTACGCGCCACATTGCCTCGACCGTCAAGGTCGACCGGCAGCTGATCCACCAACGTGGTGGTGTCAGGGTGCAGGAAGCCCACGGAGATGAGCACCAGATCGGCAGGAATCACTCGTTCGGTGCCTGGCTGGCGGGTGAACGGCCCGTTCTCTCCTGGAGTGACGTTGACGACCTTCAGACCGGTGACATGTCCGTTCTCGTCGGCGACGAAGCCTTCGGTGGCGGTGGAGTTCTCCACCTTCACCTTGGCCTTGTCCTCGTCGGAGCCCTCGAAGTTGACCGAGTCGGTGTTGTACACGTATTCGGCGCGCTGCGTTTCGAAACCTTCCTTCATGGAGGAGGTTTCCTTGTACAGGCGGGCGAAGGTCGGCCATGGCTGGTTGGCCGGACGCTCCTTCGGTTCCTGCGGCATGATCTGCAGCACGGTGACGTCCTTAGCGCCTTGGCGCAGGGATGTGCCGAGGCAGTCGGAACCGGTGTCGCCGCCGCCGATGATCACCACATGCTTGCCTTCGGCGGTGATGTCGTTGACCGGCTTGGCACCGTACACGCGACGTGTGGCGTCCGGCAGGAACTCCATGGCGAAATGGATACCCTTGAGCCCGCGGCCTGGAATCTTCATGTCACGCGGCACGGTGGAGCCGATGGCAACCACCACTGCGTCGTAGCGGGAACGCAGGTCATCCCAGGAGATGTCCTTGCCGATTTCCACGCCGGTGCGGAACACGGTGCCTTCGGCTTCCATCTGCTCGACTCGGCGGTCGATGAGGCGCTTGTCGAGTTTGAAGTTCGGAATGCCGTAACGCATCAGACCACCGATGGCGTCATCACGCTCGTATACGACCACGGTGTGGCCGGCACGGGTGAGCTGCTGGGCGCAGGCGAGACCGGATGGGCCGGAACCGACCACGGCAACGGTCTGGTCGGTCAGACGCTGCGGCGGCAGAGGCTTGACGTAGTCAAGGCTCCATGCCTGATCGATGATGGTGCGTTCGTCGTTCTGAATCATCGTGGCCGGCTGATGGATGCCAAGCACGCAGGCGGCTTCGCACAATGCCGGGCAGATGCGACCGGTCACTTCGGGGAAGTTGTTGGTTTCGGACAGACGGTTGTACGCGTCCTCCCACTTCTCCTGACGGACCAGATCGTTGAACTCCGGAATGATGTTGCCGAGCGGGCATCCGCTCATGCAGAACGGGGTTCCGCAATCCATGCAGCGGGCCGCCTGCTCGGTGGTCCAGGACTGCAGGCCGGATTCGGTGTGAACGTCGAACCAGTCCTTGATTCGCTCTTCAACGGGGCGTTCGGCCAGTTCGCGACGGGTACGGACCTTCAGGAATCCACGAGGATCTCCCATGTCAGCGCGCTCCTTCCATAACCTGCTCGTACACCTGTTCCCAGACGCCGGGCGTATTGAAATCGATGTTCTTCTCCTCGGCTTCCTTCATCGCCTTCTGCATGGCGAGGAAGTGCTTCGGAACGATGTGGGTGAATCGCTTGGCGCTGTTTTCCCAGTCGTCAAGCAGGGCCTTCGCGAAGGCGGAGCCGGTCTCTTCGGCATGCTGCTTGACGAGACCGTGCACCAGCTTGTCGGCATCGGCGTCAAGCGGCTCGAACAGCAGCGCGCCGTTGGTGGCGGCCGCCGGGTTGACCTGCTTCATGTCGAGGTCGAGCACGTACACGTTGCCGCCGGAGAAGCCCGCGCCGAGGTTACGGCCGGTGGAGCCGAGAATCACGACCGTACCGCCGGTCATGTATTCGCAGCCGTGGTCGCCCACGCCTTCCACCACGAAGGTGGCGCCGCCGTTACGTACGGCGAAACGTTCGCCTGCGCGGCCGGCCACGAACATTTGGCCGGAAGTCGCGCCGAAGCCGGTGACATTGCCTGCGATCACGTTCTCGTGCGGATCGAAGGTGATGCCGTCCTCTGGACGGACCACCATGCGGCCGCCGGACAGGCCCTTACCCGCGTAGTCGTTGACTTCGCCGTAGACGCGGATGGTTTCGCCACGCGGAATGAACGCGCCAATGGACTGGCCGCCGGCACCATGGAACGTCATGCCGATGG
>ENA-OPAO01002712-OPAO01002712.1-human-gut-metagenome-genome-assembly--contig:-NODE-2712-length-10173-cov-3.658826_pt1 | contig 10173 bp, 7 predicted proteins | sample MGYA00241054_ERZ501424 | MGnify/ENA primary metagenome ERZ501424 (study PRJEB25962, sample SAMEA2042623) | human gut metagenome | biome: human gut; feature: human-associated habitat; material: faeces...
TCCGCCAGTATCCAATGTAGCTGTGATGTCGGAAACTGCTCGCTGAACCGCGTATCCACCAGATTGATGTGGGCTAACAGCGTCCGGGCTTCCTGCACCGTAGCACACTGTCCCAGGATCCAGGGAATGAACTCGAACTGTGCGATATTGTCTCTGCCCTCCTTGGGCTTACGATATACGGCGTTGCCCGCGAAATTAAGACCTGCCATGCCCAGGCCCTTCTCATTGACCGCATCATAATACAGCGGATAATCCCCCACCATATGAGCGATACCGATCATGGCATAATGCTCAGTCAATGCATTCTGATGCCGTAACTGAAAAGAGTAATTACGCGGTGTCACCACCACTTCTTCTCCGTAATTAAATTCATAATCAAAAGTTCTGCCAAAATAAAAATCCTGCGATCTATAAGTTGCTGCTGTGCACATAGTGGTCTCCTTTACTGTTTTCAGATCAATGTAGATTACTCTTAGTCTATAGCATTTGCAGAATAATTGCAAGTATGCGAAAAACGTTGACGCATCGTAAAAAAAGTGTTAATATTAAGGGACAAAAAGAGTGCTACCGTACAGCAACGGTTCACCTTAGTTTATAGTTCTAAAAAAGCAACTTGTACCTTTGGTGGAGGCGGTTGCTTTTTTAATGCTTTCGTTTCTGACTGGTCTGCACGATACTGATCACGGTCACGATGATGCTGATCATCGTAACTACAATACCGACAGCGCCAACCACTGTTTCTATCATTTATGTACCTTTCGTTAAATTTCCCATTCGTATCACCTCCGATAATACTGGAAGTTCTCAAAATGTTCCCATTCTGGCGAAAGGCGAACCGCTTACCGTTTTGGCAGCACCCACGTTTATTATAAGGTATAGAGGACTGTTTTCCTATGAATTTCTAAAAAATAAGTATACAAAATTGAGTATGTTGAAATTGGCTATTTTCACGGATTTGGATTTTGTGCATCTTTACTAAGTGTCCTATTACTTGTATTTTCAGGCTGTTCACAGCAAAAAGGTTCCACCGGAATTCTCCGGTGGAACCTTTTTATGTTAGTTTTTACACAACTAATTCTTAAAAATGTTTTGGATCCATCTGTGGTTAAGATTACTGTAACAGAGACAGTACACCCTGGTTAGCCTGGTTGGACTGTGCAAGCATAGCCTGACCTGCCTGAGCCAGAATGTTGTTATTGGAATACTTAACCATCTCAGTAGCCATATCGGTATCACGGATCTGGCTCTCTGCGCTGGTGGTATTCTCAACTACGTTGTCGAGGTTGTTGATGGTGTGCTCAAGTCTGTTCTGAACTGCACCAAGTGCGGAACGCTGGGTGGATACTTTCTGGATTGCTGCAGAAATACGATCAACTGCTGCTGTCGCATCATATTCAGTATCAACTTTAAGATTCTTCACGCCAATTCCTGCAGCACTCATAGAAGAAATTTCTACACCAATTTTATTATTGGATGAAGAATCCGCACCTACATGAAGATTAAAGGACAGTTTTCCATTTACATCAAACTGCTCTAGATATCCTGTACCGTCTGTTTTCTTAGCATCAGCAACTGCTATAGCAACATTTGCGTTATTAGTATTTCCAGTTTCTCCTGCATCACTGGTATAATATTTTTGAGCAGCCGTGGTTCCATCAGCATTTTTTCCGGCAAGAACATTTTCAGCCGACACTTCCTTACCATCTTTATCATAAAGTTTTGTTACATATGCATAATCTCTATTAGCTTTGGCAATCTTATCATCAGTCTGTCCATTTGCAGCAGTATCTGTATAAATCTTCTGACCTTTTTCTAATGCTTCTTTCAATTGTGCAGTAGTTAATGCAGCATCAGATCCTTCTGCATATAAGTCTTTAGCAACGGCATATCCTGACTGTATAAAAGTTGCTTTATCGGTTGTAGTGCTGTCACCTTTTAACAAATATGCTTCATTAAATTTTGTTGTTTCAGATACACGATCAATTTCTGTCGTTAACTGATCAATTTCATCCTGAATATACTGCCTATCATCTGCACTATTGGTTCCGTTTGCAGACTTTACTGCCAGCTCATTCATTCTCTGCAACATATCCTGAACTTCGTTCAGAGCACCTTCAGCGGTCTGTACAGTGGAGATACCGTCCTGTGCATTGCTGGAAGCCTGTGTCAGTCCTCTGATCTGCTTTCTCATTTTCTCACTGATGGAAAGGCCAGCTGCATCATCTGCTGCTCTGTTGATCTTGTATCCGGAAGAGAGTTTCTCAGTAGACTTTGCCTGAGAAGCAGTGGTCAGACCTAACATTCTGTTAGAGTTCATAGCTGTAAGATTGTGTTGTACTACCATAATATATTCCTCCTTGAATTGACGAGCGCTTCCCTGCGCTCCGTTATTTGCTTTGGCAATGTCAGCTTCAAGTTCGCACATCCTGTCACTTTCATCGCCATTGTCTTCCGTTTCTCCGGCGTGCGAAACCTTAGATTCAGAAGAGTGGTTAGGTAAGCAATTGTTTTATTTGCTTTACTTGATAAGTATATCGGAGAGGATTTTGGAAACTTAACCCCTCTTTGAAAAAAAATTTGACTTTTCATTCCGGCATTTTTCGAAAATACGATATTCTTAGACATTTACATCATGATCTGCTCAAATTTTCCCATGTCACAGAAATCCTGAATTTTCACGTTTTAATGCTGCAGCAAACTCATTTTCGGCTATTACATATTCTGCTCATTTTGCCGAAATAGATAGTAACAACATAATGAGACGGAGGGTAATTATGCAAGTAAAAAATTATTCCTATTTTGTAGGGGAAGATCAAGTACAAAACAGACATCATTCTGTATCAGATGGCAAAAACGGCAAAGCAAAAAACGGTGGTAAATCCATAGATGCCCGCAGTATGGCTTCCGTCACCGATCCGATCGCTGCAAAGAAGGCTCAGGTTCGGAAAAAAGCTATGAAGATCATCGGGGATGCCTTTGCCGGAGAGAGTAAGATTGATGACGATATGGCAAATCGCAGAGAAAAAATACGCTCTCTCACCGGGGAAATAGGTGACAGCGCAAAGGCGATCAGTGATATCGAAGCCTCCAGAGCCGCCCTGCAGGATAAATTCGGTGTGTCCTCAGACAGCCAGGAACAAAAAGATCTGGAACTACTGGCAAAAGGCGTAGAGACCGGCTTCTCCGGTTCGGATGTCCGCTTAACGAAAGAGGAAGAAGAACAGATTGCCAAAATAAAAGCTGCCGGATTAACAGAATACCAGCAGCAGTCTCTTGCCTTAAAAAAATCAGAAGAATCCTATGTCGAACTTGCCGACGCCAGGAATAAGATTCAGACAGAAAATGCCGTGATCCGCCAGACGAAGATTGAACGGTTAAAATCCAATTCCATGGGAGCTGCATTTGAGCAGGCAGATGCAGTAATGGGCGCTGCCAGCGACGAGATCATGGGCATGCTGATTGCGGAAGGCAAAGACCACATCGACGAGAAGCAGGAAGAAGAGAAGAAAACAGCCGAGGAAGCCGCAGATGGCCTTGATGCCGGTGCCCTTATCGAACTTGCGGTTGATGAGCTCACCGTTCACGATGCCGCCGCCCTCGTCGCCGAGGCGGGATTCGCAGAAGACGAACTGGCTCTCGTACTGCCGCTTGACCTCGGTAAGGCACTCCTCGTTCGGCGCAATGAAGACGATCTTATACACCGGTTCGCCGTGGTACTTCTCGATGGGGCAGATGGTCATGCCGAACTCCATCATTTTGCGCCAGCGCTCGGCCTCACTGTTGACCTTGCCCGGCGTTTTGGGGAAGAGGTTGGCGAACCGCTCGATCATCTTGATGCCGCCGTAAGTATCGTCCCGGGCTTCCAGTGTGCACTCGGCACCGGCACGCCCCAGCACCTCCCGCAGGCCCTCGACCTGCGCAGGCTCCATGGGAAGATCCACGAGAATTTTCCCATCACAGCCTACATAGCCGCCTGCAGAGCAGACAAAGCCATCGAAACCGTAGGCAAGCAGCGGTTTCGTCATGCGCAGGTTACGGCCGGTGCACAGAAACACCTTGTGGCCGTTGGCCCGGGCCTGCCGGATGGCCTCCACGGCACTGGCCGGAACGGTCATCTCACCGGGCGGCAGCAAAGTACCGTCAATATCCAGAAAAATCAGTTTTTGCTTCATAGTTCCCTCACTCTTTCACTGCCAGTTCATGGTAAAGCCGCGAATCAGCAGACCCACGGCCAGGATCGCCAGCAGTACCAGCAGAACGGTGCGGTTGGCCTGTTTCTGCTTCTGCCTGGCCCGGGCACGGCTGTTCCGGCTGCTGCCCTGCTTCCGGTTCTGGGGTCTGCCGCCGGAGCTGCGGCCGCTCGTGTTCTGCTTTGCGCTGCTGCGGCGGGAAGCACTGCCGGAAGCCCCCTCTTTTTTCCTGCCCGCAGTGCTCTGGCCGGACTTTGCCGCGCGAGGGGCTTTCTCTTCCGGGGCTGCCGACGCAATGGGCTTTTTGGCCCCGCAGCGGCTCAGATAATCCTCAGCCAGCCGGTAATACTGGCCCAGCTCACTGGTGCGCAGGGGCGCGCCTGCATAGCCTTCTTCCAGTGCTTCCACGGCCTCGTTGAAGAGGATCGCCGCCTGCGCAGCCGCCGTGCGGTCGGAGGCATGGGCCGCTTCGTTGCGGGCAGTGCGCACCGCGTTGCAGGCCCGGCGGGCAGCAGCGGGGTGCTCCGTATTGCCCAGCAGATCCAGCGGGCGGGCAGCATCCTTTTCAGGGTCCAGCAGCACCCGCATACACAGGGTGGTATCCAGCTGCTGCCAACTGTTTCGGCCCGCCAGATCGGGCAGACGGTCATAATATTCGGGGCTCTCCTGCTGGCGGGTGCGGATGTGATCCAGCAGGGCTCCCAGGCTGTGCTCCCCGGGTTTGTTCTCCCAGTGCCAGCGCAGTAGCTTGCGGCTGATCTCATCGCAGGTAGTTTTGATCTCAAAAGCGGTTTGCAGTGCTTCGTCGGGCATAACGTTTCTCCTTCGTACAACCAAAAAACGGAGGAAGCGCAGCCTCCTCCGTCATTCATTTACATCATAAACTGATAATAGACGAAGCCCCACAGCGCAATGCCTGCGCAGACGATGGCGGTGATGGGCGGGACCCAGCGGACGAGGGTCTCGGCAATGCCGTCGCGGCTCTCTTCCGCATCGTCCTCCTCATCGTACTGCTCTACCTCGGGTTCCGGCTGGCGGGCCGGGGCGGCGCGGCGGGCAGCAGCAGGCATCACACGGGTGCCCTCGTCATCCACAGCCGCTGCACCGCTGCCGGGGAACGCCGCGCGGGTGGCGGCATCCAGCACCCGGGTAGGCTCTGCTTCCGGAACAGGGGTGTGTTCCACCGGCGGTGCAAAGCTGGTCGGAGCGCCGACAGGCTCTGCCGGGCGGGCCGTCGGGATGACCCGGGTGGGCTCTGCCTGCACCGGCGCGCTGGACACGATGCGGGTCGGCTCTTCCTGCGGGGCGGCGCTCACCACGCGGGTGGCCTCCGCCGCCGGGGCCTGCTCTGCAGGGGCGGCCTTCTGGCCGGGCTGCAGCAGGGTGTTCAGGGCGTTCTGCAGCAGGATGCGGTCACAGCCGCACTCGGTGCAGTAGACCGTGTCCTCTTCCTTCGGGTGGAAGGAACCGCAGGCACAGTACCAGCCGTTCTCGAACACCTGCGGCATATACTTGAGGCCGGTGCGGTTCATCCGGCTTTCCAGTGCCTTTTCCAGCTCCGGACTCAGGCGGCGCGGGGCCGGCAGGCGGACGCGCTTGATGGCATCCAGATGCACGACCTTTTTGCCGCTGTATACGTTCTTCAGGACCACATCCACGCTGGTGATGGCCTTCTGGGTCACGAACACGGCATCGTCCATGCCAAAGCTCTCACCGGGCTTGACCTCGATCTCGCGGTATTCAAAGGCATCCTCACACAGGATGATACCGTCCACACCCTTGCACTTGAAGTGGATCTCCAGTGCAGTCAGGGTAACCTTGGAGATGTTCTTGAAGGTCAGGCAGACTGCGTTCTCGCCGCTGAGTTCGCCCTTGAGCAGTTCCACACAGACGAACTGCACCGGGCTGCCCGGGGTATAATAGTTGGCCCGGGTGCGTGCGACCGGGTTAAAATTTTCCTCCACGACACTCGCTCCCTTCGATCATTCGTTTTCCTGCGGGGCATCCTGCGCCGGGTCGGGCATTTCCTCGCCCAGCACGGCCTGCTCCGCCTGTTCAGCGGGCTCTGCGCTCTCGGCAGGTTCTGCGGTCTCCACAGGGGCCGCCGGTGCGGCGGGTTCCTGTACAGGCTCGTCACCGTCACGCGGGGGCAGCTTGCCGCCGGCCATCACGGTGTTGAACTCCTGCTCGTTGAGCTTTTCGCGTTCCATCAGAGCCTGTGCCAGCGCATGGAGCTGGTCGATGTGCTCCGTCAGGGTGCGGCGGCAGGTCTCGTAAGCCTCATCGATGATATCCCGCATCTCGCCATCGATCTCGGCAGCGGTGCTCTCGCTGTAGCCCTTGCCCTGGGTGAAATCACGGCCCAGGAAGGTCTCCTCCTGCGAGGTGCCGTAGACCACAGGGCCCAGGCGCTCGGAGAAGCCGTACTTGGTGATCATCTGGCGGGCAATGTTGGTTGCCTGCTGCAGGTCGTTGGAGGCACCGGTGGAGATATCCTCCAGGATCAACTGCTCGGCCACACGGCCGCCCAGGCTGGAAACGATATCCTCGAACATCTCACCCTTGGTCACATAGCTGCGATCCTTTTCAGGCAGATACATGGTGTAGCCGCCAGCCTGGCCGCGGGGAATGATGGTGATCTCATGCACACGGGGATGGTGCTTGCAATAGAAGCCTGCCACGGCGTGGCCCGCCTCATGGTAAGCGGTCAGCTTCTTTTCCTCGGCAGTCACAACGCGGCTCTTCTTCTCAGGGCCTGCCATGACCTTCATGGAAGCTTCCTCGATGTCCTCCATGGTGATGGCCTTGCGGCTGCGGCGGGCAGCCAGCAGAGCGGCCTCATTGACCAGGTTCTCCAGGTCAGCACCCGCAAAGCCTGCGGTGCGCTGTGCGATGACTCTGAGGGAGACATCGGGAGCCAGAGGCTTATTCTTGGTGTGGACCTTGAGGATCTCCTCGCGGCCCTTGACATCGGGCAGGCCCACATAGACCTGACGGTCAAAGCGGCCCGGACGGAGCAGTGCCTTATCCAGAATGTCGGCACGGTTGGTGGCTGCCATCACGATGACACCATCGTTGGCCTCAAAGCCGTCCATCTCGACCAGCAGCTGGTTCAGGGTCTGCTCCCGCTCGTCGTGGCCGCCGCCCAGACCTGCGCCGCGCTGACGGCCCACGGCATCGATCTCATCGATGAAGATGATGCAGGGCATGGTCTTTTTGGCCTTATCAAACAGGTCACGCACACGGGACGCGCCGACACCGACATACATTTCCACGAAGTCGGAGCCGGAAATGGAGTAGAAGGGCACCCCCGCCTCACCGGCGCAGGCACGGGCCAGCAGGGTCTTACCGGTACCCGGAGGGCCCACCAGCAGAACGCCGTGGGGGATGCGGGCACCCAGCGTGTTGAACTTGTCGGGGCTCTTGAGGAACTCCACGACCTCCTTCAGCTCTTCCTTTTCCTCGTCCTCACCGGCAACGTCGGCAAAGGTCGCGGTCTTTTTGTTCTCATGCTCGTCCTTCACCTTGGCCTTGCCCACGTTCATAATACCGCCGCCGCCAGCGCCGCCGCGCATCATGGAGAAGAGCAGGAAGCCGGTGCAGCCCAGCATTCCCAGGTAGAACAGGATCTCCATCCAGGGGATGGACTCCTTCAGGGTGGTGTAATCGTACTCCATGGGCGCGGTCGGGTTGGCTGCGTCGTAGGAATCGATATACTGCTGGACGTTCTCGATGAACACATAGGCGTAGGGCAGCTTGTAGCGCACCGTCACCGTGCCGTCATCGTTTCTGGTCGCCCCCACGGAAGAGGTGGAGGAGGAGAACATATTGCTCAGCAGACCGCCGGAGGCCTGTGTGGCAGCGGTGGCACCTGTGGTTTCGGGCAGCTCCTGCTTGCCCTCCTTCAGCGTCAGGGTGATGATGCTGGTGTTGCGGTCCAGCGTAAAGGCTGTGACCTGATTGTTCTCAAAGTAGTGCACCACAGTCGAGTAGCTCATGGTGGAGCCGCCGGTACTGCTGTCGCTGGTGCCCAGCACCGACCAGATCATCAGGACACCGGCCAGTGCCAGCGCCAGGATCAGGGGATTAAAGCGAGGTCGTTTCGGTTGCAAAAGGGATCAACTCCAGTTCTAATTCGTTTTTGTTATGCGTAGATTTCCGGTTTCAGCACACCCACATAGGGCAGGTTGCGGTATTTCTCATCGTAGTCCAGACCATAGCCCACCACAAACTCGTCCGGCACCTGGAAGCCCTCGTAATCGGGCTGGATGTCGGCCTTGCGGCGGCTGGGCTTGTCCAGAATGGTGCAGATCTTCACGGAATTCGGGTTGCGCATCTTGAGCATGGGCACCAGCTTGGAAAGGGTGACACCGGTATCCAGAATGTCCTCCACGATCAGCACGTCCTTGCCGGAAAGGTTGCCGTCCAGATCCTTGATGATCTTGACCAGACCGCTGGTGGTGGTATTGCTGCCGCCGTAGCTGGACACGACCATAAAATCAATGCTGCAAGGGATGGTCACGGCCCGCATCAGGTCGGCCATAAAGACCACCGAACCCTTGAGGATGGAGACGAGGACAAGGTTTCTGCCCTCGTAATCCCTGCTGATCTGTGCACCCAGTTCGGCAACCTTGGCTTTCAGTGCTTCCTCACTGACCAGGATGTTCTTGATATCGTCATTCATGCTCATGGGTTGTTCCTCCATTTTCCAATTCCAACTGCAAGATCTGTGCAGTCTTCTCGTCCGGGGCCAGCCCCTCGGCAAAGCCCTCCCCACAGACCCACAGGATCTCACTGCCCGCCGCCAGCAGCGGCAGGCCCTCTCGTATTCCGGCAGGAATGCCTGCCTCATTCATCCATTTGCGCAGGGGCTTGCTCAGCCCCCGCCCCGCAGGCCGGAACCGGTCTCCCGGTTGACGGGTGCGCAGCGTAAGGGCAGAATATAACAAGGTTATTCTAGCATAATCCGCCCGATTTTTTAAGTCTTTTTTATGAACACCCTGTGTTTTTTCTCGAAAACCGCTTACAAAAAGCCGTGTTTTCAGGGTTTGGCCCCCGGGCAAGGCAAATTCTGCCCCATCGGCAGGGGCAAACGGCAGCGAAAACGCAGGGACCGCAGCCGCTTCCGGCCGGCTCTTTTCCTGCCAGAGCATCCCGCTGCCTGCGCAGAAGCGGACCGTATCGGTCAATTGCACCGCCCCGCTCCCCTGCTCCACCAGCTCTGCCAGCAGGCGGATGTACTTTTCCTCGGCATCCCGCACCGGGGCAACAAGACTGTGGAGCGCCGCCTCCAGAATGAGCGGGTCAGCGCCCTGCAGCGGCTCCAGCCGCCACGCCGCCTTGGCTTTCGGGGCCTTGCGGGCAGTCTGGGCTGCATCCAGACGCGCGATGGAAAGCAGCTGTTCTGCCTGCCTGGCAAAGTAGGCATCCGCGCGGGCCGCCTTTTCACAGAAGCGGGCCAGATTTTCCTCTGCCGCGGCGTTGACGCTGCGCAGGGCCGGAACGGCCCCATGGCGCAGGCGGTTGCGGGCGTAAGCATCGGACTCGTTCGTCTCGTCCGTCACCCAGCCCTGCCCGAAGGCGGCGCAGAGCGCTTCGGTCTCGGCCCGGGTCAGGCCCAACAGCGGGCGGCAGTAGCCGGGCCGCCTGGGCCGGATGCCCCCTGCCCCGTGCAGCCCGGTGCCCCGGGCCAGCCGGAACAGCAGGGTCTCGGCCTGGTCAGTAGCAGTATGGGCCGTTGCAATGCAGTCTATCCCGCCTGCCAGCAGTTGGGCGAAGCAGGCATAGCGGAGTCTGCGGGCCCAGTCCTCCCCGGCATGGGGCGGCACAGCCATTCCCACATCTGCCGGGCGGAAGACTGTCAGCGACACCCCCAGCCTGGCACACTCGGCCCGGACAAAAGCTTCGTCCCGGTCCGCAGTCTCACCCCGCAGGCCGTGGTTGACGTGGCAGGCCGTAAGGGGATACCCAAAAGCTTCCCGCA
>ENA-OPAO01002713-OPAO01002713.1-human-gut-metagenome-genome-assembly--contig:-NODE-2713-length-10172-cov-11.946427_pt1 | contig 10172 bp, 7 predicted proteins | sample MGYA00241054_ERZ501424 | MGnify/ENA primary metagenome ERZ501424 (study PRJEB25962, sample SAMEA2042623) | human gut metagenome | biome: human gut; feature: human-associated habitat; material: faeces...
AAGACAGCGGCCTCTCACGCCGTTAACGTGGGTTCGATTCCCGCACGGGTCACCAGGAAGAGCACCTTAGCGTAAGCTAAGGTGCTTTTTTGTATGTCTAAAACCACTCGCTAGGCGAGTGGTTCGATAAAGATTATATCGATGAGTAATGAAACTCAAACGAAGAATTTTGGAATAGTACCAGTGGGGCAATTCCAGACTGGGTTATTGGCGTATCGCCGGTAGTCCTGTATGAAAAGGTTCCATTGCAAACGAAAGACTCGCAGAAGCAGGATATTTTAGTATCCTCAGGCGCTACTACGAGTCCTTGCACTTATGCGGTTGAACCGCTGTGTACCGGTCGGTACGCACGGTGGTGTGAGAGGTCGGCTCTTTAGTTAAGAGAGCCTCCTACGCGATTCTTTTAGGTAAAAAAGCAAACAAACAGAACACTTCATCCAAATGCATATAGCGGCTATTTATTTCATACAGAGACAAATAGCGGCACAGAACAGATATAATAAAAGAAGCTATAAAAAGCAGGTATTCACGTGGAGGACGATATCGTTTCTACATGAACACCTGCTTCTTTATTTATTATTTACTGGTGGAATAAATAGTGGTAGCCAAGTATTCATCACTGACCCAACCATAAATCCCATTGTAATATACAACAACCCAGTCAGGCACATTGCTGCTATAGCCGCATTCCCATACGATGATACCGTAGGGGATATTATCCATTTTTTCATAATTTGTACCGGGACCTTTACGCATAACCAGCCCATGATCAGCAGTGGTGTAGGTACAAAGGCTATCAATTCGGCTAAGCGTTACATCTGGTGCAACGCATCCATCCGGCAGAATAACGTTGGCATTGTTTTCGGTATAATCCTGTACTTGCAGCAAGCCCCAAAGGCCATTCTGTTTTGCCCATACGCAGCCATCGCGCGCGGGGGCTAAATCTTCATATTGCCCAGCGGAAATTATCTCATTGCCGTAAACATCCAGAACCAGCTTTTGTCCAGATTGATTTTTCACAACTACCATGCCGGATAAGTCTGCGTAAGGATATTCAACAGTTTCGTTCATGATGGACAAACTCATCTGCGGCTGATAAATGCAGGGGATTACTAAAGCACCGCTTTGGTCGCAATATCCCCAGTTACCGGCTGCATCCTTTACCGCGATTAAAGATTCACCGGCCATGCAGGCATCCTGGTAGTCGAAATCGGTTAAAATTGTACCGTTTTTATCCGCAACGGCAAAAGGTGCAGAATTGTCAACAAGATAACCGGCATATTCATCATCCCAAATGCCTTGCTGGATGCCAACCAAATCAGGAGCATACACCTGTTCGATGGGCGTGCCACTAAATGTATAGACACCAATAGCAGAACGGTAAATCTGGCTGTCACCTAAAATCCACTGGATGCCATACCCGCCGTGCCCGCCCAGCATGGTTGTAAAAGGCATTTGTTGGGCAACCAGCTCCTGGTTAATCTGTTCTTCCAGGGCATTCAGCTTCTGGTAATCGTATGTATCATCTACCCCAATGGAGAGCTCCTGCTCACCATACAGGTACGGGATGCTTTCTGACAAATCTTCCAGAAAAGCATTACAGTTGGCAGCATTAAACAGGCTCCAGCGTTCGCCCTTGCGCACAGCGTACAGATTTCGGGCAGCGGCGTAACCGGCAGTGTGGGTTTCGCGGGAGAAGAGAGGAATCATCTCGTCAAAATCATATTGTGGCGGTAACTTCCAGTTGGCATTGCTAGTGGATGGTATAGCTGTGGCAACAGCTTCACTGGTCGGGGAAAGAGCAGCGGAGGAAGCAGGCTTATTTTCTGGCGCTGCAGCACAAGCGGTAAGCATTATTGCGGTGATAACACTGGCGGAAAATGAGAATAACTTCCTTTTCATGGTTTTTCACTCCTTGCGTAAATGATTTTTCGGTAAGATGAAGAAGTAATATAAGAAAGTGAATTCATAAACCCTATAATATCTTATTTTATCAAAAATATCTGCTAATGGGAATAGCTAACAATTCTACATGGATAAATTTGGATAGTATGACAAAGATTGCAGAACTGGAGTGAAAGTCCGAATTATGGGATGAGTGATCTGCTATAATAGAGAAAAGCAAAACAGAAGGGAGTTTGATTATGCACCAGGAGAAAAAGATGCTGGCTCATATCAGTGAAGACGGAACCCGCGTCCAAACGGTAGCGGACCATTTGCAGGGAACGGCAGTCCTATGTGGGCAATTTGCAGCAGCCTTTGATGCCCAGCAACAGGGAACTTGGCTTGGATTACTGCATGATATTGGTAAATATAGTACAAAGTTTCAAAAGCGCCTGCAAGGCGGAGAAAAAGTGGATCACTCAACGGCTGGTGCACAGGTGGCTGCCCGATATGGTCAAATCCCACTGGCTTTTGCTATTGCGGGACACCATAGCGGCCTGCCGGATGGAGGAGGCCGAAGCGATACCGCGCAGGATGCGACAATGTTTGGGCGATTGAAAAAGAGCGTTGAACCCTATACCCAATGGACGAAAGAGATTAAACTGCCGTCCATACCGCCCCAGCCGGAAATGATGAAGGAAAATCGTTTTACACAGGCATTTTATACCCGGATGTTGTATTCCTGCCTGGTCGATGCGGACTATCTGGATACGGAAAACTTTATGAGCAGCCCTAAACCGCGCGGACAAGGCCAGACAATGGATGAACTGCTGAAAAGGTTGAACCAATATACCGCAAAATGGAGCCATCCCCAGGGAACCTTGAATCAGCGCCGCAGTTCAATTTTGAGTGCCTGTACAACGGCAGGGCAAACAGGGCGACGCGGCCTTTATTCCCTGACCGTTCCTACAGGCGGGGGAAAAACGGTAGCGTCATTGGCATTTGCGCTTTCGCTAGCTGTAAAGAACCATATGGACCGGGTTATTTATGTGATCCCTTATACATCCATTATTGACCAGACCGCGGATGTGTTTTCGGAAATATTAGGAGCAGAAAATGTTTTGGAACACCATTCAGGGGTGGACTACTCTGCCAAGGAAGATGATGAGCCGGCAGCCTACCGAAAAGCATTGGCGGCGGAAAACTGGGATGCTCCGGTGGTGGTTACCACATCCGTGCAATTCTTTGAATCACTTTACGGCAACCATGCGTCACAATGCCGTAAATTACATAACATTGCAAATAGTGTGGTCATTTTTGACGAAGCACAAAACCTGCCGATTCCTTATTTGCGCCCCTGCGTTGCGGCAATCGCGCAGCTGGTACAGCATTACCGCGCAGCAGCGGTGCTTTGCACGGCCACACAACCAGCTTTGCAGCCCTTGTTTGATGAACTGGCGCCTGGGCTGCAGATGACGGAACTTTGCCCACATCCCAAAGAGCAATATCAGGCATTCCGGCGTACAACGCTAAAAATGCGCGGAGAGTTGGAACAAAGCCAGCTTGGTGCAGAACTGGCAGCGCAGGAACAAGTGCTGTGTATTGTAAACCGGAGAAAAACAGCACAGGAATTATACAATAACCTGCCCAAAGAGGGCAGCTACTGCCTGACAACATTGCTATACCCAGCCCATCGCAAACAGTTATTGCAGGAAATCCGGGAACGCTTAAAAGATGGGCTGCCCTGCCGTGTGATATCAACTTCTTTGATCGAAGCGGGTGTTGATGTGGATTTCCCGGCTGTGTACCGCGAGGAAGCAGGTCTGGATTCCATTTTGCAGGCGGCGGGGCGCTGCAATCGAGAGGGAAGACGCCCGGCGGAGCAGAGCTTGGTACAGATTTTCACATTGGAAGGGCAGCATGTACCGCGCATGCTGGAACAGAATGTATCCGCAACGCAAAGCGTCCTGAAAAAATATGCAGATCTGGCATCTCTGGAAGCAATCGAAACATACTTTCTGTTTTACCGTACCTTAAAAGGAGATAAAAGACTGGATGAACAGCAAATTCTGCAAGGGTTCGAGCAGGATATGGAAGGGCGCATTTTCCCCTTTGCAACAGCGGCAGAGAGGTTCCGCTTAATTGAAACACCTGCCGTGACCGTATACATTCCCCAAGGGAAAGGGGAACATTTGCTTGCACGATTGCGTGCAGGAGAGGTAAGCAAAACTTTGTTCCGTCAACTGGGGCAATATGGTGTTCCGGTTTACCCGGATCATCTGAAAACGCTGGAGAATGCCGGGGCGGTTTTCCAAATCAGTGAAGACATATGGGAATTAACGGACGGAAGCCTTTACGATAACAACACGGGCCTTGCTATGGAAGCTGAAACGGGAGCAGCCTGGTTTGCATAAAGCAAAAACGGCAGGGAGCCTGCCCTGCCGTTTTTGTGCGCTAAAGTAAAATCAACTATTTCTATCCACGGCATAAGCTGCCGACGCAACTTATTATAAAAGAAAACCGGATGAAAAGCAAACAAAAAGTATACATGATAAAAGGATTGACATTTGGTGCCAAGTAGCGTATATTGAAACTATAGCAAAAATGTAAATTAAAAACAACTGAAAATAGAAATGCAAAGGAGTTGATGCAGATGATCCAGCTGGAAGTATGGGGGAATTATGCTTTGCTCTCGAGGCCTGAGCTAAAAGTCGAAAGGGTTTCATATGAAGTCCTCACCCCTTCCGCGGCACGCGGCATAGTAGAAGCAATCTATTACCACCCTGGCTTACGGTGGAAAATCCGGAAAATCTATGTCATGAATCCCATCCGCTTTACCAACATCCGTCGGAACGAAGTAAAAAGCAAAATTCTTTGTTCCGATGTACGCAGCGCGATGCAGGGAACAGGGAAAGAGCTTTACCTTGCCACGCCCCAGCAGATCGTCCAGCGTGCAGCCATGGTGTTGCAGGACGTTCATTATGTGATTGAGGCAGAATTTGAGATGACTGACCGTGCGGCACCGAGCGACAATCCGGGAAAGTTCCAGGATATTGTTACCCGGCGCATGTCCAGGGGTCAGTGTTTTCATACTCCCTATCTTGGGTGCCGTGAATTTCCTGCCGCATTCCGCGCATGGCCCGGCGGACCAATCCCGACCATTGAGGAAACACGGGATTTGGGATTCATGATATATGACTTTGACTACACTGACCCGCAGAACATAACCCCGATGTATTTCCATGCAAAATTGGAACATGGTGTGTTGAATGTGGCAGACTGCGAGGTGTACCGATGATTTTACAGGCTTTGGTACAATACTATGAAGATTTGCTGGCCAATGGCAAAATCACGCGCCCCGGTTGGACAAGCGCAAAAGTCAGTTGGGCTTTGGAACTGGATGAAAACGGCCAACTGATGGCATTGCACCCCTTGCAGCAAGAGGAAAAGCGCGGTAAAAAAACAGTGCTTGCTCCATGTCAGCTGCAAGTTCCGGAACAGGTTAAACGCTCTAGTGGTGTGGCAGCCAATTTTTTGTGTGATAACAGTGCTTACATGCTCGGCATTGACGGAAAAGGCAAACCGGAGCGTGCAATGCAGTGCTTTGCCGCTGCAAAGGAGCTGCATCTTGCCATTTTACAAAATGTTCCCGGTCAGGCGGCACAGGCAGTGCGGAACTTTTTTATAAACTGGGACCCCAAGGCGGCGGAGCAGAATCCAGCGCTGGAACAAAGTCTCAAGGAACTTTACAAGGGTGGCAATCTGGTATTTCTGATTCGGGAAAACTATGTTCAGGACGATCCGGAAATACAGAAAGCCTGGCAGCGGCAGTGTGATAAGAACACGGATGCACCGGAAATCCGATGCCTGGTTACAGGGCAAAAGGCACCGCTTGCCCGCCTGCACCCGGCGATTAAAGGCGTGACCGGGGCACAGCCTTCCGGCGCATCGATTGTTTCTTTTAATGCGGACGCTTTTTGCTCATACGGACATGAACAGGGGGGCAATGCGCCAGTTGGCAGTTATGCGGCCTTTGCCTATGCACAGGCATTAAACTATCTGCTGGCAGACAGGGAACATGTTCAGCGCGTGGGCGATACCACCATTGTCTGCTGGGCAGCAGGTGGTGAGACCGCCTACCAGCAGTTAGCAATGGATGCGTTGTTTGCCATGGATGCGCCTGTCAGCGAAAGCGATGTGCGAAATGCAGTGGACAAGCTGGTCCATGGACAGAGTGTAGAGTGGCAGAACGTGACACTTGACCCACAAAGGCACTTTTATGTGCTTGGCTTGGCCCCTAATGCGGCGCGCCTCTCGGTTCGCTTTTTCTGGCAGGATACATTTCAAACGCTGCTTGATAATGTGCAGAAGCATTATGACCGCTTAGAGATTGTGCGCCCTGCTTATGATAAATTCCCGCGGCTGGGGGTGTATTGGCTGCTGCAGGAAACCGTCAACACCAATTCCCGCAGCCCATCGGCAGCACCGCAGCTGGCAGGCGATGTCTTGCGTGCAATCCTGAATAATACAAGGTACCCGGCAACCCTGCTGGATGGCGTTATGATGCGTATCCGCGCAGAGCAAAAAGTAACACGCGGCCGTGCCGCTATTATAAAAGCATACTACCTGCGTAATGAAGATCCCCGTTGCCCAAAGGAGGTATTAACTGTGGAAAATAACAAGGAAACAAATTATCAACCGTATGTTATGGGTCAGCTTTTTGCTGTGCTGGAAGCAATCCAGATGGCGGTAAACCCGGATATCAATACAACCATCAAAGACCGCTATTTTAATGCGGCGGCATCCACCCCAGCTACTGTATTCCCGACAATTCTGATGCTGGCACAAAAGCATATGCAAAAAATGAGCAAAGCGCAAAAGATTTATTACGATAAGCAGATCGCTGCGCTGGCGGGCGGAAAATTAGAAGGAAGCTTTCCCGCACGGCTGACCTTGCCGGAACAAGGCGCTTTTATCCTTGGCTATTACCATCAGACACAGGAACGCTATACAAAGAAAGTGGAGGAATAACAATGGCACAGGCAATCAAAAACCGGTATGATTTTGTAATTCTGTTTGACGTTGAAAATGGGAATCCGAACGGCGATCCGGATGCAGGCAACATGCCGCGCGTTGACCCGGAAACGGGATATGGCATTGTTACAGATGTCTGCTTGAAACGTAAGATTCGCAACTATGTCGAAGTAGCCAAAGAAGATGAAGCAGGATACCAGATTTACATTAAAGATCAGGTCCCCCTGAACCGCAGCGATAAAAAAGCACTCGAATACTTGGGCATTGATGCTGATGCCAAGGATGCCCTGAAAGTCGCCAAGAAAGATGACCCGGAGTTGGACCGTAAAATCCGGGACTTTATGTGCCAGAACTTTTATGATATCCGCACATTTGGCGCCGTTATGACAACCTTTGTAAAAGGCGCACTGAACTGTGGGCAGGTGCGTGGCCCTGTTCAGTTGAGCTTTGCACGCTCGGTAGACCCTGTTCTCCCGCAGGAAGTGACCATTACCCGTATTGCCATTACGACCGAAGCGGATGCGGAGCGTAAAGGCACCGAGATGGGCCGCAAGTATGTGATCCCGTATGGTTTGTACCGTGCAGAGGGCTATGTTTCGGCCAACTTGGCCCGCAAAACTACAGGATTCTCAGAGGATGACCTGCAGCTGCTGTGGCAGGCAATCCTGAATATGTTTGAAAATGACCACAGTGCAGCCCGCGGCAAAATGGCAGTTCGGGAACTGATCGTGTTCAAGCATGATTCGGAGCTGGGCAATGCGCCGTCCTATAAACTGTTTGATGCAGTGCATGTCACGCGTGCCGAAGGGGTAGCCTTCCCGCGCAGTTACCATGACTATGTGGTAACGGTGGATGAAAATCTTCCCGCAGGGGTAACGTGCGAGAGGCTGTCGTAATGGCTTCCCCAGATGATTACCTGCTGATGTCCGGTATCCAGCATTTTAGCTTTTGCCGCCGTCAGTGGGCGCTCATACACCTGGAACAACAATGGTCCGAAAACCAACGCACCGCCGAAGGCCGCCTGCAGCATACCCGCTGCCATGATGTTACCCTGACGGAAAAACGCGGCGATTTGCTGATCGCCCGCGGTATGAGGGTCGTCAGCCACCGCTTAAAACTGACCGGCGACTGCGATGTGGTAGAGTTTCACAAGGATCCAAACGGCGTGTCATTGCAGGGCCGCCGCGGCCTGTGGCAGCCCATGCCCGTGGAATATAAGCATGGCCGTAGCAAGGTAAACGATGCCGACCGTTTGCAGCTCTGCGCACAGGCCATGGCGCTGGAAGAAATGCTGGTGTGCGAGGTGCCGGAAGGGGAAATCTTTTATGAAGAAACCCGGCAGCGGGAACATGTTTCCCTGACACCGGAACTGCGCAGCACCGCGCAGACCATGGCGGATGAGATGAACCGCCTGTTTGCGCGCGGCTATACCCCAAAAAGCAAACCCGGCAAGCATTGCAATGCCTGCTCACTGAAAGAGCTTTGCCTGCCGGCGCTGTATCAGCAGGCAGACCCGGCGGCGTATCTGCGGGAGCATATTGAGGAGGGCGCGCCATGAGAAAGCTGCTCAACACCCTGTTTGTCATCAATGAGGACGCTTACCTGACATTGGATGGCGAAAACCTTGTTGTTACCCGCAATAAGCAGGAAACCCACCGCTATGTCCTGCATACGCTGGAAGGCATCGTCTGCTTTACTTACGCAGGTGCCAGCCCCGCTTTGATGGGAGCTTGTGCCCGGCGGGGCATTGACCTTTGCTTTTTTGACCCGTATGGCAGATTTCAGGCCCGCACCGTGGGGGAAGAACGCGGCAATGTGCTGCTGCGTCAGACGCAGTACCGCGTGTCGGATGACCCGGCCCAGAGCTGTCGCTATGCCCGGAGCTTTATCCTTGGTAAAGTGTATAACGCACGCTGGGTGCTGGAACGCGCAACCCGCGATCATCCCCAGCGTGTCCCGGTCGAAAAACTGAAACGCACCTCCACCCAGCTGGCCGCCGCGCTGCCGCTGATACAGACCAGCGATGATCCGGAACAGCTGCGCGGCCTGGAAGGCGAGGCAGCCCAGCGCTACTTTGACTGCCTGAATGACCTGATTCTGCAGCAAAAGCAGGATTTTGTGTTTGAGGGCCGCAGCCGCCGTCCACCGCTGGACAATGTGAATGCGCTGCTTTCGTTTGCCTACAGCATGCTGGCGCGGGAGTGTGCATCCGCCTTGACCGCTGTGGGCCTGGACCCTTATGTTGGCTTTATGCACCGCCCGCGCCCCGGCCGCAAAAGTCTGGCACTTGACCTGATGGAAGAACTGCGGGCGGTTTATGCAGACCGGCTGGTCATCAGCTGCATCAATCAAAAGATCATCACGGCAAAACACCTGCAAAAACAGGAAAATGGTGCCGTACTGCTGACGGATGATGGCCGCAAAGCTTTCCTGACCGCATGGCAGAACAAAAAGAAGGAAGAGATCACCCATCCGTTTTTGAAAGAAAAACTGCCCTGGGGGCTGGTGCCCTATGTTCAGGCGCTTTTGCTGGCCCGTGCTCTGCGCGGCGACCTGGAAGTGTACCCACCGTTTTTCTGGAAGTGAGGTGCCGTTATGTTGGTGCTTGTAACCTATGATGTCAACACCGAAACAGCCGCCGGTCGTCGCAGGCTGCGCAAAGTAGCAAAAGTCTGTGTAGACTACGGCCAGCGGGTGCAAAACTCCGTATTTGAGTGCCTGCTGGATGCCGCGCAATACACGATGTTCAAAGCAAAATTGACCGAACTGATCGATTCGGAATCGGACAGCCTGCGCTTTTATCAACTGGGAAACCATTACAAAAGCAAAGTCGAGCATGTGGGTCTGCACCCGGATTTTGATCAGGATGGAATCTTGTTTGCTTAGTGCGAGGGGAAGGCAATCATAAAATTCCCGGTTCCTTCGCACCAGAAAATATGGAAAAAACAGGGGCAGAAAGGGTAAAATACAGCCTTGCCTGTCAGCATGAAGATGCAATCCCCATAAAATTTGTTCCATATGCGCAAAAGTGCCCCACTGTTTTGTGCACTTTTGCTGTCGCTCTCCGCAAGGAGAGCGTGGATAGAAATCTGGTCGGCGGTGTTAACAGAGCTATTGATATTGTCGCTCTCCGCAAGGAGAGCGTGGATAGAAATACCTGTTACCTTGATAATATAGAAATATCTCAAGCGTCGCTCTCCGCAAGGAGAGCGTGGATAGAAATTGTTGTAGTACTTTAGCCCTGGGGGGGGCTG
>ENA-OPAO01002715-OPAO01002715.1-human-gut-metagenome-genome-assembly--contig:-NODE-2715-length-10169-cov-2.865632_pt1 | contig 10169 bp, 9 predicted proteins | sample MGYA00241054_ERZ501424 | MGnify/ENA primary metagenome ERZ501424 (study PRJEB25962, sample SAMEA2042623) | human gut metagenome | biome: human gut; feature: human-associated habitat; material: faeces...
TGAAATAAAATGTATTGCGAAAATCAGTTTCCAGCAGGTATTATTGCTGAAAAAACGGGATGTAACACTATGGTAAATTTCACGGAATAAGGTGTAATTTTGTTACATAGTCCGCATCCCCACTAATCAATTCAAATTCTGGTGGCTCCAGACCTTTTTCCTCACTGAAGTCTGTCAGCAGTTTTTTCATGATGATGTACTTTGCTGATGTTTCACTGGCTCTCATGAGAATTGTGATTTTCTTTCTCTCACCATTACTTCCGCTCTCCGTCTGTGAGGTATTTCCACCTGTTGAACTTCCGGATGCACCATTTCCACAACCAGTCAGCAGTGTTGACATTGTCATAACACCCGCTAACAACAAAGCGCCTAGTTTTTTCATCTTCATAAATTTGTTACCTCTCTTTTTTAAATATGTGTCACTCTGTTTTTCTTGTGGATTTATTATATAAAAGATTTATCATCCATTGAATGAAAGATTTTTGCAGAATTAGTACATTTGAACACAAAATAGTAACACATTTTCACACCTTCCAAAAATTTGTGTTATTTTTTTCCAACGATGTTTAATATTTTCCATAGTTGTTCGGTGTTACCCCATATTTTTTTTTGAAAACACGGATAAAATAACTGATATCATGGTATCCCACTTTCTCAGCAATCTCACTAATCTTATATTGGTTTTCCAAAATCATCTTTTTTGCTTCTTTTAGACGGTAATCCTGCAAAATATCCAAGAAACTTCTATGGTAAAAACTTTTCAATAAATTGTTGATATATGTTTTACTGATTCGAAATTTTTCCGACAACTCATCCAGAGAAATATCCTGACTATAATTTTCACAGATATATTCCATAATCCGTGTCGCCATTTGTTGCTTCTTATCAAGTTTTACATCTTGATTACGTTCCTGAAGTTTTGCAATTGTATCATTCACAATACGCAATAATTCTTTCTTATTATGGCAAAAAAAGAGGCTTTCCAGTTTTGCCGGCAATAAATTTCTGCTGTTTTCATCTATCCCAGCGATTTCATCATTAAGCACATACTGAAAACAGCCGATCAATAATTCCATAGCTGCATATCGCATCATGTCTATATCTTGACAACCTTCAAAAATTCTGTTCACAATTTCCTTTGCCGTTTCAACATATCCCTGATGAAGTGCGGAGAAAAGTGTCCTTTTCTCACCGACAGTTACTTCCCATGCTGTATTCTCCCACTGGCAAACGTCCTGGTATTCAATAATTCCTCCATTTTTTTCATTTCCTAAATTATTCTCGCAGGCAGTAACACTTTGTCTGTATGCCAAGGCCATATCATAGGAATTCCGAAAAACCTGGCTGATTCCAATTGCCATTGTACACTTCATAACTTCTTGAATACTCTTTACCATCTCCTCACAGTATTTCTTACACTTGCTGATAGCATCTTTTTGATTGACCTCTTCATCAAAGGCAATTAAAAATGTAGAACCCAGCGGATCTGTCTCCACGTATACCCGATAACTGAATTTTTCCAGATATTCCTTGCAGATATTACAAATAATAAAATCCAACAGTCCTGGATCTATATCCAACTGTGTTTCTCCACGTAATTTTCCATAGATAACAAGGTATTTCTCTATTTTCAGATTCACCTGATTCATTTTCTTTTCCAAAGCATCCCTGTCTTTTAATCTTCCATTTAACAGATCAGAGATTAGCTTTGCTCTGATTTCCGGCAATGCTTTCTGGTAATTCTTCTGAAGTTCATAGTAATCCTGTCTTTCAAATTGGTTTTTCCGTATTTTTTTGCATGTCTTTCCTATCACTTCATGCATTTCACGGAAATTCACCGGTTTTAGTAAATAATCTGCTACTCCAATTGTAATCGCCTGTTGTGCATAGCTGAAACTATCGTATCCTGTCAACAAGATAATTTCGGTATCTGGATATTTTTCCTTCGCATATTTTGCAACCTGAATCCCGTCTTTCTCCGGCATCTTGATATCACTCAATATAATATCCGGTTGGTATCGATCAATCAGTTCCATTCCTTCTTCCCCATCCATCGCTTTCCCGACGATTCTGCATCCATACATCTCCCACGGGAACGAACACAGACCATCCAGAATAATATACTCATCATCCAAAATTAAAATTTTTAACTCCATGTCTTCTCTTCTCCTTTTGTAAACGGAATACAGATTTTTATGCATGTACCATTTCCCGGCTCCGAGTCTGCTGTCAGTCCGTATTCTTCCCCATACAGATAGCGCAGACGTTGATGAACGGCATACATGCCAAGTCCCGTATGAGCAACAGAAATATCCTTTTCTTCCCCTTCCGGTGGATCCAACAGATGAAGTAAGGTATCTCGATCCATTCCGACTCCGTCATCTTTAATCTCGATCACAACATTTCCCTGCTCAATATAACCATTTATGTTCAAAACAGTCTTTCCTTTTGATACCTCCACACTGTGTACAATTGCATTTTCAACCAATGGCTGAATCGTCAGTTTTGGAATTTTTTCATCCAGAATTTTCTCATCAATTGTAAAATACACCTGAAAGCGATCCCGGTAGCGTGTCTCCTGTATATACAGATAATCTTTTACATATTTCAATTCCTGTCGGATACTGAAAATATCCTGCTTATTTCCAATACTAATCCGCATCAGATTACTGATTGCACTGACCATATCACAGATCTCGGTATTTCCTTTTTTCATAACCATCCAGTTGACGGTATCCAGCGCATTATACAGAAAATGAGGATTGATCTGTGCCTGCAAAGCTTTAAACTCCATCTCTTTATTTAACAGTTTGCTGTTGGTTACTTCATGCATGAGTTCTTCTATCTTTCTTGTTGTCTCATTAAACACCCGATTCATCTCACCAAATTCATCTTTTCTTTCTTCGCTGAGACGTACTTCAAAATCTCCTTCTGAAAACCGGTGCATCGCCAATACCGTTGCCCGAATCGGACGTACGATGACATAGGATAATAAAAACGAAAGAATACTGCTGATAAAAATCCCTATCATCAGCGTCTTGATCATCTGTTTCTGAATCGGCAGTAAATCTGCAGATATTTCCCTTAGTGGGATAATACCAATCACTTTCCATTTTGTCGTATCAGATACCCGGTAAACCACCTGGTATTTTTTCTTCTGCATCTGATATTCAAATTCGCCTTCCGTTGCCTGAAAGAGCTGATCGGCTTTCTTCGAAAGTTCTGATGCCTGCCCCTGCACGATCTGATTCTTTTCATCCAGAATCAACACTGCACCTTCTGAAGCAAAATTAACATTTTTCCGTATCTGTTCCAGCGCATCAGAATTGATGGACAGACGGATCGTTCCAATTGGAGACATCTGCAGATTGTCCCTTACCTCTTTTACAATCTGAAGATGACCACTGTGTTTCAAATCATTGATGCAGACAATTCCTCCCATTGCATCCGTAGCCTGATATATCATTTTCGCAATTTCTTCTTTTTCCGGCTTTTTTACTTCCTGCTTTACCGAAAAATAATAATCTTTTCCATTTTTCGCATAGATTTGCAGATCGTCCACATAAAAACTGTTAAACAACCGTACCATCTGACGTTTTAATTCTCTTTCCCGTGAAAAATATCCTTCTTCATAAACGCCCTTCTCACCATAACAAAGTTCCTCCTGTGTTGTCGCACTGTATCTTGTCATAGATTCCCTGCATAAAATTTTCGTAATTTTCCGACATCTGACGAACCGTTTCCTGACTCTGACGCACCGTTTTTTTCAGAATGATTTCTGAAGCTTTATTATAGGTAAAGATCGTAGAAGTCAGCGTTACCATCAGGGTTATCGCTATGCTCGGAAATAATATTTTATAAAAAGTCGGAATATCTTTAATTTTTATTTTCATCTTCCACCTGTAAATCTTTCTGCTGAATTTTTAATATTTCTTCGAGGTTCTTTCCTGTCATATCCGCAATCTCTTCCGGAGTTTTCCCCTTGCCTTTCTTTTATAGTATCACACTTTTCTTCAGGGCGAATGTCTTTTGTTTAAGAAACAACTTTCTTTCAAACTCTATAAAAAAACATCCGTATTATGTTCTATATTCATTTACTCATACATCGGATATTTTCTCTTTTCTCAGGACTTTGAGTATTAGATATGTGATCTAGATATGTTGATTAGATATTTTTGTTTGTCTGAAAAGCATCTGTGGATACTACCATTTTATTATCATAACTGCATTTTTAAAGCTACGCAATATTCTATTTTCTATTATATATTCAAAAGGAAGCAAAAAACGCTATCCGTTTTCCTGCTTCCTTTCATTTTCCATATGTATCCGTTTATACCTGCGGAAATACCTCTGTAAACACCGCATCCATCAGTTCCTGGTCTCTGCGGCATTCTGCGATAACAGTGATAACCGCGTTTTTCTCCCGACTGATGATGGACCACTGGCAATATTTTCCGTCGGCTCGGAAAGTGTTTTCCCTGCCGCCCCAGAACAGGTAGCCATAACCGAAGCTGTCTTTGTCATTTTCCACCTGTTTGCTGGTGGCTTCCTTTACCCAGCTTTCCGGTACCAGCTGTTTTCCGTTCCAGTTTCCGTTCTGCAGATAGAGCAGGCCAAGCTTGTGAAGTTCATCCATTGTCAGGAAAAGTCCGCCGGCACCGAAGACATGACCATAGGGATCCAGTTCCCAGGTCGGACGGGCGATGCCCAGCGGTTTGAACAGTCGCGGATACAGGTAGGATACCAGATCACATCCGGCTCTCCGCTCTACCAGAACACCTGCAAGATACGGACCTACGTTATTGTATACAAACTTTGTGCCCGGCTCGTAGACAAACGGGAAGGCAAGACTCATCTTTACCCAGTCCTCTTCCTCGTAAACCGGACGCTGTGCACCCATCAGTTCTGCTTTTTCCTGTCCGAGACACATAGTCAAAAGGTCTTTTACTGTTGCCTTTGCCAGATTGTCACTGACAGTTTCCGGAAGATCTTCGGCAAAACAGTCCACCAGTTTTTCATCCAGGGATAGCAGACCTTCTTTTACTGCGATTCCCACAGCTGTGGAAGTGAAACTTTTACTTGCAGAATATACATTTCTTCTGCACTGTTCATCCCACAGTTTCTTTCCGATCTCTTTGCCGTCCTTCGTCACAACGATCCCCAGCACACCCAGTTCCTTTGCTTTTTTCTCGAATGCATCAAAATTCATGAAAGTTCCTCCTGTCATATGATACCGGATTGTTCCCCTGGTATCCTTTACATCTTATGTTTACCCATTTTCGCGTAACTGTCGGTCCGCGGCAGCCAGTCCAGGAATTCCGGCAGTTCCAGCTCCCAGAATCTCCATTCATGTTCATAACCATCCACCCGGTCAAAGCGGTGGTCGATCTTTAATTCATTCAGATATTCTTCAAAACGGTCCACCGATTCAATCAGGAAATCGTTGTTTCCCACACAGAAGAAGATATCCGGCAGCTTCTTACCCGCATCCACATCGTCACGGATGATCTGGTACAGATCCATCGGTTCCGGGAACTTATGGCCTACTTTTTCTTCCAGATCTTTCGCCCATACCGTTGCCGGTGAAAAAGCACCGACCGCACGATACTGCTCGGTATCTTTCATCGCATGGACAAGTGCTCCGTAGCCGCCCATGGACGCACCGGCAATATACGTGTGTTCCGGCCGGTCTGTGACCGGGAAATATGCCTTCACGAATTCCGGAACCTCTTTTCCGATAAATTCATAGTATTTTTCTCCGTAGATGGTATCCATGTACAGGGTATTTCCTACCGATACCGAGACTACCGCGATCCGGTACTCTTCCGCATAACGGCTGACGCAGGTAAAACGCTGCCAGGAAAGATAATCATTTCCATGGCCGTGTAAGAGGTATAACACCGGGAATTTTTCCGGCATCTGATGTGTTAATAAAGCCGGATCATCCATATCACAGGGACTTACCCCCGGCAGGGTGATCGTAAGATCTACTCCGTGTCCCAGGGAGTAGGAAAAAAAATTACAGTGCATCTGTGGCATATTTCATTCCTCCTTTTATTTTACAAGCAGCCAGGCCATGCTCTTTGCAGCGATCTCCAGCTGATGATCTTCTGTCTTTTTCGGTGCCCCTCCACGGCAGATCAACTGTTCGGTCTGATCGATGCCGAAGTCTTCAACAAAAAGTGGCTGATCGAACGGATTCAGCACCACGTATCCGCAGCTTCCTTCTTTTTCTCTTTTTAACACGATCGGAGAGCATCCTTTTTCCGCCTTGACAAATTCCGCATACCCGTCATTTCCAAAGCACGGATACGCTTTTCTGAGTGCGATCAGCCGCTGGATCCAGTGATATAAGCTGTCTTCCTGCGCCATCTGGCTTTCCGCGTCCGGACGGTCGGTGTCCGGATCCATCGCCATATATAACATCCGGGACGGTGCACTGGAAAAATCTCCGTTGACTCCCTTCGACCACTGCATCGGGGTTCTCGAACCGGTACGCTCGTATCCGGGATATAACGCATCCCGATCTCATCGCCATAATATAAGAACGGTGCTCCCGGAAAACCATAGATAAATCCATAGGCCAGACGCAGCTGCTCTTCATCCAGCTGATAAGAGATCCGGGCCATATCGTGATTGCCGCTTGGCATACACATCATGCCTTTCCCCCGCAGATTCTCCTGATTTTTTGCAAAGATCCCTGCAAATACAGAGATATCACTCTCCGGATCTCCACCAAAATAAGGATGATCTCCCCGGAACAGATCCATATAACCGGTATCTCCAAAATGCAGATAAAAGTCCATATCAAATCCCGCTTCCAGTGCCACCTCCGGTTTTCCCCACTCGGATACCAGCGCCGCTTCCGGGAATTCTTTATTCAAAAATGCCCGCACATCCTGCCACAGGCGGATCGTCTCTTTTTTATCTTCATCGTTTTTCACCAGCGAACCGGCCATATCCACACGGAAACCGTCACAGCCAAGTGTCAGCCAGAAACGCATGATGTTTTTCAGTTCTTCTCTGGTAGCCATCGGTCCCGGCGCATCGGTCGGCTGCTGCCAGCCGGCATCGGTAATATTAGCAAATCCATAGTTCAGCGCCGGCTGCGTGGAAAAACAGTTGACGCCGCAGCTGGCCGGACGTGGGGAGATGCCACGCAGGACACTGACGATTCCTTTGACATCTTCCATTCGTTTATACAGACTGTCGGTCCATACATAGCGGTCGGTATATTCATTTTTCTCCGCTTTCATCGATTCCTGAAACCACGGATGTGTCACAGCGGTATGTCCCGGCACCAGATCCAGAAGTACGTGCATCCCTCTTTGGTGTGCCGCTTCAAATAATTTTTTCAGATCTTCATTGGTTCCATACCGCGGAGCCACGCTATAATAATCTTCCACATCATATCCCGCATCGTAAAACGGTGAGGTAAAACAGGGATTGATCCACAGGGCGTTACAGCCCAGTTCCTGAATATACTCTAATTTTTCTGTAATTCCCGGGATATCCCCGATTCCGTCTCCGTTGCTGTCGCGGAAACTCTGTGGATATACCTCATAAAACACTGCATCTTCCAGCCACTTTATCATCTCAAGTCCTCCATTATTTTTCTTCTGTCACAAGCGTTTTCGTTGTCGGTCCCTCCTGAAAGCTCACCGGAATCTTTGTATTTCCTTCTGTTTTTCCATTCGCGATCAGTTCGTTCAGGCACCTTACAGCCTCTTTTGCAATCTCATGCACCGGCTGCGCAATGCTCGATACGATTGGTTTCCCCTGATTTAAAAACTGCAGACCATCGTATCCGATAATCTGGATATCTTCCGGAACCCGTTTTCCCATCTCTTCGAGTTCTTCCTGTACGATCATTGCAAGATGATCCGAACTGGTAAAGATTCCATCGATGGAATGTTCTCCCATAGACGGGGAAATATAAGCCCGCAGCATATTGTGGATCAGTTTTCTGGATCCGTAGGATTCATAGACCGAAACAATCTGTTTTTCTGACATTTCCACACTATTACAGGAAAGATCATGTTCCATACAATATTCAGTAAAACCGACTCTTCTTTTTCGTACTTCACTGTCTACGGATGACATTGTCATAAAGCACAACAGGTTGGTGGATCCTCTTTTATGCAGATTCTCTGCTGCAAGCCAGCCGCCCTGCCAGTTATCTCCTGCCACACATGGGATGTGTGATTTGTAATGACGGTCGATGGAAACAAAAGCCATGTTTTCGATCCGTTCCTCTTCTACCTTACTGTAAGTCACACCAATGATTCCGTCAACTTTATTTTGTTTTGCCATATCCATAAATGCCACTTCCCGTTCGGCATCATCACCGGACAGGCATAGTAGTACCTGTTTTCCGACTGCTGACAATTCGCTTTCCAGGGCATCCAGCAACAGTGCAAAATACGGATTGATCAGATTCGGCAGAATGACAACCACATAATCGGTCTTCTGCATCCGCATTCCCTTTGCCAGAGTATTCACCTGATACCCCAGTTTTTCTATGGATGCTTCTACCAGCTTTCTCCTCGCTTCGCTGACACGTCCTCCATTCAGTACGTTCGACACGGTTCCCACCGATACACCGGCGTCCCGTGCAACGTCTTTGATTGTTACCATTTGATTTTCCTCCTCCACACCTTCCTATCAGATACTCAAGTTCGACACAGCAAGTTTCTGACAAGACGCGTCCTTCATCGGGACCTGAAAAGGCTATAATTATTTTTATTATAGAATTATTTTATCGTATTGTCTATGTATTGTTGTGTACTTTATTTTCTATGATACCAGGGTCGTGAGAGTACGAAGTACGGATCAATCCGGTATCAAAGAGGGCAAAATACCTTTTGACCCCAACAGCTTTCCGTTTATATAAGAAAAGGTGAGTGTATCTTTTCTTTATCAGATTCAGATACACTCACCTTTCAGTACCGCTTTATTATGATTTTACTGCACCGGCAACTACACCAGCAATAATATATTTCTGTAATGCGATATACAGGATGATTACCGGGATGATTGCCATAACCAGTGCCGCCATCAGAAGATCCATATCATTGCTATATGTTCCCTGGAACAGCTTGGTTGCGATCGGGATCGTGTACAGAGATTTATCTGTCAGGATCAGGCTCGGCAGCAGGTAATCGTTCCACAGAGACAGGGCATACAGGATAACCAGTGTTGCTGTGGTCGGTTTTAACAGAGGGAACACAATCTGAAAGAATGTTCTCAGTCTTCCTGCTCCGTCAATCTGTGCTGCCTCTTCCAGTGAGATCGGTACACCGCCTTTGATAAATCCATGGAACATGAATACCGCCATAGATACCGAGAAGCCCAGATGCATGAATATCAATGTTGCTCTGTGGTTCAGGATTCCAAATGTTCCACCGTAGATAGAGATCAGCGGGATCATAACTACCTGGAACGGGATTACCATGGAAAACAGCATTACCATGAAGATGATCTGGTTGATCTTCCATGCTTTTCTTACAAAGATGTAAGCTGCCATGGAGGAGAACAGAATGATCAGGAACACACTCACACAGGTAATGATCAGGGAGTTCTTCAGGATGTTCATGAAGTTCATCTGCTGGAAAGCATCTACAAAGTTATCTGTTGTAAAACCTCTTTTACCACCCCAGCTCAATGGCATTTTGATAATATCACGTTTGTGTTTGAAGGCATTCAGCACGATCATGTAGAACGGGAACATATAGATGATAAACAGCACTACAGTTACCAGTGTTTTCAGGAACGTTTTGATGCCTCTTACTGTCTTTTCCTGTCCTTCCATTATGCTTCAACCTCCTTCCGTTTGTTGATGATTGTCTGAGATACTGCAATAACCGCTGTAAAGATAAACAGGATGATTGCTTCTGTCTGTCCGACACCATACTGTTTTGCAGAAAAGGCTTTCTGAAATACATACATGGCAGCCATAACAGTAGATCCGTAAGGACCACCTTCTGTCAGGGACAGGTTCACATCGTAGATCATGAAACATCTGGTGATGGTCAGGAACATACAGATCGTGAAAGATGCTCTCATCAGCGGAAGTACGATATATCTTGTTGTCTGAGATTCGTTACAGCCATCGATCTTGGCTGCTTCTTTCAGGTCTTCGGATACACCGGGCAGACCTGCGATATAAA
>ENA-OPAO01002725-OPAO01002725.1-human-gut-metagenome-genome-assembly--contig:-NODE-2725-length-10154-cov-2.328844_pt1 | contig 10154 bp, 10 predicted proteins | sample MGYA00241054_ERZ501424 | MGnify/ENA primary metagenome ERZ501424 (study PRJEB25962, sample SAMEA2042623) | human gut metagenome | biome: human gut; feature: human-associated habitat; material: faeces...
CCTGCCGCATGTAGACGCTTCTCAATCGTCTCCCATGGTGTCAGAAGGTCACTTAAACTGATTACTGCAAAGTCATGCATGAGCGGCGCTCCAAGCACAGCTGCCCCGCCGGATGCCGCTGTAATTCCCGGAACAACTTCTATCTGAATCTCAGGGTATTCTTTTCCTATCTCGAAGATCAATCCTGCCATTCCATAGACTCCGGCATCTCCGCTACAGATCATTGCAACGTCCTGACCTTTTTCTGCTTCTTCAAAAGCCATTCTGCAGCGTTCCGGTTCTTTCCGCATCGGAGTGCTCAAAAATATCTTATCAGGAAACTGCTCTTTCACAAGATCAATATAAACATTGTAACCAATCAAAACAGGGCAATGCTCCAATACTTTCTGTGCACGCACTGTCATCTGCTCTTCTGCTCCCGGTCCGAGTCCTACTACATATACTGTACTCATTTGCTCTGTCCCTCTGCTTCCTGTCTCATCTCTGTGCTTTGATTCTCTCCGGTTTGTCCTAATTCCTTCTTAGAACAGGATGCTTGTCTGAATTCTGTCGTAAATGTCGGATCATAAAGCTTTGATCTCTCATAAGTCCCGTCAAGCACTTCTCCGACTACGATCAGTGCTGTCTTGGTGACATCCGCCTCGCGTGCAGTCTGTTCCAGCGTTCCTACTGTGCAGCGAAGTACTTTCTGATCCGGCCAGGTCGCTTTATAGACAATAGCTGCCGGTGTATCTTCGTTGTATCCGCCTTCGATCAATTCTGCTGAAAGTTCCTTTAACAGTCCTGTGCTCAAGAATAAAACCATCGTCGCCTGATGTGCCGCAAAGCTTCTGACTGACTCTTTCTCCGGCACTGGTGTCCTTCCAGCCATTCTCGTAATTACAACTGACTGGGAGATTCCCGGAAGTGTGTATTCCGCTTCCAGTGCTGCCGCAGCTCCGCAAAATGAACTGACACCCGGACAATCTTCATATGGTATCTCAAGTTTCTTCAGTTCATCCATCTGCTCTCGGATCGCACCATAAAGGCAAGGATCTCCTGTATGCAGACGTACGATTTCTTTTCCGTCCCCATGACCCTTCACCATCACTTCTAACACTTCTTCCAATGTCATCTTTGCACTATTATATATCTCACACTTTTCTTTACACAGTTTAAGTAATCCCGGGTTCACAAGAGAACCCGCATAGATCACGATGTCTGCTTCTTTCAAAAGTCTTTGTCCGCGTACTGTAATCAGATCTTCTGCTCCCGGACCTGCTCCTACAAATGTAATCATAATTCTTCCTGCCTTTTCTATCTTTTCCTGTCTTTTACAATTAGAAGGGAATAGTATCCCGCATCTTCTGAAATCTCTTCTGCCGTCCGAATAATCTGTTCATGATCCATACCACAGTTTTCTATGAGACAAATATCTTGTCCGCTTTCTCGTAATAACTCTTTTATCTGTCCCATTTTTCTTCCGGTCTTCATCAGAATCTTTGTTCCAGGTAATTGAATACCTTCTCCCGCTTCATAAGACCCCGGTAAAATATGGATCTGATCTTCCTGCTCTCCAAGTGGCTGATTTAATCTTGCCGCCGCTGCACAAAATGACGGGATTCCGGAAACAGTTTCAACAGGATACCCCTGTTGTTCGATCATCTGTTCCACATACATACAAGTGGAATAAACCGTCGGATCTCCTATGGTTAAAAATGCTATACTGTACCCTTGTTCAAGGAATTGCCCTATCGTTTCCGCGCCTTTTGCATGAATCTTTCTCAACACCTTTTTGTCCTTAATCATCGGCATTGGCAGAAAGAGAATCTGCTTTTTCTCAATCTCCGGAACTGCTTGTACTGCAATCTGATATGCCGTACAGCCTTCTAAATATCTTAACGCCTTGTTCTCTTTTCCATTTTGCTCAAGCAACATTGGCTCTGTCAATTCTCTATTTGAAACCGGAAGTACTATTACATCACAGTCCCTGATTGTTCGAACTGCTTTTAATGTCATTAATTCAGGATCTCCCGGTCCCACTCCGATTCCATAAAATTTTCCTGCTTGTTTCATCTATTCTCCTGTATCTTCTTTAACAACTCATCCGCATTTTCTGACTTTCCAAGAATGCCATCCTCTGTTGAAAATAAAATCACACCGATTTTTAATTCCTCGCCGGCTCTGTTCTTTATAAAGAATTCAATCCGTTTCATTACACTTTCCATCACCGGTTTAACCAGATTTTCTCTTCGCAGTATTTCCATTGCTTCCGTTGTATTGATACAATCCATGATTTCCCGCACAACTGCTGCATCTGCACCATTCATTGCTGCATGCACACCAAGCACTTCCATTCGACAATCTGCCTGTCTGGAATGCGTATTCATCACTCCTGCTGCCAGTTTGATAAACTTACCAATATGCCCGATCAAGAGAATACCTTTCATTCCAAGAAGCTTTGCATCCTCAATTGTCTCACCGACATAATTACTGCATTTTACTGAAAGTGCGGTGTCCACATGCAGCTTTTTCCGTAAGAAGTCCATCCCATAATTTCCCGGGACAGCATAACACCAATCTGTTCCATTTTCTTTGAGCATCTTCATTTCCAGATAAATCGTATCCGTCAGTGCCTTCTCACTCATTGGTTCCACAATACCTGTTGTTCCTAAGATTGAGATTCCTCCCTCAATCCCCAGTCTTGGATTAAATGTCTTCTTCGCAACCTCTGCCCCTTCCGGCACGGATAGGCGCACTTGCAGATTTCCTGTATATTCATACTTCCTGCAAACTTCTTCCACTGCTTCACAGATCATTCTCCGCGGTACTTTGTTGATTGCTGCCTGACCGATTTTTTGTTCCAGTCCAGGCTTCGTTACACGGCCGATTCCTATACCACCATCCAGATTGATTTTCTCGGAAAGATCCACACTATTCTCCGAATTTATTTTACTCTTCTTCTCTACCTTTTGAACTGTTGCATAAACAAGTATTCCATTCGTCACATCCGGATCGTCTCCACTGTATTTTCGCACTGCACATGAAACTTCTGACTTCTTACGCATGATCTCTTCCAACTCAAGATACAGTTCAATGCCCTTCGGCGTCAGCAGTCTCACCTGGCGAATCTCTTCTCCCGACAATAACATCTCTGCTGCCGCTTTTGCCGCCGCTGCCGCACAGCTTCCTGTCGTATATCCCATCTGAAGTCCCGATCTTGTTCTTCCGATTTCCTTCATCAATATTCAATCCCTTTTCTCGCGTAGATTCCCTGATCAAACGGATGCTTCACTTTCTTGATTTCTGACACATAATCTGCCAGTTCTACAAGCTTTTCATCCGGATTCCGCCCTGTCAGTACAATCTCCAGTTCTTTTGGTTTCTTCTCCAGGAACTCGATTGCTTCCTCCTTCGGAATCAAATCATACTTATACGCTGCCATAAACTCATCGATCACAAGCACATTATATCTTCCGGTAAGAATCTCCAGTTCAATCGCTCTCCAAAGCTGCAAGTAAGTTTCCCTTACTTCCTGCTTTTTCTCTTCGGAAAGATTTTTAAAAAAGCCATAAGACTTTTCAAGATGAAGTACTTTAATCTGAGAAATATCATCGAGAATCGCCAGTTCTCCGGAAGATTCATTTTTTAAAAACCGGGTAAATAAAACCTTAAGTCCACTTCCTGCAGCACGTACTGCAAGTCCGATTGCTGCTGATGTCTTTCCTTTTCCGTCTCCACAATAAATGTGTATCAATCCCTGCTCCATTTTCTCATCTCCTGTTCTGCTTCCTCTACCGACAAGCCTTCTTCTATCGGCCTTCCAATTACGAGAAGTACTGCACCTGCCTGCTCTGCTGCTTCAAGCTTTTCTGCAAATCCTCCATTCTTTCCGGATTCTTTTGTTACGAAATATTTTGCCTCTGTCTGATGAAGAAGTGCAAGATTCATTTCCCTGGAAAACGGGCCCTGCATTGCAATCAGATGCTTCCCTGAAAATCCGAGATCTATACTCTGCATCACTGAAGGGAGTACGGAAAGTACTCTTGCATAGCACCGCTCTTTATAATTTGTCAAACGAGTATATTTATCCAGTTCTTTACTGCCTGTTGTTATCAGTATATTTCCCTGCGTCTGCTCGAGATAGTCCACGGCCTCTTCCACGCTATTCACACAGACTACAGAACTGTCACTCTTAGTAATCGCATTTCTTCTTTCACAAGCAAGTTTTTCTGACCTGACTGCCTTTGCTTCTGTCAAAAAATCTCTTAAACAACGTAAATACTCTATTCCGCTGTTTTTACATGCCCGCTGTATATTTTCCGTCGCTATAACTGCAAACGGATGCGTCGCATCTATGACAAGCCCCACCTGCTCTTTTTCAAAGAATATTTCCATCTCCTGCTGATCCATACGTCCGTGAATCACTCGAAGTTCTGATTTCTTATGCTTCTCTTTTCGCAACTGCAGATCATTTTCCAATAGTTCTTCCCCATATTCTGTCGCAGCACTTACGATACAGGGAATTCCTTCTTTAACGGCGTATTCTGCCAGCTGTCGTCCCTCTGTCGTACCGGCAAAAATAAGAATGTTTTTCTTCATCAAATCACCCACATTTACATTTATTTAATAAACTTATCGATTGCCTCGTCAAGAGCACGGATTGTCTCCATATCATTCTGCTCAATAGCTTCCACAATACAATGATCCAGATGATTCTTCAAAATCACTTTTCCTGTATTATTGATCGCAGAACGAACTGCCGCAAGCTGGATCAGCACTTCACTGCAATCCTCATCACGTTCCACCATTCGCTTCACAGCTTCAAGATGTCCAATTGCCCTGGACAGACGATTCATTACCTTCTTCTTTTCTTCTGCACTGTGTACATGACGGTGAACATGTCCTGTGCCGCCATGATCGTGATGATGTACATGTGACTCTGCCACCCCATCTCCGTTATGATGCACGTGGGTATATTCTGTTCCGTCCTCACGGAAATGCGTATGCTCTTTCATAATCATCCATCGAACCCTTTCTTTTTACTCTGTCACTGATTATAAAGCAAAAACACGTTTTCTTCAACTTGTTCCGCATAAGTTACTTACTGTTCATACTGTGTGCGACCGGCAACCACAAAATTTTCTCTTGCATTTTTCCAAAAGCCGTGATATCTTAATATGCAAGACAAAGACGTCTGACAGAAAGGTAAGAGATTGCCTTTCTATCAGGCGTCTTTTTTGCATTATCAGATGAATTGGGAGGATTTAGAAAATGAACACCGGAAACACTGCTTTTATGATGATCTGCACTGCGCTTGTCTTCTTTATGACACCGGGACTTGCCTTCTTCTATGGCGGTCTTGTGCGGAGAAAAAATGTATGTAACACAATGATGGCCTGCGTTGCGATCATGGGACTATCTGTTCTTCTTTGGACCATGTTTGGCTATTCTCTTTCTTTTGGCGGCAACCACGCCGGAATTATCGGAGATTTTCGCTGGGCTTTTTTAAATGATGTCGGCTGGGAAGCCGGTCCGTATGCGGATACCATTCCGCATCTTGTATTTGCTGCATTCCAGATGATGTTTGCCATGATTACTCCGGCACTGATCACCGGTGCTGTAGTCGGAAGGATGAGATTCAAGGCATTATTTGCATTTATTGCACTGTGGTCTTTCCTCGTTTACTATCCGATGGCTCATATGGTCTGGGGAGAGGGAGGATTCCTTGCAGCAATCGGCTCCGTTGACTTTGCAGGCGGAAATGTGGTACACATCAGTTCCGGCGTCAGTGCCCTGGTTCTCGCAACATATCTTGGCAGAAGAAAAGGATACGAAAAAACATCTTACCGTATCCATAATATTCCTTTTGTTGTACTTGGAGCTTCCCTGCTCTGGTTCGGGTGGTTTGGATTCAATGCAGGAAGTGCCCTGGCGGCAGATGGACTTGCAGCTCATGCATTTATGACAAGTGCAATTTCTTCCGCAGCTGCTCTCGTATCCTGGATGCTGATCGATGTGATCAAAGACGGGAAGCCTACTCTGGTCGGTGCTTCTACCGGGCTGGTTGTCGGACTGGTTGCTATTACACCGGGAGCAGGATTTGTTCCGATCTGGTCTTCCTATATCATCGGTGCACTGGTCAGCCCGATCTGCTACTTTACAATGAACTTCATTAAGCATAAACTGAAAATAGATGATGCACTGGACGCATTTGGCTGCCATGGAATCGGCGGTGTATGGGGTGGAATTGCAACCGGACTTTTTACAAAAACTTCTATTAACTCTGTTGCAAGATGGGACGGACTGGTCTTCGGTAATGTTCATCTCTTCGTTGCACAGGTATTAAGCATTATCATCACTGCGGCTGTTGCAGTTGTCGGTACTCTGATCTGCATTGGAATTATCCGTATCTTCACTCCACTGCGCGTAGATCAGAAGGAAGAAGCTCTTGGACTGGATATCTCCCAACATGGTGAAAATGCATATCCGTCCTTCAACGGATTCGACTAATATAATCTGTCCAAAATTTATATATCCATTAATACAGGAGGATTTTTAAAATGATGATTAAAGTAGAAGCTATCGTTCGGGAAGAGAAATTTGAGGATGTCAAGGCTGCCTTAAATGAAATAGAAGTCAATGGTATCACTGTCTCCCAGGTCATGGGATGTGGTGCACAGCGAGGTTATAAGGAGATTGTCCGTGGTTCTGAGATTGAGATTTTCATGCAGCCGAAAATCAAATTTGAAATTGTTGTCTCTTCCGAAGAATGGGAGAAAAAAACAATCGAAGCAATCCAGAAAGCTGCCTATACCGGTGAAGTCGGTGATGGTAAGATCTTCAGCTATGAAATCCGGAGTGCCATGAAGATCCGCACCCGTGAGACAGGATATGATGCACTCCAGTCAAAAGAACAGATACTTTAGTAGAAAAAAAGTTCCAGAATGTCGGAAAATTCTGGAACTTTCTTTCGTTTTAAAATTGAAGTGTTACTTCTGTCTCTGTCAATGCCACCGTCATCTGCTCTCTTATGCACTTGGGACACAGCAGTTCTCCGTCAGCATCTGCTGTCCGTGCGGCTCTCTCACACACATTGTCAACACCTGTCACCTGTTTCACAAACCGTGATGTGGCTGATACCTCTGTAATCTTCTCTAACTGTTCTGCCGGATAAGTTGCAAACGGTACTTTATATTTCTGCGCATAGGCCAAAATCGCAGGTTCTTCTTTCTTAAGATCGATCGATGCAAGCTGTTTTAACTGCGTAGGTTCAAGTCCATACCCTTCCAGAACATCGTTTAGACCCTTTTCAAAAAGTTCTTTTGAAATCTGTTTTCTACAGCCTACTCCTGCCGTGATATTGATTGGATACAAAAGGAGAATGCATGGCTTCCGCTCACATCCACATACGTTATTCCTGACATCTCCCCACAGAGAACCCGCTAGGGATTCCACGAACTGTCTCCCTTCTTCTGCGGTCTTTGTGATCACGATCACAGGATGTTCCTCTGCAAAGGAGTACAATTCTTCCTGTGAACCACATAGTATAAGTTCTTTTAAACAGCTTTTCTGAAAATCTTCCTGTTCAAATACCAGTCCTTCACCGATCCACAGACCGACCTGCTTTCCATCCAGCACTGCGGCTGATATCTGCTTCGCTGCTTCGCGCTCTGTAAAATACAGGTGATTCTTCTTTGCAAAAACATCTACTGCAAATTTTCCCTGAACATCTGTCGCTGTTGTCTGTACCGGAACTGCACCGGTCCATACTGCAAGCTGATTGGAAAGTTCTACCGCACCCCCGAGATGTCCTGACAGCAGTGGGATCACATGCCCTGCTTTTTCATCCATGACTACGACCGCTGAATCAGTGAATTTATCCTTTACATAAGGCGCAATATATCTCACTGCGATTCCAACTGCACCAATAAAAAGGAAGGATGTCTCTCCCCATCCTTCCCTGATCAGCTCTTTTGGATTGTCCGGAAACGGAAGAATGTCAGCGAATGCATATCCGGCAGGTGCATAGTTCTGACACGTAATCCCTTCGTTCCGGAACTGACTTCCAATTCTCTCACCAAGTCTTGTTCCTGCCTGTGTAAAACTTAATATAACAACCTTCACGTTCCATTCTCCCTTAAATCCTTGAAACTATTCTTCTGTCTCTTCTTTCACAGACTCTTCTACTGCATCCACTGCTTCTTCTGCGGCCTCAGTAACCGCCTCAACTGCTGCTTCCGCAGCCTCTGCAACGCTCTCTTCTGCTTCCTCTGCCTCTTCTCTTACTTCCTGAGCCAGATCATCAGCTTCAAAAATATCTTCTTCCTCTGCTACAGGTGATCCGCAGTATGGGCAGAAAGCCATATCTTTCGCAACCATCTTACCACACCGTGTACACTCACACGCACCTTTGAGCCCTTCAATCTTATTCTCATACTCTTCCATGCTTTCCTTGCGGCTTGCAATTGCCTCGCACAGTCCCTTGGAAGCCTCATCCAGTTCTTCTCCATTCTCAAATCTGTCATAAATACTCTGACCAAGTTCCATCAGATCTTCTGCATTTCCTCTTGCAAGCTCTCTGATCTGTGCTTTTAATTTCTGTATCTCAATCGCGTCTCCTGCCTTTGCTGTCACTGCCTCTGCTGTCTCGCTCAGACGTTTTCCTAAATCTTCAAAAAAATCTTTCATACTGAAATCTCCCTTCTTATCATTGCTGTATCATCTCAACCACCAGAAAGGTGATCTACAATTTCTCTTGGTCTTATTATATCGTATTCTTCCAGTTTTTGAAGTCATTTTCTATTATTTTTAGACTAATTTCATAAATAGAATCCTTCTTGCATATCCTTTCTACAACTCAACTCAGGAGTCATCTTATGAATGATCTTGAAACTTGCAGGGAACAGATACTCTCCGAAGATACACGCGACTTCATCAGTAATCCGCTGCGTACTCCACTGTTCAATGAACTTCTGAAAAAAGATCCATGCATCCAGGATGCCGGGCTTGGATATCAGTGCATTTACTTTTCCAAAGAACTTGTAGAGCCAATCTCTCTGGCGCGTTTTTCTTACAATTCCATTCCGAATTGTTTTGCTCCTGTCGCTATGGAAACATTGAACCAGACCGGCATCCTTCCTGTGCAGAACTATCCGGCACTTCAATTAAAAGGAAAAGGCGTTCTGATTGGATTTCTTGACAGCGGGATTGACTATCAAAACAAAGTTTTCCGCAATCTGGACGGTACCACGCGAATTGCGGCACTTTGGGATCAAACTATTCAAAGCGGAACTCCACCCAGAGACTTCTTCTACGGAAGTGAATACCGTAAGGAAGAGATTGATCTGGCACTTTCTTCTGATTCCCCACTGTCACAGGTCCCTTCTGTCGATATCGACGGACATGGAACTTATATTGCCAGTCTCGCTGCCGGAAATGCTGACGCTGACGAACAGTTTCTTGGAGCCGCTCCGGAATCTACTCTCGCTGTTGTCAAATTAAAACAAGCGAAGCAATACCTGCGGGATTATTACTGCATCACGGAAACAGCCGTCTGCTATCAGGAAACAGATCTGATCCTTGGATTAAAATATCTGAATGATCTGGCAGATGAACTGGGGCTTCCACTTGTCATGTGTATCACTATAGGCTCTAATCTTGGCGGTCATGTCGGCACGCTTCCGCTTCCCGCATTACTCGGCAGCTACAGTCTGATGCCCGACCGGATTGCTGTGGTCGGCACGGGAAATGAAGCAGACAAACGTCATCATTATTTCAATACGATCCAGTCAGAAAATGACCGTAAAACTGTAGAGATCCGGGTTGGTGAAAATGTATCCGGTTTCACTTTGGAACTTTGGGTACTGATCCCCAATCTCTTCTCAATTTCAATTATTTCACCGTCCGGGGAAAATACATCCAAAATTCCATTTCATGTAGGCACAAGCGCAGACATTGATTTTCTCTTTGAAAAGACCCGCGTCTCTGTTGACTACCGGCTTCTGGTCGAAAAAGCAAACTCTGAACTCATCTTCTTCCGTTTCCGTACCCCGGCAGAAGGCATCTGGAAAATCATCGTAGAACCGACCCGCCTGATTAATGGTGATTTCCATATCTGGCTTCCTGTCACAGAATTTTTAGACGGAGAAGTCTATTTCCTTGAATCAGATCCC
>ENA-OPAO01002739-OPAO01002739.1-human-gut-metagenome-genome-assembly--contig:-NODE-2739-length-10109-cov-3.329123_pt1 | contig 10109 bp, 10 predicted proteins | sample MGYA00241054_ERZ501424 | MGnify/ENA primary metagenome ERZ501424 (study PRJEB25962, sample SAMEA2042623) | human gut metagenome | biome: human gut; feature: human-associated habitat; material: faeces...
AGACGGTGGTTACATGAGGGATTATACTGCAGATGAAGAAGGCAGGATTGCAAAAGTGAACTTTGAACATATCAGGGAACTTCCCAAAAACAGAAGATGATAAATACCTGCTTTTATATACATAAGATGATTGCAGCGATTTTCCGGTACAAGTGCAGTTTCCCCTCTCGTACTTAACCAGACCGGAAAATCCTGCACAAAATTAAAAAGTCTGAGGTAATGATTCTGTACAGGAAATATTTGAAAATTTATAATTAGTTAAGACATTATATAGTAAAGCATGTTATAATAAAAAAGTATATGTAATAATCAGGTTACTGAGAATAGCATAAAAAGTGTTACGATACGTAAGAAAAAAAGAAGCGCAACACAGAATGGTTACAGATCTTATCTGAAATTAAAGGGAGAAACAGATGAAGCATCAGGCAAAAAAACAAACGAGAAATCAACACATGCCTGTCGTAATTGTCTGCATATTGATTTTAGTGCTGGCAGTTATGGGGCTGGGAATGCATTTTATTAAGAAATATATTCCTACAAAAGAAAGAATGAATCTTACAGAATATTATGGACAGCCCGGAGATGGGGAAATGGCAGTTGTTCTGGGAACTGAAATCATGGAAGAACGCGCATTGATGTCAGGAGATCAGATATATCTTCCACTTGATATGGTAAATACATATCTGAATCAGAGATATTACTGGGATAGTGCTGACCAGCAAGTACTTTATGCGACACCTTCTGAATTGCAGTATTATCCGGCAGCAGAGAGCGGAGAAGGCGATGTATGGCTGAAGGATGGAACAGTTTATCTGCGTCTTGGTTTCGTGCAGAAATTTACAGACCTGGATGCCTATGTATATGAAAATCCGAACAGAGTTGCAATCCAGTACAGATTTACCGGAGTGCAGACAACGACAGTTAAAAAAGATACAAGTATCCGCTATCAGGGTGGAATCAAGTCTCCGATCCTGACAGATGTGAAGACGGGGGATACATTAATCTTTCTGGAAGAACTGGAAGACTGGGCTCAGGTTGCTACAATGGATGGCTATATAGGATATGTTCAGAAGGATACGATAGCATCTGCTGAGACAAAAGATTTTGAGAGATCATTTGAGAAAGAGGAATATACCTATCTTACTATGGATGGAAAAGTAAATATGAGCTGGCATCAGGTGACAAGTCAGGATGCAAATGCATATCTGGCGGACACGATTGCAAATGTCAGCGGTGTAAATGTAATTTCTCCTACATGGTATTATATTCAGGACACAGCAGGAAATATAGGAAATATTGCGTCGGCGGACTATGTGGCACTTGCACATGAACGCGGATTAAAGGTTTGGGGACTGATTGATAATTTTACGGCAGAAGTGAGTACAACGGATACACTTTCACAGTTGTCATCCAGACAAAATATGATTCAGCAGCTGATTCAGTCAGCAACTACCGTTGGGCTAGATGGTATAAATGTGGATTTCGAGACACTCAGTGAAGATGCGGGACCTCATTTCCTGGAATTTTTAAGAGAACTTTCTATTGAATGTCATAAGAATAATCTTGTTCTTTCAGTAGATAATCCGGTTCCGGAAGATTTTCCCAGCCATTATGACCGCAGAGAACAAGGACTGGTGGTAGATTATATTGTTATTATGGGGTATGATGAACATTATGTAGGGTCAGATGCCGGATCTGTGGCCTCTCTTCCATGGGTGGAGCAGGGCGTGCAGGATACGATTGCAGAAGCGCCGGCAGAAAGAACAGTTCTTGCAATTCCGTTTTATACAAGACTTTGGAAAACAACTGGTGGGGCTCTGACCAGTGAGGCGATTGGAATGGATGAAGCACAGAATGTCCTTACTGAAAATGGCGTTGAAGCTGTATGGGACGGAAGTGTCCGTCAGAATTATGCAACATTTGAAAAAGATAATTCAACGTATCAGATTTGGCTGGAAGATGCACAATCGATTGCGGAGAAAGTGAAACTGATTCCGAAATATAATCTTGCGGGCGTTGCACAGTGGAAGCTGGGATTTGAAAACAGCAGTATCTGGCAGACGATCAGCGATAATTTACAGTAATAAAAAGCTCTGTTGTATCAGTGATTGATACGACAGAGCTTTTGACGTTGCGTAAATAAAAAAAGTTCCATAAATGGAAGGAGGCCGGTACTTTCGTACCGGCGCGTATGAAAAAGAAAAATATTTTATAGAAGGCATGCACCTTCTATGCATATTAATATACCTAATAAATGTGAAAAAAATATGGTATAAATTTGAAAAAATTGTGAACTAGAATTTCTTCCAGGTTCCTTTAAAGAAAAGAAGCATCAGAGGAAAAATTTCCAATCGTCCGGCAAGCATGTCAAAAATTAACACACATTTGGAAAGATAGGAAAAGGAACTGAAGTTCCCCATCGGGCCTACAATTTCCAGACCAGGACCGATATTATTCAATGTTGCGGTGACTGCTGTAAAGTTTGTAATAAGATCAAAATTATCCAGAGAGATAATAAGGACAGAAGCTGCTAAGATCAGGAGATATACACTCAGATAAATGTTTGTAGATCTGATGATATCATGTCCAATCGTTTTTTCATCCATTTTGATTTTTTTGACTGCATTCGGGTGCAGATATAACTGGAATTCTTTTTTGGCTGCTTTACATAGAATCAAAATTCGGGAAACTTTGATTCCGCCACCGGTACTTCCGGCGCATGCACCGACAAACATCAGAAGTACGAGAATCGTTTTGGACAAAGAGGGCCACTGGCTGAAATCTGTGCTGGAAAAACCGGTTGTTGTAATGATAGAACCAACCTGAAAGGCTGCCTGTTGAAATGCTTCACCCAGATTGCGGAACAGATGAGCTGTATTTAATCCGATCACAAGGATTGCAGCGAGAATGATTCCAAAATAATAACGTACTTCTTCAAATTTAAATGCCTGCACAAACTTTTTCGTAAGAAGAAGATAATATGCAGAAAAGTTGACTCCAAAAAGAATCATAAAAATCGTTGTGACAACCTGACAGTAGGTGCTGTAGCTTCCCATACTGTCATTGACGATACCAAATCCACCAGTACCGGCTGTACCAAAAGAAATACACAGGGTATCGAACAGAGGAATTCTGCCAATCAGAAGAAGAATAATCTGGAACAGTGTCATTCCAATATAAATCGTGTAAAGAATTTTGGCGGTCTGCTGAACTTTTGGAACCAGTTTGCTGACGGAAGGACCAGGGCTTTCGGCTTTCATCAGATTCATATGATACCCGCCGGCAAGTGGCAGCAGTGAGAGCAAGAATACAAGAACCCCCATGCCACCGATCCAGTGTGTGAAACTTCTCCATAGCAGAATACAATGAGGGAGAACTTCCACATCTGTCAGGATACTGGATCCGGTTGTTGTGAACCCAGATACTGTCTCAAAAAAAGCATCGATTGGATGTGGGATAGCACCGCTGAGGACAAAAGGTACTGCACCGGAAATACAAAGTGCAAACCAGCTCAAAGCTACTGCAACACATCCGTCTTTGGTATAAAAAACTTTGTTCTTAGGTTTTCGGATAGTCAGTGGAAAACCTACGATCAGGCAGACAATCATGGAAATCAGAAAAGCGAAAAATTCATGTTCCTGATAAATGAGAGCCGTGATACATGGAAGAACCATGAACATTGCCTGAAAATTACACACCCATCCAACGATATAAGCAATAATTCGAAAATTCATCTGTATACATCCCTTCTTATGCCAGAATATCGCGGATATCGCGAAGTCCCTTATGGGTTGTGACAATGATCACGTTGTCGCCAATCTGAATGGAATCCTGTCCTCTTGGAATTCTGACAGTCCCCTCACGTGTAAGGCAGCAAACAAGAAGATTGTTTTTCAGATTCAGTTTGGAAAGTGGAATTCCCACAACAGGAGAATTATCACGAATGATAAATTCAAGCGCTTCCGCCTGATTGTCAAGCACATGATAAAGGGTTTCTACGTTACTTCCGATAGTATTCTGCATGGCACGTACATACCGGAGAATAGAATCAGAGGTAATATATTTCGGGTAGATCACACTTCCAATATCTAACTCATCGATAACGTCTTTGTAAGGAAGACGGTTTACTTTGGCAATCAGTTTGGCCTGTGTCATATTTTTTGCAGACAGTGACAGGAAAATGTTTTCCTCGTCCATGTTTGTGAGTGTGACAAAGGATTCTACTGTGGAAAGACCTTCTTCCATGAGAAGTGCGCGGTCTGTACCATCACCGCAGATAATTGTGGCATTTGGAAGCATCTCGCTGAGTTCTTCACAGCGCTCTTTGTTCTTGTCAATGATCTTAACACTGATCTTCAGATCAGAAAGGGCTTTGGCAAGATAATAGGAAATTGTGCCGCCGCCAATGATCAGAGTATTTTTGACTTGATGTGTCTTCAGCCCAATCTTTTTAAAGAAAAGAGCTGTATTTTTGGGTGTTGCGATAATAGAGATAAAATCGCCATTGTGAACCAGATGATCACCGCCCGGGATGCTTAAGGTCGTTTTACTTTCAATGGCACAAAACAGAACATCACAGCGATATTTGTCTGTGATCTGGGAAACTGACATTCCATCCAGTTCAAATTCCGGGAGAACTTTAAACTTGAGAAGTTCTACACGTCCTTTTGAAAATGGATCGATTTTGATGGCTGCCGGAAAACGCAGAAGTCTTGAGATTTCTCTGGCAGTGGCCAGTTCCGGATTGATGATCATGGAAAGACCAAGGCGTTCCTGAATAAAACCAATCTCTTTACTGTAAATTGGATTGCGTACACGGGCAATGGTCTGACAATGTCCGGTTTTCTGTGCAATCAGACAGCAGAGCAGGTTTAATTCATCAGAAGCGGTGACTGCAATCATGATATCAGCAGTTTTGACGCCGGCTTCCATAAGTGTATTGATGCTGGCTCCATTTCCAACAATCCCCATGGCATCAATATCTTCGGTGAGGTTGTTGATAACGTCTGCATCTGTATCGATCAGAGTAAGATCAGTATCCTCTTCCTGTAATTGCTCTGCAAGGGTGCTTCCAACTTTGCCGCACCCGACAATTATAATATGCATGTTTTCCTCCGTAAAAAGAATATAATTTTATAAGCGTTTCCATTATATCACTGTATATGGGATTTTTAAATATTTAAAATAGTTTTTGCAGAAAAATCATGGTATATTAATAAATACAAAAGAAAATATCAGAGATGTATGATAGATACAATTACAGATTGAAAAAAGAAAGGGATTTTTTATGGATACAGTCAGTGAAACTGTCAGTAAAGTAGATGAAGGTCTGCAGGAAATGGGAATTGACGGTGTGAAGGATAGTCTGAAAGATCTGTTGAATTTTAAACAGTATATGGAAAACCAGGTTCCGGCAGTTATGGGCTTTTGTATTAAAGTTGTTCTTTCAGTAATTGTGTTCTTCGTGGGACGAAAAATCATTCAGTGGATATTGAATGTTATGAGACGATCTCTGGAGAGAGCCAATGTGGATGCTGGTGTGATACAGTTTGCTTCTTCTGCCGGGAAAGCGGTTTTGTATGTCCTTCTGATCATCAATATTGCAGTAAGCCTTGGTGTAAAGGAATCTTCTGTAGCGGCATTGCTTGGTACGGCAGGTGTGACGGTTGGTCTGGCACTACAGGGAGGTCTTGCAAATCTGGCAGGAGGAGTTCTTTTGTTGCTTTTTAAACCTTTTGTAGTTGGAGATTATATCATTCAGGATCAGTCAAACGGGTGTGAGGGTACGGTCGCCAAGATTGAGATCTGCTATACAACACTTCTGAGCATTGACAATAAAAAAATTGTGGTACCAAATGGAACACTGTCAAACAGTACGATCATAAATGTAACGGCCAAGGAGAATCGTAAACTTGAGATCAAAGTTGGAATTTCCTATGAGGCAGATATTCAGAAGGCAAAGAGAATCATTGAGAAAATTCTCAGAGAAGATGCAGATACCAAAAGCGACACAAAAGAAATGGTTGTGTTTGTGGACGAGCTTGCAGACAGTGCAGTGATCATGGGCTTGCGTGTCTGGGTGTCGACAGAACGTTACTGGCCAACGAAATGGCGCCTGAATCAGAAGATAAAAGAAGAATTTGATGCTAACGGAATTGTGATTCCATATAACCAGATGGAGGTTTATGTACATCAACAGAAATAGTTGACGATAAATAATATTATAAAAAGAGGTTTACATTTAAGGATATAATTTTTTAAAATGTAAACCTCTTTTTATATTAAGTTGACAATTGAAAAGGCCTGTGTTAAATTGTTAAATAGATAACAGATAGAACTGTCATCACGAGGAGGAGAAAAAAATGAGTACAATAGCAGCAACCAGAAGTAAAACTTATGATATTGTGTACATTGCCGTATTTGCAGTTATTATGGCAATCTGTTCCTGGATATCCATTCCGACAGCTGTTCCGTTTACACTGCAGACGTTTGGCGTTTTTGTAGCGGTAGGTGTCCTTGGTGGAAAAAGAGGAACACTTTCCATATTGGTATTTATTCTGCTTGGAGCAATTGGAGTACCGGTATTTGCAGGATTTTCTGGAGGTATTGGTGTTCTTGCTGGAACAACTGGCGGATATATTATTGGTTTTCTGTTTTCTGCCCTTGTTATGTGGGCAATGGAAAAACTTCCGGGTAAGAAATCCGTAATGCAGATTGTGTCCATGATCGTAGGACTGATCGTATGCTATGCTTTTGGTACTGCATGGTTTATGATCGTTTACAGCAGAGCGAATGGTGCCGTTGGTCTTGCAACTGTTCTGGGATGGTGTGTCATTCCATTTATTATTCCGGATATTATTAAAATTGTTCTGGCTTATGGTCTTTCCAGAAAGCTCCGCAAATTTGTAGCATGATCTGTTTAAGACCGCATCATGGAATGTGTCTTGCGTATTTTGAAGGAAAAGGCTACAGTGACGGATTCACAGTAAATATGCAGAAGATGCTGGAGTTTTTTGAAAAAGGCGCAGATATTGAGCTTACCGTATCCGGAGATGAAATCTGTAAAGAGTGTCCGAATCTGAAAGAGGGAAGTTGCGTGAGTGCCGGTCTGGTGGAAGCCTATGACCGTAAAGTGCTTGAAGCATGCGGGCTCAGTGAAAAAGCACAGATGAGATTTCAGGAATTTGTGGAAAATGTGCAGAAAAATGTGATCGAGTCAGGAAAACGGGTGGAAATCTGTGGGAATTGTCAGTGGAATGAGATTTGTGCGAATAAACAGAGCAGATGGAAACGAAACAAATGAAAAATAATAAATGAAAAATAACAAATGAAAAACACCGCAGACAGATGGAAGTAGTATCTGTTTGCGGTGTTTTTTGGAATATTATTTTGAAGTACGTTCAGCAAAGATTAGTACGATCAGTGCACCAATGAATGCAGAGACTGTTGAGAAGAGCAGCATTGCGTGTACTCCGGCAAGGTCGATGAGTGTTCCGCCAAGAAAAGAACCAAGTACGCTTCCAAGGGTATATGCCATTGTGAAATAGGCCTGCCCCTTGATTGCGTCTTCCGGTTCCATTAGGGCATTTACATAATAAACAGAAGCTGCAGTCATAAGTCCCCATCCGAGCATCTGAAAAATCTGTACGCCGTAAAATACCGGAATACCCGGAGCAAGCAGCGTGCCAAGTGCTTTTATCGTGAAAAAGATACCGGCAGTTTTTAGCAGAAGGTCACAGCGAAATTTGCGGATGATATAGCCAAAAAGGAAAAGCGTTGGTAATTCGCATATGGCGGCGATTGCTGAGGCTGTTCCCATTTCTGCACTTCCGCCCCCTTTTGCCAGGGCAATCTGAAAATTAAAGTTATTCAGCAGAACATGGCTGAGATAGATAAAGATACATCCGAGCAGTACCAGGGAAAAACGTTTGTATTTCCTGAAAAAAAGTATTGGATTACTGTCTGAGCTGCTTTTGGGAGCATTCGTGGCAGTGCTGTCTGATTTTGCTTTGGAAAATGGAAAAAGAATAAGGATACCAAGAGACAGCAGGGTAAGGACAATTACAGTGATCGGGATGGAAACAGGTCCGGCTTTTACCGTAATGATCCCCAGAATGTAACAGATACAGGCATAAGCGACAGATCCCATTCCACGTGCAAGACCAAAATTGAGAGAATGTCCCTGATTGATGCTTTCCATTCCAAGGGAATTAATAAAAGGAGTCATCAGTTGCAGCAGGGCAATACTGGAACCATAAAGAAGTCCGGTAAGTATGAGAGAATGGGATAAAAATAATCCGATCACAAGGATCAGCTGAAGAAAATACAGCATCTGGATCAGTTTTTTCAGGGAGGGGCTTTGTGGCTGGTCAGCGTAACCTGCAAGGACAGGCTGCAGTACTGCAGACAGAAGTCCTGCTATAGCTGCAAGGATTCCAATCTGAGTATTGGTAAATCCACCGGAAAGAAGAAAAAAACCGGAAAAACTCATGATTGCTGCAAAATACATCCAGTACAGTCCCTGGATGACTGCATAGGAAGGGGTAAGATTTTTGGATTTTGATGGTGACATGATTCTGAACTCCTTTGTTAAAGTACTTCTATTATACATTTAAAAACGTGAATGATAAAGTACAAAATACTTGCAGATTCCTGTTTTTTATCTTAAGATAAAGGACAAAAGAAATGTATGTAAACTAACAGGAGGAAAATAAGATCATGAAGAAAAAAATAGATGTTTTTGAACATGTGGGAGAAATTTTGAACGGAGTAAAAAATGGAGTGCTGATTACCGGAAAAGCAGATGGCAGAGTGAACTCTATGACAATTTCCTGGGGAATGGTTGGCGTAGAATGGGGAAAACCAGTTTTTATTACATTTGTCAGAGAAAGTCGTTTTACAAGAAGTCTTCTTGAGAAGAATGGCGAATTTACGGTTAATATTCCACTGGATGACAGTGCAAAAAAAATTCTTGGATACTGTGGGGCAAAATCAGGAAGGGATGTAGATAAAGCGAAAGAAATTGGTCTGACTTACGAAGAACCGGAAACAATTTCTGTCCCGGGAGTAAAAGAACTTCCACTGACACTGGAATGCAAAGTAGTCTATAAACAGACACAGGATACAGAGGCCATGACAGAGGAAAACAGAGAGAAGTTTTATCCACAGAATGTAGAAAGTTCATTTTCAGGTGCAAACAGAGATACACACATTGCATATTACGGAGAAATCGTAGATGCATATGTGATTGAGTAATGCGATAAGAAATGTGCAGCTCCCCGGTGAAGGGAGCTGTTTTTATGGGCAGATATGCGCACCATTCCATATTTATGTCATAAAATATAGAGACATATTATTTGTGACAGAAAGGATTTGCTCATGGAAAATTATCAGATGAACCGTCCATGTGGCCGCCCATATAATGCAACTTGTGGAATGGCAAAAGAGATGATGTCCGGGCAGCAGTGTTCCTGCCGGAATAATTCCAGAAATCAGCCATCCCGCCCTTCGCCATGTCCGTGTCACCTTCCGGATGCCAAAACCAGAGATGCGGAAATGTATACACACATCGATCAGATGGAAGCAGCCATGGCGTATGTTCCCTGCCAGAAATTTACTACGACATATGATCTTGGATATGCGTTGAAGGTCGGAACTGTTTTTCCGCAGCTCTGTAAACCATTTTGTGGAAAGAGAGGTGGGCAGAGATGATGTATCGCAATCAGTGTACTGCAAAAGAAAAATTAATGAACCGTATCAACGAAGTCAGTTTTGCAGTAAATGATGTTCTGCTTTATCTGGATACACATCCATGCTGTGAAGAGGCAATCTCCTTTTATCAGGAGTGTGAACAGGAACGCCAGAAACTGCTGAAAGAATATGCGCAGTGTTATGGCCCACTGACAGTAGATGCTGCACTGGAATCTGGTGGGGATACATGGAAATGGGTGCAGCAGCCATTCCCATGGGAAACGGAAGGAGGGTGCAGATAGTTTATGTGGAATTATGAAAAAAGACTGCAGTATCCGGTAAATATTAAGACTCCAAATGCAAAGATCGCCCAGTTCATCATGAGTCAGTATGGTGGCCCGGATGGCGAGATCGGAGCA
>ENA-OPAO01002747-OPAO01002747.1-human-gut-metagenome-genome-assembly--contig:-NODE-2747-length-10073-cov-4.577061_pt1 | contig 10073 bp, 9 predicted proteins | sample MGYA00241054_ERZ501424 | MGnify/ENA primary metagenome ERZ501424 (study PRJEB25962, sample SAMEA2042623) | human gut metagenome | biome: human gut; feature: human-associated habitat; material: faeces...
TGACCGTATTTATACAACTGGTTGTATTGGTGAACAGTGTTCTCAATTTTCTGACGATTAAGTTCATTCCAGAATACCAACTGATCCAAACGGTTTTCCAGGTTTTTTAACACGTAATCCAAAGATTCCGGTTTCAAACCACCACCATTATTGAGCTGGTTGTCGTACTGCATACCAGTCATCAAGCCAGCTTCCATCGCCTTCAGAAGTTCATCTGAGGACATACTTTCGAACGGGCTAGCATTCTCCGTCCCACTGTAATTAAATAAGTCCATTGTATTGTATTATTTTATAGTTTATCACAAAATTATTTTACCAAACGAACACCTTTCTTTTCAAAGAAATACTTTGCCGCAGGCTCGCCAATAGCTCCCTCAACCGGGTCCATTACGTAGGCAGTGGTATTCATCCTCAAAGATTTCTGAATCTCGGGATCAGCCTCTTCCTCAATTGATTTCAGAATCAATTCTCTCACAACTGCCCGGTCACGGGTAACGCTCAGTGCCATCTTTCCGTTTTCGTCTTTTGCACCCCCGCCGTTCTCAATGCTTTTCTGAATCAAAGCCTTATTCAAGTCCGCACCTTTAAAAGAAGGAGCCTTGTCTCCAAAAGCTACAATTGCCTGACGCATACCGTCCAAAGATTTTTCAATCTTATCCAAAATAGGTTCGAAAGCTCTTTCGATAGCAACCGGAATTGATTTCAGAAATTCTTCATTTTTGTCGTCTACCTGCCCCAAAATGTCATTACTCAAAGACTTCATCAAATCGTCAATACCTAAAGATTTTGCCAACTGTTCTTTGTCGTCTCCGTCGCAATGTTTTCCTTTTTTGAAATCTTTTTCACGGGCATCTTCAGCATCCTTAGCCTCACCTTCTTCGTCGTCTTCCTTCTTACGTTTCTTTGTACCTTTATCGGCACGCTTTTCATCATCGTCGTCCCCATCGCCTTCTCCATGGTCATCGGGACCATATTGGGTCGACTTTTCAATAGTCACTGCTCCGGATTTAATCCAACCAGCAACCACATCTTCGCTAAAGCCACTGTCAAGCAATGACTTCACGAGTTCGTCGTTTTTCTGTTCATCTGTCAATTCAAACATAATCGTTCAATTTTTCTGGTTTAAAATTATTACAAAATTTCTTTTCATAAAAATGAGTCGTCAAATACGTTCTTCTCGTATGTTAAAATTAGCATCTATTACAATGCGTTTATTTCCTACGATTTGTTCGTACATGACGCTTTTTGAAAGATTACCAAGCGAAACTCCATCTGTAGGAATAAAGTCCTGGCTTTGTATACCTTTCACGAAATCAATATACGAATTGAAATTTACCGGAGTAAAAGTCAGTGCTATATTGTTTATAACAGCTTTTGTGATATGTTTTTCGTTCTTAGGGTCTCTTTCTAATGCTCTTCCTTCAATAGACATACCGGGTTTACGCGATGAACCACTTTCACGCATTTCAATAGCTTTGTCCCAAAAAGCTCGAGCTTCGGGCGACTCAGACCAGAGTCGTCCCTTCACCCAAAACTTATTGTTTATGATTTTCCCATCAATAGGTTCACCAATCCAAAACCTACTTTTCAGTTCTTTTGCCCGTGTTGTCAAATGATCAAGATTAAACAAGCCATGACGCAAAAAGTAATCAATCTGGAAACCGTTCGGTTCCATAGAGTCTCCCTGATAATCTTTACTATCATCACTTGCTATCCCCTCAAACACCATATCCTCATACCTACGTTCGTCACCACGTGGATATTCAGCAGCCCTTGATTTCTCTAAATCCATGGGCAACCAAAAATTAAAATTGTTTGAGGTCAAATCATTCATCTTCTTAAATTTTTGACAAAATTACAAATCATTTCAGAAATCCACAAATACGGGATCACCGACATAATCAGTTCCGTTCTCGTTTACAGACATAAATTCTTCGTGAGGTGTCTTGACGGAAATTGACCCAGCTAACAGACCAAACTTCATTTTCTCGAGCAACTGTTCCATGTTTACATCATCCCCCGAATATATTACTTCAACCTGAGTCAGCCGATTGTTTTCCGGTGGGGTTTGATAATTCACCTCATACACCTGTACGGGGGAAGCAAAAGTAAAATCATCAACAACCTTCACTTGGTTATGACCGCTGATAGCTTTCATAATTTTATCTATGCAACGTTGAGGATCACGGGCTTTAAACAAAACTCTTCTTTTCAGAGGCTCTTTTGTTTCACCATCCATAGATTCAGGCATTAAGGGCTCTTCATCTTCAGTGTCCATTGCTTTCTTTAAACAAGACCTGAAACTTGTTACAAACACTTCGGGAGACATTCTACCTTCCTCTACTGCCTTCATTAGAGGCTCTATGGCTGTAATTTCATGTGGCTTCAGCAACAGATTCATTGCAATAGCACCTTGGTCAAAAATAAACGGTTTGATCTTCATTTCCGGAACCTCTATCCACTCTGAAAAACAATGTTCAGAAGCATCAACAGTTACAGGTTGATTCGTATCGACCATAACCTCGAAATACTTAATATGAGCATCATCTGTTTTGTGTTCCCCCAATTCTACAATTCCTTTACCAGGTATAGGATCGAGGTTCGTTTCTTCCTTCAATTCACGTAGAGCAGCCGTCTGAAAATCTTCTCCCGGATCAACATGCCCACCCGGTAAGCAAACCATTCCAGTTGGGACAAATCCATCAACGCGGTGAAGAATTAAAATTCGCCCATCAGCACCTCGTGCAATCACATCAGCATATTTCGTAGGCTCACCCGACAGTGACTTCACTATGTCAAAGTATGCTTGTTTTTTAAGTCTACCATGACGATAATATTCCGTCGCGTCATCAATAGTGTCGATGTTGTGAATGGCTTCTGCTATTTCATCATCTGAACGCAAACGCTCAATAGACTTCACAATACGATCACGATCGTTCATCGCCTTAGCCACTTCCTTTTGGTGACTTTTCAAGAAGTCATTATACCTCGAAAACACTTCTCCTCGTCGTTCATCTGGTAACGAGTCAACATCGTCAATGATTGATTTCTGTATCATAAACCTGTCTGACAACTGTTTCCCTATTGCATTCATTGAAGAAAGTTGTCGTTTCAGTTCCCGATATTCAGAAATTTTTTCCTGGGCTGTCTGTAACCCCAAAATTTTTCTTAGATTCATGATTATCATTTTTATACAGTATATTCTCTTTCTCCAATAGTTATCTTTACCTTTCCTTTTCGCTCCACTTGACGCTGGTAATTTTTAGGAGGAACAAATTGATGAGTTTCATCGTCCCATTCGTACCCCGGTGGGAGTTCTCTTAAATCGCATCGACAATTGTGAACAACCACTCCATCAGCAATATAGCTTTCGTCCTCTTCAACCGCAAAATTAAATAAGTATTTCGAAAAAATATTTACTTTTTCTATTTTAGTTATTTTTGCTTCAATACCATGAAATTTCCCTGAATGATTTTTAAATAAAAGTTTTAGTTTTTCGAAAACTTTTTCCCCATGTTCACGAATTTCTGTTTCTGAAAATCTAAAAGTTTCATATCCATATTCGCGTTTTAAATCACAATCACGCGTGGAATCGTATTCTTTTTTATCTCTGTGCCATTTAGTCCCATCAGCTTCTAAAATAATATTGAATTTAGGAATTAAAATATCTGGGAAATATCCCCGTACTTTATTCTCAAACTTCCCATTATTAGGAATAAACTTATTAAGTTCATATTCAATTCCAAGCTTCTTTAAAAAGAATGACAGTTTCTTTTCTATAAAGGTTCTACCTTTTCCATTAGTTGAATTTGCCTTACTTCTACTTTCTAATAACCATTCGTATCCAGGTCTATTTTCTTTTACCTTTTTTCGAGCATTTAATGTCAATTTCTGTCTGTCTTCTTTTGACATATTTTTATACCTATTCTTCATTTGCTTCGAAGCTAATTTCGAATTATGCTCTCTTATCCAAGGATATTTTTCAAATTGTTCTTTTGCTGATTTACTATTAGTGCAAAAACCACAAATATCAAGATTATTATTCCTAATAGGAAGGACTTGAATTAATTTTCCACAAGATTCACACTCAACCCCCTTTATCTCTAATTTATCTCCCACATTAGCAAATTGAATCTCTTTCCATTCACCATTCAATAAAACAGGATGATTTCCTGTAATTTTATTTAGTACTTTTGTTGTTCTTTGCCCGTATCGTGTTAAAACCTCAAATTCAACATTATATATTTCTTCATTTCCAGATACTTTCCTTTTATAAGTTTCCAAAACCCTACGAAATCTATTCTTATGAGTAAGAACTAAATCTCCACATTTAATTTCAGAAATATTTTTCCATCCATTAATAGTAAATATCTTAGTCGCTGGAGAATTAAAACAGAATGGATGTACCGGATGAATTGTCGGTTTCCAATCCTTTGCTTTCACCCCATAATTTGTTCCGTTAGCCAATAAGTCCAACAGGTTAAAGACTCGTGGCTTACTTCCTATCCCACCTGTTAAATAAAGGCGAATACAATGTCTGCAAGCTCCAGGATATACGTCAAAATAAACTTTAGGATCAGGGTCATTAGACATAATGAATTGGGCACGTCCTAAATTAAACACATCCTGACATTCTGTCTCAACTATTCTCCCCCAATCGCGCCCCCAATCGTTCATCTGATGAGCAATATTAGAAGTAATTTTCTTTACTGCCCGACGTTCAAAAGTCCCATCTAAAATCTCATCGTGTAAAGTCTTTTCAGCTTTAGCTGCTTCCGTGGCTGCCAAAAAATTCAACTCCTCCGAAGCTATCGACGCACGAACATCATTTTTTAGCCTTTCCCCAAGACCCTTGATATGTGTATAAGTCTTATTTGCAGCAACTCTATAAAACTCCATTTCGGGCGTTTTGGGGGCAAAAGCTCCCATATTAGCCAAAAATTTAGTAAACTCAGAGTAAGTCATCCGGGAACTCCCTTTCGTCCCAATAGCAGCCGAAACGCGACCAAATAAAAAGGCCTGCAAATGTGACGGAAACTTCGGAATCAACTTTACTAAATCTACTCCTCGTTTCTTTAACAAATCGATATCGTCACGTGTCAGGTAATCCTTACCCAACGTTTCTGCAACTAACTTTGCAATGGTAAAGTCAACATTCGACAGAATCCTTTGTATTTCGACTGCTGTAAACAACATTATTTTTTCTTCTCTTTTACAATGTCTACCATAGTTTTTACTAAGTTCTCAAACAACTCTACAGCGTGAAAAGATTTCTTAGCCTGAGACTCGTATTGACCCTGAATTCGAGGGTATCTAACTGGATCTACATGGTGTTTTATCTGCGGAACTTTTGGAACGGTAACATTCATTATTTCTTTGATAATTGGTTATCTATAAATTCAAACGCTTTTCCTAAGATAGGATTATCCGCCGACTTAGCAAGCATTGAATCAAATTCTTTATCACCCGTGCTAGTGTCTTCACCACCCTCTTCATCAGCAACCTGATTCATGAAATCCCCTCCCATCATTTTTGCGTTTTGAGCTTGCTGATAAACCGAATTAAGAATTGTGTCCTTATCCGGGTTGAATTTTCTTCCAGAGTACTTCTCAAAAGCATCCTCAAGTGAAATAAAGCCGTTTTGAATCTTTTTCACGTCTAAATCTACCTGAGCTGCTTCATCCTCGATTTCTATCCCTGTAAACACAAATTCAAGTCTCTCATCGATTTCACTGATAATATACTTGTTCAAAATGTTTTGATAAAAAATCAATAGTGGGGTCAGTCCTTTTTGCTTTGAGTGATCTAGCCGTTCCTTTTGACCATCCTGACCAAACACGCGAGCAGCATCCTGAAACTGAAAGCCTAATTCCGAAGGGTCCATACGGTATACACTACAAACCAAAACCATCAAGAACTTAATCCACTCCGTAAATTCCATATCCCGATTCGTCTGCTGTAAATCAATCCATTCAAGATCGATTCCTTGTACGACCGGAATCTTATGAGAGTTGTACACGGTACTCATCGTTTGCTTCCAATCCTGACGAAATTCGTTCAAAGTACCTTGGTCAATATTCCCATTCTTTACGTTAATAAAACCTTTCGGCTGGCTACCTTGCTTAAAAAAGTTTCCATTGTACTGCATACCCCAAAGTACCCACGTCACAATCTCCAACAGTGTTTCCAGCTCACTACACCCATACCCGTTACGCAACACATTAGAAGATTTGTTTCTTATCCCATACCCCAGCTCCCAAGGGTAAAAAGCAATAAACTCATCGGTTACAGGATGCCTGATAATCTGACCATCCCACACCATAGCATACCGGGGCAAATACCCATGCCACCTGAATTGTTCGAACATCTGAACATGACGAGGATCGTTTGTATCCAACTGGCGTACCAACGCCCCATCAACGGCTCGAAATTTCTTTAAATCAAAATTTCTGGCTCGCACCACTTCAAAGCATAATTGGTCCAGGCGCAAAGAATCGTTTAATACTTTACGAGTAAACTCCTGAAAGCTATCCTCACAATCCCACTTCTCATTCTCGCCACCCTCTTCCAAAAATTTTACAATATACTCGACCTTTTTCATATCTTCTTTAGATAATTCCTGCTTTGAAGCATCTTCTCCTAAAGAAGTCGGGCTTTGTTTGTAACGAATTTTGTATCCAGGCTTCTGATCGTCATTACTGTACTTTAGGAAATTTTGAACCTGCTCAATTCGTGTGTTAATAACAGCTTTAATGATAAAGATATCCCCCATACGATTCAACGTATTAAAGGACACCCCATTATTAGGATCGCGATAACCCTTTCCAGTAAACCCTATTTCACTAGGATTCCACAAAACGGATTTAATATCTGGCTGAGGAAGTTTTCGCCCATGTTTTTGCTGCTCAGCCAAAAATGCCTGTGCTTTCATGACTTCCTCAAAGGACTCAGACTGTAACGATTTTTGGATTCGATTACGTAAGGCAATCGGAGCTGCCTGAGCCATAATTTGGAGATCATGAAGAGACAGTCCGTCAAGACTATCCATGGGAGCCAGGTTATTGGCTCCCATTGAATTATTTTGCTGTGGACGTCTTCTCCGACTCATATTAAATCGTTCCAGGGGTTACATACTGTTTGGCAGCATAAATTCTGCCACCGTACAAACACTGAACAGTGAACCAAGTTACCTTCTCAGGCTCAAGGATACCTAAATCCTTCACAATGTCAAACATCAGGTAAGATTTAGCCTTGGTAGTGAGAACTGTTGGGTTTTCCGGATTAACCGTTCCAACGCTTTCTGGGGCATTACGGAGTTCAAGTGGGGTTTCATCCGCAAATACCTGCACAGACATAGAAGTTTCAGCATCTCCTGTACGGTTAAATATGGCGACCAACCAAGGTAACGAATCCTTAGAAGCCTCGTAATCGTACGTTTCGCGATACGAAGCCGGAACAACAGCGTTGTATGTTGCTTCGTCGTAAGCAACCCCCAGACTCAGCCCAGAAACTTCACCCACAAAAGCTGGCTCTCCGGAAGTAAAATCAACCGATTCGTTTACAATCAGTTTATTTCCTTCATAACATTCTACTTTACATTCGCAGCGTTTAGCTGCATTCAACATTTCAGCTATATTCACTTCATCCCCCATTTTAAATGCTAATCCGGAGTGAACCAATCCCCCGTAATTTTCCCCGATAACGCCCGTTACCATAAAGTTATTGATGGTTCCTAAGCCATCAGTTTCAACTGTTACGAGCTCGGCTCCTTTTGAATAAACATATTTTTTCATGTCATTTTAATTAAATTCTTAATTCCAATAATTCAGATACAAATATACAAATAAGAGAGGCATAAATAAACTAATTTATCAACCTCATAAGTTATTTATCTTAGATGCCCTGTTAAAAAGATAATTATTTGATTCATACCATTCTGGATTTAATTCCCCATTTTCTAACCTATACCCATTATCACCATAAATATCATTTATGATTTTATATACTTTTTTAAGAACAGCTCGTCTTTTTGATGACGATTTTAGGGAACTATTTACTTTCAAATCGTCATCAGATATATTCATTACCATAGATTTTTCTTTCGAATTTTCTTGACTTTTTGGTTTTTCCGTCTTTTTAGTCTCGTTACCTCGTTTTTGTAACTCTCCCTTAACTTTCATAATGTTGTACAGGTCTTCGGCGCGTTGAGACTTAGAAGAGGAATCAAAACTGTCATTAAACTTCTTCACCAACCCGGCTTCCATCTTCTTAAGATCAGCATCAGAAATCTTTCCAGCATCCTTCCACTGACTGTCAATCTTCTCACGACGTTTCCCTGACAGGTATTTCTTAAGATTCACCTTTCCACTATTAGGAAGATCGTCGAACTTTACACGGGTAAAGGGTTCTTTTTCTTCAGCCTTTCCATCACCTGCTTCAGACGCTTTATCCTCGATAAGATTCAAAACAGTTTCTTTTTGATTCTTACTCAAAACCCCGATACCTTCCTTTATATCTTTTATTTCATTATCTTTGTAGCCACTTTGGTACTTTCCGGATAATGTAACGGTGGGTCTTCCGTTCTTCATAGAAACTATCATCTTATCATAAGAAAATAAAGAACCATTCCCCATCCCAGGGGTTCTAATAAAAGAATCTTTCAACGAAAATTCCTTAGTTTCACCGTCCTTAACATTCAATTTTTCTGCTATCTCTTTAGAAGAGAAGTCTTTTAAATTATCGGCAAAACCTGTACTTTCGTATTTGTATGGAGTAAGCCCAAGATACTTAGCGTATCCAAGTGCTGATAGTTCCTTTCGGAATTTTTCTTTAAACTTTTTGTTTCCCATAACCTGTTTAGCAACTTCCTTCCCAACTAAATCATCTTTAGTTGTTCCATGATCACTAAGTGTGCTATATGTCAAAGCCAAGGCTGGATTTTCAAGAAATTTGTTTTTGAAATCACTTCTCAAATCACTTCCATTTCCAACAGGAATAGCTCCATCTTTTATGGCTTCATCAATTTTCTTGTTTTTCTGAGCAGTTCTTTTCCTAGAAGCTTCATTCACCTTCTCATAATCCGAATCGGTCTTCTCTTTCTTTTCTGAAGCTTTATCACGAACCGATTCTTTTCTTTCTTCCCCTTTTGCAGAATCCAACTTGCTCTGTAAGGTTTCCAAAGCACGATTGTAACGGACTTCTCCACCTTGCTCAACGAAAATATGTTTGTTTTTCTTCATTTGCTCTATCTTAGATTCAAGAGCCTGAATAATACGAGAATTGTCGTCTTTCTTTTCAGACGACTTCTCATCTTCCTTTTCTCCCCCTTTATTTCCATACTCTTGACCTACACGGTGTAATCTCCTGTTTTTAGAGTTATCCTCATAACGTCCAGTACGGGCTTTATTAAGATCAAAAATAATCCTATTTTCTATTAAGTTTCCCATGATTTAATTGTTTAAGTTTGACACTACAAATATAAACTCATTTGTTAGACTTCAAATGAATATCCGTAATTTATTCGAATTATTTCCAATCTTTAGGTAACAAATCCGTTTCACCTAATTCACGTGCCCTTTTCTTAATCCAACGCCTCGCAGCAGCAGGGTCTTTAGCGCGTCCAACGCTACGTATAGCGTCCTTTAAATCCTGGGTATTACGAATGGGAAAAGATCCATCAGACATCGCCTCGTCTTCTTTAGCTAACTTCTTACGTTCGCCTTCAGAGAAGTAGTGTTTATTTACTGATTTCATTATCAAATCTTGCATGGGTCAGTCTTTTTTGCGTTTTTCAGATTCCTCATGTAATTTCTCGTCCCCTTTAATTCCGCCCTCACGTTCTTTGAGTTTGCGCTCACGCTTCTTCACCTCGTCTTTATCCTCATACTCTTCGTAACTGGGGTGTTTAGCGTCTTCATGAAGTTTCTCATCACCCTTTACACCACCCAAGCGTTCTTTTGTCTTTTCTTCACGTTCGTGAACGGCTTGTTTGCTTTCGTAACTTTTAGCAAAAGGTTCACCAACGCGTCCCAATTTCTGATTTGCAGGGTTCTCGCATACCTTCACGGGCACAA
>ENA-OPAO01002758-OPAO01002758.1-human-gut-metagenome-genome-assembly--contig:-NODE-2758-length-10046-cov-2.219798_pt1 | contig 10046 bp, 4 predicted proteins | sample MGYA00241054_ERZ501424 | MGnify/ENA primary metagenome ERZ501424 (study PRJEB25962, sample SAMEA2042623) | human gut metagenome | biome: human gut; feature: human-associated habitat; material: faeces...
TGGAAGTGGAAAAACAACATTATTAAATATGATCGGATTGATTGATAAGCCGGATTCCGGAAGTATATTGGTTGAAGACAGGAATATATTGGCCTATGGTAAAAAAGACTGTCTACGATATCGTCGGGAAATGATTGGAATGGTATTCCAGTTTTTTCAGTTAATACCGGTTCTTACATGTCGGGATAATATTATGATCGCAAATGAATGTGTAAAGAAATGTAAGAAGGATTATTTTGATACATTGACAGAACAATTAGATATAAAAGATCTTTTAAATAAATATCCGGATCAGTTATCAGGTGGACAGCAACAACGGATTGCGATCGCGAGGGCGTTGATCAATCAGCCTAGGATCATACTGGCAGACGAACCAACCGGTAATCTGGATTCGGAGAACAGCAGACGTGTCATTGATCTGTTGAAACAGACAACAAATGAATATGGCATGACTTTGCTCATGGTGACGCATGATGCTGATATTGCAAAGCAGGCAAATCACTGTATTCATCTTGTTGACGGAAGAATCCAGCAGAATTAAGGAGGAGAAACAATATGAAGTGCCGATTGATATTTCACAATATCCTGCACAACAGGAAAAAAGCGGTTCGGGCAATTATAAGTATTTGTTTTTCTGTTATGCTTATCTTCTCCTCGATCAATGCATATATATCATTTCAGGATATGCGGCTGCAAAATGCGTATCAGACAAATGGAGAATACAATATTACTTTACATAATGTAACATATAAGGTTCGTGACTGGATATTGGAGCAGTATAAGGATCAGGCAACACTTGGTGTAGAAAAAATAGTTGCAAATGTAAATAATGAATTATGTATCGTGGATAGTGATGCAGCTTCGATCACTATGAATCATTACCAATTAGAAAAGGGTAGTTTTCCCAAAAAAGAAAATGAGATTGCTATATCGGCAACAGCCAAATACAAAAATGTTTATATTGCAAAACAATTTGATCTGGGAGACACAGTTACCTTCAAGGATCAGACCTATATGATCAGTGGAATTTTAAATGATTATGATTATAGTACACAGGATGTCTATAAGGTTGCGATCGTAAATGGAAGTACACGGGGAAATTTATACAACATCTATATTCATTTTAATGATCGACGGGACTATCAACCGGGATATAAAGCAATAAAAAAATATTTGGATCTGAGTACTAAGCAGATCTTTAATGGTGATACCGCCCATGGATTTATGGAAGGATACCATATGATCACAAATGGAGATCTGAACGCGATAGAGATTGACAGATCAGGCGGACTGGAGGATACCAATATTGGACAACTCCTCATGGGTTTTATCATACTGATCATACTCACTTCACTCATTCTTGGTATTCATATTTTCCTGTCGTATATGAGTGAAAGAAATAATCAGCAGGGAATCCTTATGAGTCTTGGATTTTCAAATAGCTATATTTTTTCGGCATATTTCCTGGAGGGTTTCATTCTAATAATCATTGGATGTGTGCTTGGACTTATACTTGGAAGATATATAACCATTTTGATCTTTAAACTTATACAGTCATTACGAACCATCCCACTGGAGCATTTTGCTCCACAGTTCCAGCCAATTTCATATTTGGTCATTTTGGGAATCTGTGTCTTGGATTTTGTAGTTGGAATCTGTCCTGTATTAATATATCGTTCCAGAATGAAATTGATCGATATTATGAAAGGCGGCAGAAACAATTATAAGGTAAAGGATAAACGTGGATCTGAAAAAGGAAATATCATGATGCGGTATTCCATTCGGGATACCGGAGATTATGAAAAGGTATTTTCATTCCTGTCTCTTGTATTGATCGGAATGGTAACGATGCTGGTTCTTATGGTAAATCGTTATGTATCATATCAGTTATTGTCTGAGGAAAGTCAGGATGTACAGTTTTCACTAATATCCGATGATGTCAGCCATATGGATGATTTTGAAAATCTCATACCGGGCGTTTCCTACTATGATGAGGTTTATGATACTATGGGTGAGTTTTTCATTGATCCTTCTCTTATCAATATGGACTATGCAGATGATTTGATATTTTCAGATGATGAAAAGGGTGTGTGGTGTGAGATCGTTGGTGTCAGTGAAAAACAATATAACCGAAAAATAGAGATGTCACAGGAGGTCAGCTATAATAAGTTTGTCCAATCTGGGGGAGTGATCATAATTGATAATTATAAGAATACAGAAGATTGTATTTTAAATGATATCCCGGATACACTAAGGTATGCGGGTCGTCAGGAGGAAGAAGGACCGGTATTTTCAGGGGGAGAAGTCCCGGTTTTCGGAAGGAGCAGATTCTTAAACTGGAAGGATCAGAATGGAATCGCTATCATTCTTCCTGAAGAGCTGTTTAAAAAACAATTCGATTATACAAATGTACTTATTAATATAAATGTAAAGTCGGGTTATGAGTTAAAGGCAGCAGAGTTTCTGAATACACATGCACCTGTATATGAATATTCTTTCTTTGATACTTTGACAGATTACATCCGGGATCAGGATAATAAGAAAACGATTCAGGGTGGTACTTATGGAATTTTTGTAATCATTATGGTAATTAATTTCCTGGCAGTTTTATATATCCATGCACTGACATTCGTTCGACGCAGACATAACTTTGCCATCCTGAAGGCAATTGGCCGCACAGACAGCAGTATTATTTTGCCGATGCTTCTGACCAAGATTGGTCAGGGAATTGTTGTATCTATTGTAGCTGTCTTTATAGTGACACTTTTGTGCCGCTTATATTTGCCAGAAATAACAAAAAATATTGTGTTGGTTGATGGCTGGAAAAGCATAGCACTGGTGCTTGCATTTGTTCTGTTTATTCAGATAGTGGCAATTTTTATGGATGTTATTCAATTAAAAAGACAAAGAATCTTAAAGGATCTGAGAGAGGAATAAGGGAGGGTAATTATGATAAGAGCTGACACGATAACAATAGAATTGTTAGGTGTCAGCTCCTTTTTGTAAGATGTATTATTTTAATTCTTTCAATATCTCTAAGGTGTATTCCCATGTCCGGCGGACACTTTCAACGTTCATGGATTCATTGGTTGTGTGGATATCGTCCATATCCGGTCCGAAGGATACACAGTCGAGTCCCGGCATTTTCGACGCAAAGATTCCACATTCTACACCGGCATGGAGTGCCTGTATTACAGGTTCTTTTCCATACTGCTGTTTGAATATTTTTACCATCAGATCGCGAAGCGGAGAATCTTCCCGGTATTCCCATGCGGGATAATCTCCGGTTACTGTCAGTGTTCCGCCTGCAAGAGTGGCGAGAGATTTCAGGCTGTTAAGCAGAGCATCTTTTTCGCTTCCGATACTGCTTCGGACGGAGCTTTTAAAAGATACCATGCCATTTGTTGATTGATCGTCTGGTTTGATCGTTGACAGGATACCGAGGTTCAGGGAAGTCTGAACCAGTCCTGCGATATCCTTGCTCATTTTCCGGACACCATTTGGATAAGCCATTAAGACATCGATCACGGTATGGGTAGATGTATCCGCCATTGTGGCTGCCGGAAGATCAACAGGCTCTAAGGTGATACAGATATCCGGGTCTGTATGGGTGCATTCATGACGGATGATCTGATTCCACTTGGAGATGAGATCCTGAAGACTTGCGTGCGCAGAATTTGCTGGAATATCTGCATGGCCTGGTGTGCTTATGTCAGACATATCGGTATCAGAAAAGATAACGACAGCTTCTGCATCGGTCGGAATGGCGTTATCCTTTAAGCCACCGGAGAGTGTAGATAATTTCATATCAAAATCGTTTGCAAGTGCGTTCAGAACACGTCCTAACACCTTGCTGGCATTTGCACTTTGCTTGTTGATCTCGACACCGGAATGACCGCCACAGGCATGTGAGACAGAGAGCTTATAGGCAGATGCCTTTTCGTTCGTATTTTCCCATTTAACAGGGATCTGAACATCTGCGGTTGCGCCGCCTGCACAACTGACAAGCAGATAGCCTTCGTCTTCGGAATCAAGATTTAACATGATACGGGATGAAAGTGGTGTGCAGTCAAGAGCCACCGCACCGAGCATGCCGATCTCCTCATCAACCGTGAAGACTGCTTCCAGTGGTGGATGTGGGATATCGTGAGAGTCGAGTATTGCAAGTGCAAATGCGACAGCGATTCCATCATCACCGCCAAGGGTCGTGCCTTCTGCGCTGATAATGCCGTTTTCCAACTTGAGTTTCAGACCGTCGGTATCCATATTGATCGGGCAGTCCTTTTCTTTCACAGCAACCATGTCAATATGTCCCTGCAGCATGACAGGGGCGGAAGTTTCATAGCCGGATGTTCCCGGCTTAAAGATAATGACATTGTTGGAAGCATCTTTGATATATTTCAGTTCATGTGCTTCGGCAAATGCAGCCAGATAATTACTGATCGCATCGGTATGACCGGAGCCGTGTGGGATGGAGCAGATTTCTTCAAAATAATGGAATACATTTTGCGGTTCTATAGATGATAATATAGACATATGTGCCTCCTTGAAATAAGCTCACGATATAATGCTGAAAAATCACTTGCTTGCAAGGGATGATTTTTCGAATGCATTGAGTGAGCTATGCTTACACTATAATATAAAATAAAATATGCATATCCAGTATAACACAAGATATGCACAGATAGTTGTTGTATTATTTTCCAAGGGCAGTTGTTCGTAAAAAAGATTCCTGATATTTTCTTGGAGTGACTCCAGTTGTCTTTCGAAATACTTCTGTAAAATAACTCTGGCTGGGAAATGCCAGAATTGAGGCAATTTCAGAAGGCGAGAAATCAGAATAAAGTAACATATTTTTCGCTGTTTCAATTTTTTTATCACGAATATAGTTGCTGATTGTCTGACCGGTTTCCTTTTTAAAAAGCCGGGATAGATAGGAGATATTTAATCCTGTCAGCTTAGCAAGTTGTTCTGCTGTGATATGGGTATGAAGATGATCATAGATATAATCCAGACAGACAGCAATATGGAGTGATGATATTTTGGATTTTCGAAGGTTTCGCATTCGTTTCGCATAATCCATACACATGGCAGGATGAAGTGCTGCAACTTCCTCTGGCGTTTTGCAACGGTCCGCTTTTTGGATATAGAAATCGCTCAGACTGTAGGCATTTGACAATTCCATACCACCTTCAATGCAGTAACGTGCAATAATTGCTGTTGTAATGACATAATGGTATTTTATGTTTTGAAGATAGTGGTCGGACAAGGTGCCTAATCCTTCTTTATCTAATAAGGATTCCTGACACAGCTGTTCAACCTTTGCTACATCTCCTTCTTTTATCGCTGTATAAAAGGAAACCTCCGGATTGTATGGAGCCCGCAGAAGATTATTTTCCCTTTGAACAAATTCTCGGTATACAAGTTCTTTTTTCAGTTGCATATTCTATCCCCGTTCGTATAAAACAGTCATAAGACTATATAGTAAATATGACAGATAAAACAATAAGACTATTAGTAAATTTGTATAAATTGTATCATAAAACATGACTATGGTCAATAAAACGATATAAAAGTAATATAAACGATATAAAGAAAACAGTAGTCTTCTTATACTATTTGCATAACAAAAATTTATACGGGAGGTATGTATTCATGAAAAATGCAAAAAAGATTATTGCTTTTTTAATGGCTCTTACACTTTTAGTAAGCACCATCCAGATGCCGGTTATGGCTGCAACAACAAAAAAAGCAACAATCAAGACGGTATCGATTGTAAAGCCTGAGACAAAAACGCTTGTTTTAAAAGCAAAGAAATCATACCAGTTGAAAACAAAAGTAACTGTAAATGGAAAAATCAGTAAGAAAGTAACCTACAAATCTTCAAATGAAAAGGTTGCTACCGTAAGTAAAAACGGTAAAATCAAGGCATTGAAAAAGGGAAAAACAACTATAACAGTAAGAAGCAAGGTAAATAAGAAGAAAAAGACAACCTTGAAGGTTATTGTTGGAACACCTGTTAAAGCTGTAAAGCTCAATAAAAGCAAGGTGAAAACACAGGTTGGCAAGAAGGTAAAATTAAAAGCAACAGTTTCACCTAAAAAATCCAGTGTAAAGGGTGTAAAGTTTACTTCAAGCAATAAGAAGGTTGCAACAGTAAGTAAAAAGGGTGTTGTTACCTGTAAAAAGGCTGGAAAAGTTACAATTACAGCTACGGCTAAAGATGGAAGTGCAAAGAAGGCAAAATGTACAATTACTATTAAAAAGAAGAAAACTGAGCCATCCAATAAACCGGGAACGCCAAACAAGCCGGGAACGCCAAACAAGCCGGTAACACCAAACAAGCCGGTAACACCAAACAAGCCGGATGATAAAGACGACCAGGATAACAAGGGCGATGAAGACAACAAGCTTTCTTATGATGGATATAATCTGAAATGGGAAGATGACTTTGATGGTGATGCGTTAAATGAGGATGACTGGAATTATGAAGAGCATGCACCAGGATGGGTAAACAGTGAATTACAGGCATATGTAAAGTCTGATCAGAATGTATATGTAAAGGATGGAAAGCTGGTTATCCAGCCTGTCAAGACAAAGAATGAAGATGGTTCATATTCTATTACTTCAGGAAGAATCAATACACAGGGTAAGCATGATTTTACATATGGATTGTTTGAGGTAAGAGCTAAGGTTCCAAGTGGAAAAGGTTTCCTTCCGGCCTTCTGGATGATGCCAACAGATGAAAATCTGTATGGACAGTGGCCAAGATGTGGTGAGATTGATGCTATGGAAGTTATGGGGCAGGAAACAGATAAGGTTTATGGCACGATTCACTATGGAAGTCCACATGCGGAAAAGCAGGGAACATATACATTAGAGAATGGAAATTTTGCAGATGAATATCATACATTTTCATGTGACTGGCAGCCGGGTAAGATCACATGGTATGTAGATGGAATAAAATATCATGAGACAAGTGACTGGTTCACAGCCGTTGAGGGTGAAACAGAGGTTGCTTATCCTGCACCATTTGATCAGCCATTTTACATGATCTTAAATCTTGCAGTTGGTGGATCATGGGTTGGATATCCGGATGATGATGCAGATTATATCAATACTCAGAGTTATAGTATTGATTATGTAAAAGTATATCAGAAGGACAGCTATAATGAAGATGTAGAAAAACCTGTTAACGAAGTAATTATCCGTGATCCGGATGCAAATGGAAACTATGTAAACAATGGAGATTTTGCTAAGACAGAAGATCTCACAGATGACATAGACTGGAAATTCCTTACCACTTTAGAAGGAGAAGGAAATGCAGTTATTAAAAACAAGGCAATTGAAATACATACAGATAAAGCCGGAACAGTTGATTACAGTATTCAGCTTGTTCAGCCATCAATTCCTGCAGAAAAAGGCGGCGAATATACAGTAACATTTGATGCATGGGCAGATGAAGCACGTACTATGAAAGTAGATGTATCTGCACCAGATCGTTCCTACAAGCGTTATCTGAATGATACGGTTGTTGATCTTACAACAGAGAAGCAGACCTATACTTATACATACACCATGACGGATAAGCCGGATGCAAATGCACGTCTGGAGTTCAATTTCGGTGCTACAGATTCAACAGCTACTGTATACATTACAAAGACAGCACAGAAGGAAATTGATAATAGTAAAAAACCTTTATCAGATGGTAACTATATTTACAATGGTGGTTTTCAGGAAGGTAAGAATCGTCTCGGTGACTGGACTGTGACAAATAACTGCCAGGCAGTAGTTAGCGTAACAGGATTGGCAGATGGCCGTCGTCTTATGGTAAAGGCTGATACAAAGAATAAAGCGGATGTAATCCTTTCACAGGATGGTCTTCCACTTAACGTTGAGACAGAATATGCATTGAGCTTTGACGCACAGGCAGATACAGATATGCAGCTTGATGTAGTTATTGCAGGTGAAACATTTACTGCAGATGTAACAACAGACAAACAGACATTTAACTATGTATTTAAAACACCGGAAGAGTTAACTGATGCATTTAAGACGATAACATATTTCCTTGGAAATAAGGGAACGATCTATTTGGACAATGTTCGCGTTGTTGAAAATACACTGATTAAGAACGGAAGTTTTAAGGCAGGTTTCTCTGGTTACGAAGTATATGCAGAAGGCAGCACAGATGTATCTTATGTAGTCGACAGTCAGACAGAAGATTGTGCAGCAGATTTTACGATCAAGGATACAGGTGCTCAGGACTGGATGATCCAGTTAAAGCAGAACAATATTAGTCTTGAAGAAGGTCAGTGGTACAGACTATCATTAAAGGCAAAATCAGATATGAACCGTAAGCTTATGGTTGCACTTCAGAGAGATGGTTCATCTGATGATGACTGGACACCATATTCAGGATCAAAGACAGTTGATCTTACAGATGAATATCAGTCTATTGTTGTTGAGTTCAAGATGAAGAACAAGAGTGATCCTAGAACAATTTTAAGTATTTCTATGGGTGCTGTAGGCGGTGTTCAGATCAAACAGCAGCATAGAATCTGTATTGATGATATTATTCTTGAGAAAATTGATGCTCCAAAGGTTGATGAGACGGAGTCAGATGTGAATCTGATCAAGAACGCAGATTTCTCAGAGGGAGACAATGGACTTTCAAACTGGGAAGGTGGTATTATGGGTGATGCTGTTGGAACACAGACAGTTGATAAGGGTGTTATCACTTATGAATTATCAGATGTTGGAACTGCTGACTGGAATGTACAGTTGAAGCAGACGGGACTGGCATTGGAAAATGGAAAGACCTATGAAGCAAGTATTACTTTAAAGTCAACCGAAGCAAGAACGGTATTATTGAATTTCATGAGCAACACTTATAAATGGTATGGTGGAGAAACAATTGTTCTTCCAAAGAATGAAGAGGTTGTAAAAACCATTACATTCACAATGAATGAAGAGACAGATACTGATGCTGGATTCTTCCTCTCTATGGGTAAGATTGCGGATGTTGATACCCCTGCATCTACAATCACAGTATCAAATATCTCTTTAAAAAAGCTTGCTGAATAATTCACAGGCATATAAACACATAAGTATTTACACAAGACAGGCATCGGTATTGTTACCGGTGCCTGTTTCGATTATGTAGATAAGTTATCAGGATGTTATTATTGTTTGTTAAAGCTGTAAACTTCGGCAATCTCGCTGATGGAGACATAGGCTTTATCGTCAAGTTCATGGACAATATTCTTCATCTTTCCAATCTGGAAACGGTTTACAACAATGTAGATCATGGTCTTTTCCTGATCCGAATAGAAGCCCTTTGCATCGATCATCGTTATACCGCAGGAAAATGTATCCGAGAGTTCCTGACAGATTTCCTGTGGCTTCGTTGTAATGATATAGGCGGCTTTGGAACGGTCAATACCTTCTACGATAAAGTCGATAGTCTTAAGTGCAGCCATATATGTAACGATGGAATAGAGAGGCAGGATCCAACTGTTCAGGATAATGCCACAGATGATATAAAGCATTACATTATATGCCATAACAAAGGTTCCGACGGTGATGCCAAGGCGTTTGGCAAATATGATTGCAAGTGTCTCGATACCATCCATTGCACCGCCAAAACGGATCGCAAGTCCGCTTCCCGCACCGGAGATCAGACCGCCAAAGAGTGCGCACAGAAGCAGATCGGAGCCTGCAAGCGGAGATACAAATCGGACATCGACAGGAAGGACATCTGTAATCAACCATGCACCCAGAGAGTAGATCGCAACTACATAGATCGCATAGATGGTGAAGGTAGATCCCTGCTTTTTCCAGCCATATAAGAATAGTGGAATATTTAAAATAATAAGGAAAACAGAAAGTGACAGGTGTTCCGGAGTGATCTGACTTAGTAGCATGGAAGTACCGGATATGCCACTGTCATAGAGATTAACAGGACTTAAAAATATCGTAATACCGAAGGCATTGATAAGCCCGGCAATGGTCAGCCCGAGGATATTTTTCCAGTGTAGGGAACG
>ENA-OPAO01002771-OPAO01002771.1-human-gut-metagenome-genome-assembly--contig:-NODE-2771-length-10012-cov-7.078036_pt1 | contig 10012 bp, 5 predicted proteins | sample MGYA00241054_ERZ501424 | MGnify/ENA primary metagenome ERZ501424 (study PRJEB25962, sample SAMEA2042623) | human gut metagenome | biome: human gut; feature: human-associated habitat; material: faeces...
AAATTGTTAAGCGTACCAATGCCTGCCTGATGGAAGACCCCTATTGGCTGCGATTCAGCGAGGATGAAACCTTTGAGGATACCACGCGCGGACGAGCCAGAAGAATTATGAACGAAAATCAAAAGAGCAGCTGATACCAAAAAGCCAAACCTCACCGTACATCCTGTACAGCTTGAGGTTTGGCTTTTCTCTTATCATCCTTCACCAGCGCGAGCGATGGTTGATTATTTTATCAGCTTAATCCAGAGAGTGACCGCATTACAAGGTCGATGTCCTGATTTTCAAGTTCCTGAATGATATGCAGGTAGGTTTTCTGCGTGGTTGTCATGCTGGAATGCCCCAGCCTCCTTGCTACGCTTGCAATGGATACCCCTGCAAACAAAAGCACCGAAGCGTGGGTATGCCGCAGACCATGTACCGAGATGACCGGGATCTTGGCCCGGTTGCAGTGCCGTTCCAGAACATCGTTGACGGTGGAATTGTAGGCGTGTTCCTTGAACACGAAAATCGGCTTATCTTCAGGAATGTCTTTTACCAGTGCTGCGAACTGAATCACCGTCTGCCAGTCAATTTGAATTTTACGGACAGACGATTTATTTTTTGTTGGCAGAAATCCGCCGTTTCCTTTATAATCCCACGTTTTGTTGATGGACAGCATCTGATGGGCAAAATCAAAATCCGCAGGAGTGATCGCCAATGCTTCGGAAAAGCGGATGCCGGTTTTGGCAATCAGCAAAATCATCCAGTCCCAGTTGAGTTTTCCCTGTAGATCCAAGTCGCTCAGTAAAAGATGCAGTTCAAACTGGTTCAGATACTTCACCTTTTTAGGAACCGGGGGCTTGCCTTTGATGATCGCTTTTCGGGTCGGATCTTTCACAATCAGTCCATCATCCACGGCATCCATGATAGCCCCTTTCAGCTGATGGTGGAAGTCCATCGTGGTCTGACGCTCGTGGCCTACAGCATAATCGTTCAAAAGCTGCTGATAGGTCACTCTGGAAACCTCACAGAGTTTCAAAGTAGGAGCGAGTTTTTTTACCCAAGAAAGGGTCATTTTGTACTTATCCAATGTAACCGGGCGAACTGCACCCTCTTTGTATACAGCAACCCACTGCTCATAATAATCGCAGAACAGGTTGTTTTCATTCATTTCGTTTAACACGTTTTACCTCCAAAATCGGTTTTATATGCTCACGCTGATGAAGGGTGATAAGGGTATCCAGTTTTTCAAGAACCTCTCCAATTTTTTCTTGCTCTATTTTGCTGGATGGAATTGGAACATTAAATTGCGCCAGATTACCTCTGCTTATTCTTTGTCGTGTTCCTCCTGCAAGACAAGTATTTACCGCATCAAAATACGCCTGTGATGACAGATATTGCAATAAAAACCGCGTGCTTGTCACTGCGTTGGGTCGCACGATTGTACAGTCTACCGCTGTTATCATTTTTGTGCCTAGGTTCGGCATAATACATGCTCTTCCGGCTGGCTCTGGCAATCGAGAAATTAATATATCTCCCGGATAAACTTCTTCACAGTGAAGCTGTTCAAACGTCTCGAATGATATCCATTTTTTATTGTTAGGTTTGTCAAGATATTCGGTTACTCCAACATTTCCAGTTTGAACTAACCTCACACCAGAATCACTTTGATCCTTTGCTTCAATCCAATCACCGTCTGTGAATTTTTCGCACAAATTCGTCAGCTTACGCTGTTCCCAAGTAGGTGTGTTTTGGGATTTTGGCGCGAAAAAAGAGCCGAGGACGCGCCTCGGCTCTTGGTGAGCAGGGTGATTTTGCACCCATTTTATGATTCTTTTGGCATTTTCAAATCAAATCCGCCACTTACGATGAACTCGCGCAAGAGTTTATCATACTTGACAGGCACCTTGGGCGGAATAAGCTTTGTACCCTCGATTGCTTCAAAATATGCCTTTGCTTTTGCCTTATCTACGGTGGCTTTCAGGTCATCAAAACGGCCAAACTCGTTAATGTTGGCTTCGGTGATGTTTGCACGCATGAATGCCCGCAGCTTCTTTTCGTCCAAGCCGAAAACTTCAGCTACTTTGTGGATCTGGTCGTTCTGCTTTTGGGCGATGTACTCGGCAATATACTCCCGCAAGGTCTTTCCCGGCTGCGGGACAACTGCCCCGCTCTGAATGTCGTGCAGGAAAATATTCGCATATTTCTGTTCTTCCTGCGAGAGGGTGGCAAAGGTCTTGTGCAGCTCCGTTTCGGCCTGATGAATGGCTTCTGCTTCTGCACCCTCCTGATAGAAAATTTTCAGGTACTTTTCAAAGCGGGAGTTCATGTAATCCGTGTCGATGTCAGCAGTATCAATGGTGGTCAGATAGCTGTTCACCGCATAGGGAACGTCATCGTCCGGGTCATTTTCACCGCCATCCGGATTCGGCGTGAACAACTCTTTATAGCGGAGTGCCAGCACTTTGAACGTTCTCTCGTCAAAGTCCGCATGAAGTTCCGTTTTCTCATCTGCATCCTCGTTGATGATCACAATAGGCTTATCCCACTCGAAGCCCTGCACCTTGGCTGCTTCCAGATTTTCGTTGAAGGACTGGAACAGGTCGGCAAACTTTTTGCGCTCTGCCATATCCGCAGGGATCTGCGAAAACTCTTCAATGCCCGCCGACACAAACATATCTTTGATCTCCGCATAGAGGGCATTCAGTTTTTCCACGTTCTTGTCCAGTTTATCTACAAACAGGCCAAACGGTTTATCGCCGGAATACTCTTTTACCGCATCTGCGATATTTTTCTCCATCGTGTGCGGACGGCGGTAATATTTGATGGTGCCAAACTGTTTGTCATCGCCAAACAGTCGGTTGGTGCGGGAGAACGCCTGAATCAGATTTTCGTATTGCAGCATTTTATCCAGATACAGGGTGTTGATCCACTTGGAGTCAAAGCCTGTCAGCATCTGATCCACCACGATCAGCAGATCAAGCTGTTTTTCCGGGGTATGCTCGATGCGCTGGTAGGGTGATTTGTGCGCCAGACGTGCCGCAATGTCCTTTTTCATCTTGGCAAAGGTCGGAATGCTGAAGTCCTGTCCATAGCGGGCGTTATAGTCTTCTACGATCTCTTTTAGCCCTTCTTCTTTGGTGATGCCTTTGCCGTTGTTGTCAATATTGGGGTCAAATAGTGCGGTGACTTTCAGCCATGGTGCGGCTTCTCTGAACCTCTTGTAATATTGGATGGCTTCCGGGATGCTGGAGGTTGCAAAAATGGCATGAAATTTGCTGTTGCGACTCTGGGTCTGCCAGTTCTCGCAAATGTCCTCCACCACGGCTTTCTGGTGTTCTTCGCCCTCATACTGGGTGTTGGGAATATAATCCTCGATGCCCTTTATCTCCTCACCGAGCGCATCTTTTCCGCCTGTCATCGGCAGATTCAGATACTTATAGAACACCTTGCTCTTCTGCGGGTCTGCCAGAGCTTCGTCCACAGAATATGCCTTTGCTTTTTCCAGTGCAACCGCTTTCCGCAAGTCGCTGTCCTTGAAGGTCAGCACCTTGTAAGGGTCAAAACCCAGCACGTTGTGATCCCGGATGCCGTCTGCAATGCTGTACCGATGCAGCTCGTTGCCGAAAACGGTGGCGGTAGTGCTCATTTTCTTCTGGTTTTCGCCTTGGATCGGCGTACCGGTAAAACCAAAGAACAGTGCTTTCGGGAATGTATGTTTGATGGTCTGCATCATATCGCCAAAGGTGGAACGGTGGCACTCGTCCACGATAAAAACCAACCGCTTTGCGTTGATCAGCGCAATGTCGTTGGGGTTCAGCTTGTTTTGTGCATCATCCTTGATGTTGCTCATCTTCTGGATGGAAGTCACGATGAGCGTATCGGACGGCGAAGTACTTTTCAGCTTGTCCACAAGAACATCCGTGTTCTCGGTAGCCTGCACCTCCTCGTTTTCCTCTGCAAAGTTGCGGTATTCTTTCAGGCTCTGAGTGCCCAACTCGATTCGGTCCATCAGAAAAATCACTTTGTCCGCATCCTTGGAAGATGCAATCAGTTGAGCGGACTTGAAAGAAGTCATAGTCTTGCCGGAACCTGTGGTGTGCCAGATGTAGCCGCCGCGCTGCTGGTCATTCTCCCATTTCGCCTTGGAAACGGCATCCGAAATTTTGCTGGCAGCGTAGTACTGATAGCTGCGCATCACCTTCAAAATGCCATCAGAACCATCGGCAACGGTATAAAAGCCCACCAACATATGCGCCATCGGGATAGACAAAAGTGCCGTCGTAACGTCTTTCCAGTCGTTCATCGGCTCGTTGTAGAAGTCCGCCCAATGGAAATAGTAGCTGGGGTTGAATTGTCCTTCCGGGCCGGGATTGGCAAAGTAGACCGTTTCTTCCGGGTTCATGGCCACAAAAATCTGCACCAGCGAGAACAGTCCCGTAAAAATGCCCTCTGCCGCGTATTTTTCAATCTGGTTGCAAGCCTGTTTGATGGAAACACCGCTCTTTTTCAGTTCCATGTGAATGACCGGCATACCATTGATGAGCAGCATCAAATCGCCGCGGCGGTCATTCAAAATTTTGGACTTGGTGGGGAACTTTGGCTGCTCTGCGATCTGGTAGCGGCTAAGTCCGGCTGCAATTTCCAGACGGTCATAGATTTTCAGGGACACTTCTTTGCCGAAATTCAGCTTATCGTCAGGATTGTCACGCTTGATAAGCACACTTTTGCCGTTGATAAATTTATTCAGCTTCATCGGCGTTTTCGCGTTCATGACCTGTTCCATGATCTGCTGCATCTCGCCATCTGTCAGCGGATAATCGTTCAGTCGGTCAATGCCACGGTTGTTTTCAAAAAGGATGTTCGCCCAGTTCTGGATCAGCTGCTGTTCGGTGTAGTTCTTCAGCACACCATCTTTCCAGCCGCGTTCTATCAGGAGCTTTACCACCGCCTCTTCAAAATCGGCTTCTTTTGTAAACGCCATAACGAACTCCTTTCGACTTTGCAAAAAGCACCTCTCTGCGAAGGCTTTTCTAATTTGTACAAGCTTTTCCAGCTTACGCTGATGAAGGGTGATAAGGGTGTCAAGATTGCGGAAAAACTCAGAGATTGTTCTTTGCTCCTTGATGTCAGGAAAAACGATTTGTCCCTTGAGCGCATTTTCTGCGGATACCTTCATGTCGTTTTTTGCACCTTTGTTGACGAGTGGGTGCATATAATTATTCATTCTGGCATCCTGCTCAAAATAAATCTGGACAAATTCTGGATTGGCACTTTGTTTTGGCTTGTAAACGGCATATAACGTTGACACGATGCCATTTTTTCCTTTATTAGCTTTAATGATGCCATAAGGATTAGATTTCAGGGGTGATTTAGTGTAAACAATATCGCCGGTTTCAACCACACCATAATTGGCAACGGATGCTCCTGCAAATGAACGTCCCTGAAATTCAATCTGATTCACAATTCCAAAATCGCCCGAAACGGACAAGACATCTTCTTTGGTATATATTCCTTCAAAGTTCTTTTGACCTGAAACTTCGAGATATTCTTCCAGCTTACGCTGTTCCCAAGTAGGAGCAAATGCACACTTTCATCAGCTATTTTCCACCGCCTACCGAATGTTCGCTGAAAATTTCACTCTCGGTTTTGCGTATTCGGCTCAAATTTTGATTTTTGACTCTCGATAGTCTTAAAACACAGCTGTTCCAAGCGTCTGACATTGCCTTAATTTTCATTCATCAGCCTGTTTTGCATATTCTGAATTGGCAAGAGAAATTGCGTTGCTCCTTAGCCAAACAACAAACGACGGTACGTCCATCTTCTGGTTGCGGGCAAATTGCACCACTTGTTTTTATACAAACATCTTTTCAAGACAAGATTTCTTGATGTTTTGCAGCTTTTCCAACTTACGTTGATGAAGGGTGATAAGGGTATCAATTTTTCCAAAAAGCAAATGAATCTTTTCTTGTTCCCTTTTTGTCGGGAATTTAGCTGACACACTTTGAATATCGGCGTTGTGAAGATGAACAACAGATTTCCCCTGTGCAAGAGAGGATAAATACTTATGTGCTGCTCCACTCGAAATAGTTAGTGCAAGAAAGGCTGAATCATATTCAGTTGTCGGCGATACTATATTTAGGTCGCCACCCAGTAGAATGCCGGGTTTAACCACAACAGATGCGATTGAAATATCTTCCGCCGTTTCGCCAGAAGCAGGCACAATGACTTCTCCGCCCTTGCTATATACGCTTCCAGCTTTTCCTTTAACAAAGGTATCTACATCAAAAATGCTGGTTTCATATTTTGTGTAAAGGCGACCATACAGGATTATCGGAGTGCCTTCCTCGCATAAATCGTTCTTGGAGTAGCCTACACCTTTAGAAAAGTTCGCAATTTCATCCAGCTTACGCTGTTCCCAAGGGTCAGTAAACCCCTTAAAGCGAATTTCCGGCACAGATACCCCATTTTTGGGGAACATCTTGTCCAGCATGGACTTTTTGATATTCACCAGCTTCTCATACTTACGCTGATGAAGGGTGATAAGGGTGTCAATCTTTTTCAAAATCTTCCCAAGCTGTTTTTGTTCATCGATTTTAGCGGGAATCACTAGCTGCAAATTCAGAAACGTTTCCTTCGGAATATTGTACATAGAGCCACTTGTTCCGGAAGCCATCGAAGTTATTTTCTCTTTATAAGCACTGGACACCAGCATCATATACACAAAATATGTGTCCACCGTATCTTGAAATTTTAGTTTCCAGAGTCTGTCTGGAAGGAACAAATTTGGAAAATCCGTCGATACATAGCCACAAGCTCCGACACGTTCCGGTGTATTCATTCTGCTGACAATGACACTGTCTTTCTCAACAGCACATTTAACAAGCTGTTGTTCACTTTTTACAACAGGCTTACTTTCGGATGGGTTAAATCGATCATACGAAACACAACTTGTTTTTAGTACGCCTATATCTCCATCGCTAACTTCGCCTTCATCCGAGTTTACACTCTTGCCCGTCGTTATTGTTTTTGTCAGCTCAGCTAACTTACGCTGTTCCCAAGGGTCAGTGAAGCCCTTGAACCGGAGGGCAGGTTTCTTCTCGTTATCCTGCATAATCATTCACCTCCCAGCAACTTTTTGAGTTCTGCAATGCCCTTCATGTCAAATTCATTTCCCTGCAAATCGTCCAGCAGCCCCAGCAATTCGTGCTCGGTATCGGCAATCTGGCTCTCTACGTCCTCAAAGGTGGTTTCGTATTTCTTGCAGACAGCATCCAACTGCTTCACAAAATCGTCCAGAACGGCATCCGGCAGGCTGTTCAGATTTTCCATCAGGGGCAGGATCCACTTGCAATGCAGCAGGTCACGCACTTCTTCATCGGTCAGGCGTTCAATCACGCCTTTGGTGCGCTGGTGGAGGGCGGCACTGTCGTCCTTGATCTGCTTTTTCAGGGTCTTTTCCTCGGCAAACAGCGCGTCCACATCTTTCAGGATGCTCAAGGTAGCTGGCTCTACCTCCCGCGCCTTGATGGCCTTTTTGACCTCAGCGGCAACAAAGGCACCATCGTTGACAAAATCCTGTTCCTTGTCCTCCTCGCTCAGTTCGTCCAGATAGCTTTCATACTCGCCTGCAATTTCGGCAAGGCGAGTTTCTTTTGCCCGCAGTGCTGCCACTTCCTCATGCATTTTAACGCTCTGCACCAGCTCAAAGGGCAGCACATGGCCCACCCAGCCGTCCTGCACCTCGGCATCCTTTTTCAGCACCATGTTTGGGTCTACCTGCTTGGTTGCAGCAAAACCCTCGGTCTGGATGATTTCAAGGTCGATGGCAATTTTCTTCCAGTCGTCGTCCAAAAGCTGGTATGCTGCATAGCGGTCAACCAGTGGAATTCCTGCCAGCCGTGCAAAGATCTCCCGGCTCAGGCGTTCTTCCTCGCCGGCAGTATTCAGCTGCGTCATGCCGTCGATGAGTGCGGACTTCAAATAGGCATCAAAGTCACCGAAAGCATTCTGGAAAGCGGTCTTGAACGCCACCACATCCGGGTGGGACAGAACAGCGTTCTTCAAATTGGCCACATTCAGACGGCAATAGGCTTCGTTGTCCGGGCTGAACAGAGTCGCTTTCAGGTGCTGGAATGCTGTCCAGTAGGCAGACAGATCTTGCAGTTCGGCCTCGGGAATACCGCCAAACATAGAAGCGTAAATGTCCCAGCTCTCAGCCTTTTCCGGGGAATCCACATACCGGGGGATGTTCAGGTTGTAATCATTCTGGATAATCTCTGCGCGGGATACTCTGCGTGCGAACTTTTTGATTTTCTCCGGGCGTTCCTTGTAAGCATCCACAATGCGTTTGATGTCACAGGCACGCAGCTTATTGTTTTTGCCGTCCTTCTCAAAGCCCTTAGACGCATCAATAATCAGAACGTCCGAATCCTTTTTATTCTTCCGCAGCACCATGATGATGGTGGGAATGCCTGTGCCGAAGAAAATATTGGCGGGCAGACCGATGATTGCATCAATGTTGTTGTGGTCAATCAGATTTTTGCGAATTGTACCTTCTTCACCGCCACGGAATAGAACACCGTGGGGCAGAACGATGGTCACAATGCCGTCATTGCGGATATGATACAGGTCGTGCAGCAAAAAGGCGTAGTCTGCCTTGCCTTTGGGGGCAAGGCCGTAATCCGAAAAGCGCGGGTTGTTCTCTTTGTCGTTCGGATTCCACGCCTGCGAATATGGGGGATTTGATACCACCGCATCCACAAACAGCGGGTCGTAGGTGTTGACCGGGTCGTTTTCTTCAAAGTACGGCCAATCTTCCTCCAGCGTATCGCCGTTGCGCGTTACAATGTTGTCGGGCAGAATGCCGCGCATGACAAGGTTCATGCGGGTCAGGTTGTAGGTGTTTTCCTTCAACTCCTGTGCGTAGTATTTGATGTTGTTGCCATTGCCCATATACCGTGCGGCACACTGACCAATGTTGATCAGCAGTGAACCGGAACCGCTGGTGGGATCGTAAATTTTGATCTCTTCCCGGTCTTTCAGGTGGTACGCCACGATTTCAGACATGAGCAGCGAAACTTCGTGCGGCGTGTAGAACTCGCCGGCCTTCTTGCCTGCGTTTGCTGCAAAGTTGCTGATCAGATATTCGTAGATAAAGCCGAGAACATCATAATCCTGCTTGCCGTCCATGGGAATATCTTTGATGAGATAGATCAGGTCGCGAATGGCCTTTGTCCGCGCACCGGAGCTTTCACCCAGTTTGGACAGGCCGGTTTGCAGCGTAGCAAAGACACCGTCAAACACCTTTTTGTGGTGCGGGTCGATCAGTCGACTGAATGCCTGCAATGCCACCGTTACGTCGTCAGCCTTGAAGTCGTTGCCTTTGCTGATCCATGTGGAAAACAGATTTTCATAGGCGATAAAATAGCCGACATTCTTCCGAACGGTATCCAGCGTTTCGACATCGTCTTCGGTCAAATCCGGCAGATATTCGTCTGTCCAGTCATTCTCTTTCAGCCATTTGACTTCTTTGTCCGACAGAAATTTATAAAACATGAAGCCCAGAATGTAATCCTTGTACTCGTTGGCTTCGATTTTAGAGCGCATCTTGTTGGCAGATTCCCAGATTTTCGATGCGAGTTGCTGCTTGTTCATGCTATTCCTCCCAGTGGCCTGCAATAGCGCATTTTTAGATTTTTTAATCGGACAGCCCCTCCGATTTTATGCGTGTGTTCATTGAACCAATTATACAAAAGTGCCACCCGGTTTGCAATGCGAATGAAAAGTTTCTCAATCGCATTCGCAGAACCATAACCGTGGCGAGCAGAGCCTTTGTGCGCACAAAGGCTAAATTCGCACGCAGAATTAAAATTCTGCTGTGTTCATTCGCTTGTTGGGATGCAATCCCAATCCCTGTAATCATCACAATTCCGTGATGGCTGCGCATTCCTGCGGTGTGCTGAAAGAGCGTTTTGTAAAACGCGTAGCCTGCATCCATCGGATGTAGTTCAAGGGTTTGGGATTTCCCAAC
>ENA-OPAO01002775-OPAO01002775.1-human-gut-metagenome-genome-assembly--contig:-NODE-2775-length-10005-cov-13.831256_pt1 | contig 10005 bp, 7 predicted proteins | sample MGYA00241054_ERZ501424 | MGnify/ENA primary metagenome ERZ501424 (study PRJEB25962, sample SAMEA2042623) | human gut metagenome | biome: human gut; feature: human-associated habitat; material: faeces...
GCCATCACATTATAAAGTGGTACACTTCCAATGATCATAAGTGGCGCCATCCCTGCATTTCCATAAATATTCTGGATAAATGCAATTCCAAGAAGTGCTGCGCTGCTCCGGTACGAAGCCTGAATAAATTCACCCTGGATTGAACGGTCTTTCCAGATGCAAGATACCAGTGCAGCAATTGTAATACAGATAAATGTTACTACAAAGCAGAAAATCACAAATTTGATATTCCACACTTCTTTAAAATCAACCTTTGCCAGGTCACCAAACAACAATACCGGCAATGGAATCAGAAAGACAAATTTATTCATCTTTGCTGCAAACTCTTCATCCATCCAGCCAAGCTTTCTGAACAGCATTCCCAGTACCATCATCAAAAAGATCGGTACGGTTGCATTCAGACTAAAAACTAAATTTTCCATTCTTCTCACCAGTCCCCTACTCTGTACGAAGCGCTGTCACAGGATCACTCTTTGCTGCTTTCTTTGATGGGATCAGTCCACCAAGTAATGTAAGGACAACACTTAATAAAATCAGTATGATTGCCGGAACAATCGGCAGAACTGCATTTACCTTCGCATTATCCGCCACATTGTGAATAATCGCATTTCCCGGAATCAGAAGTAATAAAGTCAGTCCGATTCCGATCAGTCCTGCACAAAGTCCGATAATAAATGTCTCTGCATTAAATACCTGTGATACATTTCGCTTTGACGCACCGATTGCTCTTAATATTCCAATTTCCTTCTTCCGCTCAAGCACACTGATGTAGGTAATAACACCAATCATGATGGATGATACTACAAGAGAAATTGCTACAAATGCAATCAGCACATAACTTATCGTATCTACGATTGTTGTGACAGAGGACATTAAAGTTCCAACTACATCGGTATAAGTAATGACCTGCTCATCCTTCCCTTCTGCCTCCATCCTGCTATTATAATCGTCCAGAATCTTTACTACTTGTTCCTTTCCTTCAAAATCCTTTGGATAAATGTTAATAGCAGACGGGACTGCAAAATCTACATATCCCAGTTTCTGCAGATTACTATCATAAGAAGCCAAGCCTTTCCCACTCATCGACATCATAAGCTCCGCCAGATCATCTTCTGTCATATTCATCTGAAATGCATCTGCAAATGCTGTCGGATCAATCTGCATTGCATTTCCGAGGCTGTTCTGAAGCTGCGTTCCTACATTGGTCATCATCTGTTTCATTGCAGATTCAAGCTCTGTTGTCATCTGACTGATAATCCGTGTCATTGCAGAGGACACCTGTGTCTCAAGTGCCTGGCCTATCGCATTTCCCATAGTCCCCATTGCCTGATTCATATAATTTCCGATGATTTTTGACACCTGGCTTTCCAGCTGATCCATATCGATCATTGCTGACAGACCCTCCTGAAACTGCTTCTTTCCATCATCTGTTTGCAGATAAGCCATGAAATGTTCTCCCATCTTAGACGGATCCGGAAGACCATTCTCTGAAGCATATGCCAAATAACCTTTCACGAGATCATCTGATAGTTTCTCAAGCTGTTCCGGTGTTATCTCAATCTCCGGATCTTCCGGCATAACTTCTGACATCCAATCTGAAATTATTTTCTTCGCTTCATCCGTCTGAAGATATTCCATCAAATATTCATCGAATTGATCCGGATCTGTATATCCTTTTTCCATAATATACTGTTCGTATCCGGTCATAATATTTTTGATCAATTCCTGTATTTTCTCGGTTGTAATCGTCACAGTTCCGCTTGATTTCATGATATCTTTTATATTATCGGAAATAATCTTTTTTGCTGCATCTGTCTTAAGAAATGCTGTAAAATCCTCTCCAAGACCTGAATAATCTGCCTCTGGATGTGTCTTTGCATACTCCTGATATCCCGTCAGCAGTCCACAAGCCATCTGTTTCATACCATCCGGTGATACCTTCAGATCCAGATTTGAAACGATCTCTCCCAGATTCATCTGCGGCATTCCGGAAAGATCTAAGTTCAGAGAATCTGGATTCACAAGTCCCGACAGATCCAGCGTATTACTTCCTGTCTGAAATGCTTTTGACAGATCCATAGATTCACTGAGATTTAACGAATTCCCAAAATCCAGAGAATTTCCTAAATTGTTCATCGCACTTGCGTCAAATCCAAATGCTTTCTGTAGTGCTGCTTCGTCAACCGTAAATAAAGAATCCATGGAGAATCCATTTTCACTGTCTTTCTCTCCGAATTTTTTATTTGTAAATACGTTAACATCCGGATTTGCCAGCTGCTGTTTCACAATCTCACTTTTTGCTGCCTGTTCTGCCACATGTTTCGTCAATGATGTCGGATATGCAATTCCAGGACTCAGAGAGGAGGCTTTCGCATCTTCAGCTGGTTTCACAATACCAACCACGGTAAGATCTTCCCCATTCGCTACAAGTGATTTCATATAATCTTCATTATCCGTCTTATCTTTCCAAACCTGATACTGACTATCATATTCATAATACTCAGAACTGTTCACAAGCTTGAACTTTGTTCCGATAATATCATCATAAGAATAAGTTCCCAAATCATCCGGTGTAGTAACATTTTCCTCTTTCATAAAGGACTGGATCATCTCATCAAGCTCCAACGGATCACGAAGTCCCAATGTATAAAGCATAAAATCACTCATTCCGCCATTCGAAGTCAGAACCACAACACATTCATTATATCTCTCTGGCCAATGACCCTTTTCCACTTCATACTGATTTTCATAGAGTTTACTGCTCTCCGGCATCTCATAAAAAACATCTGTACTCATCATAGATGACATCATACTATTCGTACTTATAGAAGAACCCAATCCCATAGCAGAAAAGGATTGATCTGGATTCACCTGACGGATACTGTCTTTATTTTCTTTATAAATCTGCGGAGAAACGCTGTACTTATATTCTATAGCATTCGTATATTGTTCCACTCCACTCTTGCCAGTATCAAGATACTTCTTCAAAGCACCAAGGTCATTTGAATCCATTGTGGAAAACATATTCGTCACCATCTGAATTACTTTAACCTGATCCTTTGACTTTTTCTTTGTATCTGACTTCTCTTTGTCTGTTTTTTTATCATCCGCAGAAGCACTGTCCATCCCGACCATCATGGATGTCAGATCAAAGCCTGTACTTTGTATCTGTAGAGGATATTCTGAAAGCGTCTCTTCCTCTACGTTCTGAATATATTGATTCACACCTGTAGATAGAGACAGAATTAATGCAATTCCGATAATTCCGATTGAGCCTGCAAATGAAGTCAGAAGCGTTCGTGCCTTCTTTGTCTTCAGATTGTTAAAGCTCAAAGCTAATGCTGTCAGAAATGACATCGAGGATTTTCCCATATTCCTGTGTTCTGCCACTCCCATCGTCGTTTCATCTACTTCAAACGGATCTGTATCTGAACGGATCACACCATCTTTTAATGTAACGATTCTTGTCGCATACTGCTCTGCAAGCTCCGGATTATGTGTAACCATAACAACCAGACGGTCTTTCGCTACTTCCTGAAGAAGATCCATGACCTGCACACTTGTATCACTGTCCAGTGCACCTGTCGGTTCATCCGCAAGCAGGATATCCGGATCATTCACTAATGCCCGGGCAATCGCAACACGCTGCATCTGTCCTCCGGACATCTGACTTGGGCGCTTGTGAAGCTGCGCACCTAGTCCAACCTTTTCAAGTGCTTCTGTCGCACGCTTCCTTCTCTCGGACTTGCCAATCCCCGAAATCGTAAGTGCCAGTTCAACATTTGCCAGAACAGTCTGATGCGGAATCAGATTATAACTCTGGAAAACAAATCCAATCGTGTGATTACGATAAGAATCCCAATCTCGGTCTTTATATTTTTTTGTAGAGATACCATTAATAATTAAGTCTCCACTGTCATATCTATCTAATCCACCAATAATATTTAAAAGTGTGGTTTTACCAGAGCCGCTTGGACCAAGTATCGACACAAATTCATTATCTCTTAAATTAAGGCTGACATGATTTAAAGCTTTTTGAATAAAATTTCCCGTTTTATACTGTTTACAGATATCTGTTATTTGTAACATCTTTCCCCCTCCATATAGAATAAAATTATCATTTCAATTTGAACTTATTATTAATAGTATGTAAAAACATAAAAAAAAAAAGAAGGAACTGGCAACGAGCTATTTTCGCACAATGTACTATCTTCGCCGCGATGATGCTTAACTTCTGTGTTCGGAATGGGTACAGGTGTGTCCATCATGCTATCATTACCAGATTCTTCTTGTCAAGTGTCTTCAGGACACTCAAAACCAGACAGTAGTTTTTCTTCTTTCAAGCTCGCTTGCCTTTTCGGTCAAGCCCTCGACCTATTAGTATCAGTCCGCTTAACATGTCACCATGCTTACACTCCTGACCTATCTACCTTATCGTCTTTAAGGGGTCTTACTTGCTTGCGCAATGGGAAATCTCATCTTGAAGTGGGTTTCACACTTAGATGCCTTCAGCGTTTATCCCTTCCGCATTTAGCTACCCAGCTATGCCACTGGCGTGACAACTGGTCCACCATTGATGCGTCCATCCCGGTCCTCTCGTACTGAGGACAGCTCTTCTCAAATTTCCTGCGCCCACGACAGATAGGGACCGAACTGTCTCACGACGTTCTGAACCCAGCTCGCGTACCGCTTTAATGGGCGAACAGCCCAACCCTTGGAACCGACTTCAGCTCCAGGATGCGATGAGCCGACATCGAGGTGCCAAACCTCCCCGTCGATGTGAACTCTTGGGGGAGATCAGCCTGTTATCCCCAGGGTAGCTTTTATCCGTTGAGCGACGGCCTTTCCATTCAGCACCGCCGGATCACTAAGCCCGACTTTCGTCCCTGCTCGACTTGTGGGTCTCGCAGTCAAACACCCTTTTGCCTTTGCACTCTGCGCTTGGTTTCCATCCAAGCTGAGGGTATCTTTGGGCGCCTCCGTTACTCTTTGGGAGGCGACCGCCCCAGTCAAACTGCCCGACTGACACTGTCCCGTCAACGGTTCTACGTCGTCCGGTTAGAAATCCAATACAACAGGGGTAGTATCCCAACAGCGGCTCCTTGAATACTGGCGTATCCATCTCTTTGCCTCCTACCTATCCTGTACATGCTGCATCAAATCCCAATATCAACCTGCAGTGAAGCTCCATGGGGTCTTTCCGTCTAGTCGCGGGTAACCTGCATCTTCACAGGTACTAAGACTTCACCGAGTCTACAGCTGAGACAGCGCCCAAATCGTTACGCCTTTCGTGCGGGTCAGAACTTACCTGACAAGGAATTTCGCTACCTTAGGACCGTTATAGTTACGGCCGCCGTTTACTGGGGCTTCAGTTCAGGGCTTCACTTGCGTTAACCCCTCCCCTTAACCTTCCAGCACCGGGCAGGCGTCACCCCCTATACTTCGCCTTGCGGCTTAGCAGAGAGCTGTGTTTTTGGTAAACAGTCGCTTGGGCCGTTTCACTGCGGCTCATATCTCTATGAGCACTCCTTCTCCCTAAGTTACGGAGTCATTTTGCAGAGTTCCTTAGCTATAGTTCTCTCGCTCACCTTAGGATTCTCTCCTCACCCATGTGTGTCCATTTTCGGTACGGGCCATATATACTTTACGTTAGAAACTTTTCTTGGAAGTTCCTCCACTGCCTTCCGTACTCGCCGTAGCTTTCCGTACGCTTCACGCCTTCTCGTTTCGGATGGTGGATTTGCCTGCCATCCCGATATCTCGCTTGCACCAGCTCTTCCAGCCGCTGGCTGCAGCTTCCTCTCTCCGTCATTCCTTCACATATATACGGGTACAGGAATCTCTACCTGTTGTCCATCGACTACGCCTTTCGGCCTCGCCTTAGGTCCCGACTTACCCAGAGCGGACGAACCTTCCTCTGGAAACCTTGGGTTTTCGGTGCGTGGGATTCTCACCCACGTTCCGCTACTCACACCGGCATTCTCTCTTCCATGATCTCCACACGTCCTTTCGGTCGTACTTCTCCGTTCATGGAACGCTCCCCTACCATCCCTTGGGATCCATAGCTTCGGTAGTATGCTTAGCCCCGGTAAATTATCGGCGCAGAGTCATTCGACTAGTGAGCTGTTACGCACTCTTTAAAGGATGGCTGCTTCTGAGCCAACCTCCTAGTTGTCTGTACATCTCCACATCCTTTTCCACTTAGCATACATTTTGGGACCTTAGCTGATGGTCTGGGCTGTTTCCCTCTTGACAACGGACCTTATCACCCGCTGTCTGACTGCCGAGCATGTTGGCGTGACATTCGCAGTTTGATTATGCTCAGTACCCCGAGATGGGGCCATCACATATTCAGTGCTCTACCTTCACGCAACTTACCTCGACGCTAGCCCTAAAGCTATTTCGGGGAGAACCAGCTATCTCCGGGTTCGATTGGAATTTCACCCCTAGCCACAACTCATCCGCCAACGTTTCAACGGGGGTCGGTTCGGTCCTCCATCGGGTTTTACCCCAACTTCAACCTGGTCATGGCTAGATCACCCGGTTTCGGGTCTACTGCATGCAACTCTCGCCCTCTTAAGACTCGCTTTCGCTTCGGCTCCGCATATCCTGCTTAACCTCGCTCCATACAGTAACTCGCCGGTTCATTCTACAAAAGGCACGCCATCACCCTTTAACGGGCTCTGACTTCTTGTAGGCATATGGTTTCAGGTTCTCTTTCACTCCCCTCCCGGGGTTCTTTTCACCTTTCCCTCACGGTACTGGTTCACTATCGGTCACTCTCTCGTATTTAGCCTTGCCGGATGGTCCCGGCTGATTCAGACAGGATTTCTCGTGTCCCGCCCTACTCAGGTGTCATCTCTCTCCAGTCTCTCATTTCGAGTACGGGGCTCTCACCCTCTCTCGCTCACCTTCCCATGTGATTCCTCTATGATCCTCTGTCAGATTTCTCGATGATCCTACTACCCCGATCCTAAGATCGGTTTGGGCTCTTTCCCTTTCGCTCGCCGCTACTCAGAAAATCATTCTTATTTTCTCTTCCTGCAGGTACTTAGATGTTTCAGTTCCCTGCGTCTCGCCTCATCATGTCTATGTATTCGACATGTGATACACGGATATGACTCCGTGTGGGTTCCCCCATTCGGATATCGACGGCTCTTCACGTGCTTACCGCTCACCGTCGCATTTCGCTGTTTGCTGCGTCCTTCTTCGCCGGAGTGTGCCTAGGCATTCCCCATACGCCCTTTCTTGCTTTACCTTCTAGGTTTGCTTGCTTGAACTTTTTTTCGTTTACACTTGCTGTAAAATCTTAGTTACTTTCGACTTTTCGTACTAGACCTTTTTTTAATGTCTAATCTCTTCTTTATCGTTTTCGCAATTTTTTTTACTACTATCCAGTTTTCAATGTCCTCTTGAATGTCTAAGACATTCAAAACCAAACAAGAAAGCACAACTTTCTCTCCCTAGAAAGGAGGTGATCCATCCCCACGTTCCCGTAGGGATACCTTGTTACGACTTCACCCCAATCATCAGTCCCACCTTAGACAGCTCCTTCCTTGCGGTTAGGCCACCGGCTTCGGGTGTTACCGACTCTCATGGTGTGACGGGCGGTGTGTACAAGGCCCGAGAACGTATTCACCGCGACATGCTGATTCGCGATTACTAGCGATTCCATCTTCGTGCAGTCGAGTTGCAGACTGCAGTCCGAACTGAGAACAGTTTTATGGGTTTCGCTCCACCTCGCGGCTTCGCTTCCCTCTGCTCTGTCCATTGTAGCACGTGTGTAGCCCAGGTCATAAGGGGCATGATGATTTGACGTCATCCCCGCCTTCCTCCGGCTTGTCACCGGCAGTCTCGCCAGAGTCCCCAACTTAATGCTGGCAACTGGCAACAGGGGTTGCGCTCGTTGCGGGACTTAACCCAACATCTCACGACACGAGCTGACGACAACCATGCACCACCTGTCTTCTCTATAGCTATCTCTCCATCTCTGGAGCCTTTAGATCGATGTCAAGACCTGGTAAGGTTCTTCGCGTTGCTTCGAATTAAACCACATGCTCCACCGCTTGTGCGGGCCCCCGTCAATTCCTTTGAGTTTCATTCTTGCGAACGTACTACTCAGGCGGAGTACTTATTGCGTTAACTGCAGCACTGAGCTTTGACCCCCAACACTTAGTACTCATCGTTTACGGCGTGGACTACTAGGGTATCTAATCCTATTTGCTCCCCACGCTTTCGGGACTGAGCGTCAGTTATGCGCCAGATCGTCGCCTTCGCCACTGGTGTTCCTCCATATATCTACGCATTTCACCGCTACACATGGAATTCCACGATCCTCTCACACACTCTAGCTCTACGGTTTCCATGGCTTACCGAAGTTAAGCTTCGATCTTTCACCACAGACCCTTAGTGCCGCCTGCTCCCTCTTTACGCCCAATAATTCCGGATAACGCTCGCCACCTACGTATTACCGCGGCTGCTGGCACGTAGTTAGCCGTGGCTTTCTTATAGAGTACCGTCACTTGGATATCATTCCCTATATCCACCGTTCTTCCTCTATGACAGAAGTTTACATAACGAATTACTTCTTCCTTCACGCGGCGTTGCTCGGTCAGGGTTTCCCCCATTGCCGAAAATTCCCTACTGCTGCCTCCCGTAGGAGTCTGGGCCGTGTCTCAGTCCCAGTGTGGCCGGTCACCCTCTCAGGTCGGCTACGCATCGTCGCCTTGGTAGGCCGTTACCCTACCAACCAGCTAATGCGCCATAAGTCCATCATCTACCAGTCCCGTAGCACTTTTCATATAGAGTTCATGCGATCTCTACACCTATGCGGTCTTAGCTGACGTTTCCATCAGTTATCCCCCTGTAGATGCCAGGTTACTTATGTATTACTCACCCGTTCGCCACTCTTCACCGAAGTGAAGCGTTCGACTTGCATGTATTAGGCACGCCGCCAGCGTTCATCCTGAGCCAGGATCAAACTCTCCATTGTCCTTCTATCTCTTCAGACAACTTTGGTCTGTTTAGCTCTTTTTTTGTTTTCTGTTTATTTCTAAACTCTCATTGACGTTGTGTTTTATTCTTTCCTGTTCAGTTTTCAATGTCCTCTCACTCGTCTCTCTCGTCGAGTGCCCATTTATATTACCATCCTCTCTCCCTTTTGTAAAGCTTTTTCTTGTCCTTTTTTTATTTTTTTCTCTTTTTCACTCTTTTTCTGCCTTTATATCAACGTTTTTTATCCAACTCTTTTTTTACCTTTTTCTCTTCTTTGTCTAATATACTGTGTTTTTACAACAAAAAAAGACCTTTTTAGTGGTCTTCTTTCAAACTGTTAACAAATAAAATGTTAATAGTCTGAAGGACCTATTTCCTCAACAGGCCCTTATTTTTGAATAAACTTTTGATCTTCTTTTGGTATTCCTGTTTCATCTAAAAAATAGCGTTCAACTTTCATATGTAGATGATATTTGATTCTTAGTTCCATTATTTGATCCATGATGCTAGAAGAATGATGTAAATCAATTGCTTCTTGATTATCCACTAATAAAACCGTTTCTTTATCTTCTACTGAAAAGAAATATTCATAACGTCTATTTCCTTTTTCTTTTCTAATTTCATCAACAAGACCACTTGTTAACATCTCTTTGACAAAAGCTTTTGCACTTCCATTTTCTCCAGTATAGTAAATATGAACAGTAATTGCGTTATTCTTTTTCAAGACTTGATTTCAAATTTTCAATACGTTGATTGATTTCATCAATCTTTTGAACAACTGGAGCAGCTTTTTCATCAAAGACATTGTCCTTATTTAAAACTTCATAATACAACTTTCCTAATTCAATGAATTGATCATCCAAATCAGCTTCTGCACTTTTAATACTTACTTTTGTTTTTGCAGTATCTACAAGTTCAGAAGATTTTTCAATTGTTTTTTCCGTAAACTTTACCGCTTTTTTTGTTAAGTCATCAAATAATGCCATACTTTTCCCTTCTTTCTTTCCATAA
>ENA-OPAO01002782-OPAO01002782.1-human-gut-metagenome-genome-assembly--contig:-NODE-2782-length-9990-cov-4.681933_pt1 | contig 9990 bp, 6 predicted proteins | sample MGYA00241054_ERZ501424 | MGnify/ENA primary metagenome ERZ501424 (study PRJEB25962, sample SAMEA2042623) | human gut metagenome | biome: human gut; feature: human-associated habitat; material: faeces...
TCGTTACGGTAAGCTGAAGCGTACCCAGGAAGCTCTGGAGGTTCAGATTGCAGATACCACCAGCGAGATCGAACATCTGGAATCCATCTCCAATGCCCTGGACATTGCCGCTGAGGAGAGCGACCTTTCCCAGATCAAGGAAGAGCTGATGGAATACGGCTATGTGAAGCGCCACTACGGAAACAAAAAAGGTGCCAAAATGCAGGTGAAATCCAAACCCTTCCATTATGTTTCCAGTGATGGCTACGATATTTATGTAGGAAAAAACAACTACCAGAATGATGAGCTGACCTTTAAATTTGCCACAGGAAATGACTGGTGGTTCCATGCCAAAAAGATGCCGGGCTCCCATGTTGTGGTAAAGACAAAAGACGGCACACTTCCGGACCGCACCTTTGAAGAAGCAGGAAATCTTGCAGCCTTTTATTCCAAGGGACGCACTGCACCAAAGGTAGAGATTGATTATCTCCAGAAAAAGAATGTGAAAAAGCCGGCTGGAGCCAAACCGGGATTTGTAGTTTATTATACAAACTATTCTCTGATGGCTTCACCAGATATTGCAGGAATCCAGCAGTTATCCTGATTGTAACCGTTTTTCCCTCTTTGCATTTTGCATACAGCTCTGAATTTGCAAAACGGCTGCTCTGCAAACCGCAAGCTGCTATCTATATACACCGGAGCCTGTTTCAAACACGCTCTGATTTAAGAACAGGAGTTATCTATGAGTATTTTAAATGTTGAACACCTTACCCACGGCTTTGGTGACAGAGCCATTTTCCATGATGTTTCCTTCCGTCTTTTAAAAGGAGAACATATTGGCCTGGTAGGCGCCAACGGAGAGGGAAAATCCACCTTCTTCAATATTGTAACTGACAAACTGATGCCAGATGAGGGCAGGATCCAGTGGGCAAAAAATGTCCGTGTAGGTTATCTGGACCAGCATTCTGTCCTCGCTCCTGGCATGACTATCCGCGACGTGCTGAAATCTGCTTTTTCCTGGCTTTTTGAGCTGGAAGAACGAATGAATACCATCTGTGATTCCCTTGGTGAAGCCTCCCCGGAAGAAATGGAAACTCTTATGGAGGAACTGGGAACTATCCAGGATACCCTGACCATGCACGACTTCTACGTAATTGATTCCAAGGTAGAAGAGGTTGCCCGGGCACTTGGTCTTCTGGATCTTGGACTTGACCGTGATGTCACAGATCTCAGCGGCGGACAGCGTACCAAGGTGCTCCTTGCCAAGCTGCTTCTGGAGAAACCAGATATTCTTCTTCTGGATGAGCCCACCAACTATCTGGATGAAGAGCACATTGCATGGCTGAAACGCTATCTCCAGGAATATGAGAATGCCTTTATCCTGATTTCCCACGATATCCCGTTTCTCAATGATGTGATCAATATCGTTTATCATATGGAAAATCAGGAGCTGAACCGTTATGTAGGCGATTATGACCACTTTCTGGAAGTCTATGAAGTGAAAAAAGCTCAGTTAGAGGCGGCTTATCGCCGCCAGCAGCAGGAAATCAGCGAACTGAAGGATTTCGTTGCCAGAAACAAGGCCCGGGTTTCCACCAGAAATATGGCAATGTCCCGCCAGAAAAAGCTGGACAAAATGGATGTGATCGAACTGGCTGCCGAGAAACCAAAGCCGGAGTTTCATTTCAAACAGGGACGCACCCCTGGCAAATACATCTTCGAGACAAAGGATCTTGTGATCGGATATGACGAGCCCCTTTCCCGCCCTCTCACCCTTTCCATGGAAAGAGGCCAGAAAATCGCGCTTGTAGGTGCCAACGGAATTGGAAAAACCACGCTTCTGAAAAGTATTCTTGGTCTGATCCCATCATTGAAGGGAACCAGGGAATTAGGAGACAATCTGCAGATCGGATATTTTGAGCAGGAAGTAAAAGGTGACAACAAAACTACCTGTATTGATGAGATCTGGGCAGAATTCCCGTCTTATACCCAGTACGAAGTACGCTCCGCACTTGCAAAATGCGGTCTCACCACCAAGCATATTGAGAGTCAGGTCCGTGTGCTTTCCGGCGGTGAGCAGGCCAAGGTCCGACTTTGCAAGCTGGTAAACAAAGAGACAAATGTCCTTCTTCTTGACGAGCCTACCAACCACCTGGATGTGGATGCAAAAGAAGCTCTGAAGGAGGCACTAAAGGAATATCGTGGAAGTGTGCTTCTTATCTGCCATGAGCCGGAATTTTATCAGGATGTGGTTTCACAGGTGTGGGACTGCAGTAAATGGACAACTAAGATCCTGTAAATGCTATATTAAGATTATTATTTTATAAATAAAACAGCATCCAGACAGAATATACTTCTTCATAATTCTGTCTGAATGCTGTTTTTATTTCATATATAGTGATGTCATTTGCAGCAGCATGTCCGTTTAGAATAATTTGTCATTCTACTATATCTCATTCTATCAGTTCACAAACTGAATGATTCCGGATACCTGCTCGTATGCACTATCCCAGTCCTGACCACTTGCCAGTCCTTTTACTTTTCCTTTGATCGTCACTCTCTTGGAAGCTGCATATCCGGAAGCATCTGCCTTGATTCCCTTATTGGTTGTGAAATCATGTGTACCCCAGATCTTATCTGCATAATATTTGCCGTCAGCCTTCAATTCAATATTGCTGAATGTGGCATTTACAGAATCTCCGTTTAATCTTGCAGAACCCTCTACGCGAAGATAGACAGTTGTGTTTGCAAGACTGCTGTTTTTAACTGTTTTGACAAGTTTGCCGTTGATGTAGCAGTTGCAGGTTCCGTCTTTTTTCACAGCCAGCATTACATGGTAAGTCTTACCTCTGGCCGCTTCCTGAACCCAGATATAGTTCTGACCGCCTGCACCATTGTGGGCTACATTCTCGATCATGAACCATGCCTTACCTGTATAAGGAGCTCTTGCATGCTTGTCATACTGGATACCAAAGCTTACTGCAGAGGTCGCTGTGCAGGCAACCAGCTTCGCATGATAACCGGAACCGGAACCGGAAAGTACCATATCCGTTTCAATGGTATATTCGGAAGCTGTATTTGCAACAGTGGAACCTGTAGCCGTGGCATTTCCGCCGGTAGTATCTGGTTTCGTTGTGGTTGGAACCTCATAAACGATTTTCAGTCCTTTTTTGTTATAGGAACTTACTTTCTTTCCTTTGTAGGCTTTTACTGTGTAGTAGTATGTAGTTCCACTCTTCACTTTTTTATCTGTGTAAGATGTTTTGGAACCGCCTTTCACAGTTTTGATTTTTTTCCAGGAACTATTTTCTGTCTTACGCATAACATAGTAGCCGGAAGCGCCTTTACTCTTTTTCCAGGTGATTTTAACACTTTTATTTACACGTACCACCTTGGAAAGCTTCGGTGCTTTTAATGCTGCTGCCTGAACTGCCTCTGCTTTTCCAAATGAATAAACCGGAAATACAAGCATAAAAGCAAGTAAAAACAGCATAATCTTTTTGATTCCTTTTCTGTTCATAATATTCCTCCTTCTTTCCTCATATGAACTTCCATCATAAAAGACGGAGAACTTCTTCAAGAAATTCTCCGTCTCATTATACTACTTATTCATCAGCAGCGTCAACCTTACTTGCCCTTGCTTCGATCTCTTTCTGCTGGATATCACCAGGAGCCTGCTCATAGCGGGCAAACTCGTAGGAGAAGTCACCACTTCCACCAGTCATGGAACGAAGATCTGTGGAATATCCATAAATCTCAAGAAGAGGAACGTCAGCTTCAATAATGGTATTTCCGTTATGATCCGGATTCATTCCAAGAACACGGCCGCGACGTTTATTCAGATCGCCCATAACGTCACCTGTATATTTATCCGGAACTGTAACCTTCATGGAAACGATTGGCTCTAACAGTACCGGAGAAGCATCCATGAAGCCTTTCTTGAATGCAAGGATAGTAGCCATCTTAAACGCCATCTCTGAGGAATCTACCGGATGATAAGATCCATCATAAAGAGTAGCCTTTACACCAACTACCGGATATGCTGCAAGAGGTCCTTTCTGAACGCATTCCTGAAGGCCCTTCTCAACTGCCGGGAAGTAGTTCTTCGGAACTGCACCACCAACAACAACCTGCTCAAATACGTATGGAGTCTCCATATCGCCAGACGGCTCAAAACGCATCTTAACATGTCCATACTGTCCATGTCCGCCGGACTGTTTCTTATGTTTGCCTTCTACGTCAGAATTCTTGCGGATGGTCTCACGGAATGGAACCTTCGGTTTGGAAAGCTCTACATCAACTTTATAACGCTCTTTCAGCATGCTGACAATAACATCAAGATGCTGGTCGCCCATACCATAGATCAGACTCTGACGGTTAGCACCATCGTTCTCAACACGAACAGTCCTGTCTTCGCTCATGATCTTGGCAAGAGCCTGGGAAATCTTATCCTCATCGCCCTTGTTCACAGCCTTAAATCTCTTATAGGTATAAGGTGTGGAAAGAATTGCTTTCGGATAAAGAACCGGATTCGCCTTGGTGGCAAGGCTGTCACCAGTCTGAACACTGACTAATTTGGCAATTGCACCGATATCACCTGCATGGAGCTCTGGAACTTCGATGGGCTTGGAACCCTGAAGAACATATAATTTATTCAGGCGCTCTTCTGTGCCTTTCTCAACATTGAGAAGGGTATCATCAGATTTGATAACACCGGAGCAAACCTTGATCAGGGAATACTTGCCAAGGAATGGATCCACGATGGATTTCCATACATATGCTGATTTTGCTTTAGCGAAATCGTAATTTGCTTCAAAAATCTCGTTGGTCTTCTGGGAAATACCGTTGCAGGAACGTTTGTCCGGGCTTGGGAAATATCCGCAGATGTCGTCCAGAAGGTTGGATACGCCGCGAAGATTGATCGGGGATCCCATGCATACTGGAACAATGCTTGCATCCTGTACATTGGCGGCAAGTGCTGCGGAAACTTCTGTAACGGAGAACTCATCTCCCTCAAAATAACGATCCATGAATTCCTCGCTGGTCTCTGCTACAGATTCCATCAGGATATCATGATACTTCTCAAGGTACTCATCCAGATAAGAAGGAATCTCGCACTCTTCCTTCTGTCCCTTGTCGATATATTTTCTTCCGGCCTGTTTCACAACGTTAACATATCCCACGAACTTGCCATCCTCACGGATCGGGAAATGCAGCGGGGCAATCTTCTTGCCATAAAGCTCAGTAAGCTGATCTACTACCTTACGGTAACTTACATCGTCCACGTCCATATCGGTAACGAAAATCATTCGCGGAAGTTTATACTTCTCGCAGAGATTCCATGCCTTCTGGGTACCAACCTGTACCCCTGCCTTACCTGATACTACGATGATTGCTGCGTCTGCAGCGCTGACAGCTTCCTCAACTTCTCCTACGAAGTCAAAATATCCGGGAGTGTCCAGAATGTTTACCTTGTTCTTCTGCCACGGGACCGGAATCAGAGATGTAGTGATAGAGAAATGTCGTTTGATTTCTTCTTTATCATAATCACTGACTGTATTGCCATCTTCTACACGGCCTAAACGGTTGGTCAAACCGGCAAGATATGCCATTGCTTCTGCCAGAGTTGTCTTTCCAGCACCGCCGTGTCCTAACAGCACTACATTTCTGATTCGGTCAGTTCTAAAAACGTCCATATGTAATACCTCCCTGTTTGTCTAATATGTTCATATTTTACTAAATATTCAGAAGAATTTCAAGTATTTTCTGGGATTTTGACGGTCTTTTTTCAAAAAAGTTTAGATTATTTTGTCATTTCTGTAGGAATTGACAATTTGCGAGGAATCTCGTACAATATCATAAGATAATTTTTCACTTTAACGAAGGAAAGGAAACGACATTATATTATGAAGACAATCGGTTTTATCGGTCTCGGTCTGATCGGCGGCTCTATCGCCAAGGCCATCCGGAAGTACCATCCGGATTACCACATTCTGGCCTATAACCGCAGTAAGGAAGCACTTGCCTCTGCCATCAGCACCGGCATTATAGATGGTGTCTGTGAGGAAATGAAGGATCCACGCTTTGGATCCTGTGATTATGTATTTTTATGTGCTCCGGTAGAGATCAACCTGGAGTGCCTTGCATATCTGAAAGAGATCCGCCAGCCAGGCTGCATTATCACAGATGTGGGAAGTGTAAAGGGAATCATCCATCAGAAGGTGGAGGAGCTGGGAATGACAGACTGCTTTATCGGCGGTCACCCTATGGCCGGTTCTGAGAAAACCGGTTTCGACCATTCCAACGAGCGCATTCTGGAAAATGCATACTATATTCTTACCCCGGGCGGAGAAGTGGGACTGGAATATATTTCAGATTTTACAGAACTGATCAGTTCTCTTGGTGCTATCCCTATGGTGCTTACAGCTGAAGAGCATGATTTTATTACAGCAGGTGTAAGCCATCTGCCCCATATTATTGCTTCTGCCCTTGTAAATCTGGTAAAAACTCTGGATAACGATGCCGAATATATGAAGACCATCGCTGCAGGCGGTTTCCGCGATATTACAAGGATTGCCTCCTCCTCTCCCGTTATGTGGCAGCAGATCTGCATGGAAAACCATGAGAACATTTCCAATGTTCTGGACGACTACATCCGCATGCTGATCCAGATCCGCTGTTCTGTAGACAACTGTGCTACAGATGGGAAGGAGGCAGATGCTATTTATCAGATGTTTGCAAGCTCCAGGGATTACCGTGATTCCATTGATGTTGTGGATAATGGTCCTATCCGCAAGGCTTATGTGCTTTATCTGGATATTGCAGATGAAGCCGGCGGAATCGCTACAATTGCCACCATCCTTGCCATGGATAAGATCAGCATTAAGAACATCGGAATTATCCACAACCGTGAATTTGAGCAGGGTGTTCTGAAAATCGAATTTTATGAAGAAGACGCTATGGAAAAGGCCATTGCACTTTTGAAAAAGCGCAATTATATTGTTTATGAGCGATAACCTGCGTACCGACAGTTGTTTATTGGATACATTACAATTAGTTTTTCAGACAAACTCTGTATCAATACAGCAAATATGAAGTAACCGCCATATTGACTCGTCTAATTCTTTATAAGTAATATAGCCGATACCCGTTTTTGCTGTATTAAACTTTATATTTAAGGAACGATTATTATGGAAATAAAAAAACTTACAAATCTCCACGGAGAACTTACAGTCCCAGGCGACAAATCCATCTCCCACCGTGCCGTCATGTTCGGTTCCCTTGCCAAAGGAACCACAAAGATCACCCATTTTCTGGAAGGAGCAGACTGCCTTTCCACCATCTCCTGTTTCCGCAAAATGGGCATTGATATTGAGAATAACAACGGAGAAATCCTGGTTCATGGAAAAGGACTCCACGGATTATCTGCCCCTGTTGATATTCTGGATGTTGGAAACAGTGGCACAACTACCCGCCTGATTTCCGGTATTCTTGCAGGACAAAATTTTGTATCGGAGCTTACCGGCGATGACTCTATCCAGAGCCGTCCCATGAAACGGATCATGACGCCTCTCCTTTCCATGGGCGCTGATATTGCAAGCATAAAGGGAAATAACTGTGTTCCCCTTCGGATCACAGGTCATCCTCTGAAGGCCATTCACTATGATTCCCCAGTTGCTTCTGCTCAGGTAAAATCCTGTGTACTTCTGGCCGGAATGTATTCTGACGGAATTACCAGCGTCACCGAACCGGTTCTTTCCAGGAACCATACAGAAATCATGTTAAACTACTTTGGAGCTCAGGTAACTTCTGAGGGAACTACCGCTTCCATTGCTCCGGAACCATCTCTTTTTGCCAGAGAAATTACAGTACCTGGGGATATTTCTTCTGCTGCTTATTTCATCGCTGCAGGACTTCTGGTGCCAGGCAGTGAGATTCTTCTGAAGAATGTGGGAATCAATCCCACAAGAGACGGACTGCTTCGTGTGTGCAAAGATATGGGGGCTGACATTACGCTCTTAAATGTAAATATGGAAGGAGAGCCTACCGCTGATCTTCTTGTTCGCACCAGTTCTCTTCACGGTACAACAGTAGGCGGAGAAATCATTCCGACTCTTATCGACGAGATTCCGATGATTGCAGTTATGGCTGCTTTCGCCGAGGGAACTACTGTGATCAAGGATGCAAAAGAACTTAAAGTAAAAGAATCAGACCGAATTCTGGTTATGGCAGAGAACCTTTCCCGCATGGGTGCGGACATTACACCTACAGAGGACGGAATGATCATACATGGAGGCAAGCCGCTTCACGGCGCAGAGATTGATTCTTATCTGGACCACAGAGTGGCTATGTCTTTCGCTGTTGCAGGACTGCTCTGTGATGGACCGCTCTCTATTAAGGGTGGAGATTGTGTGAAGATTTCTTATCCGGAATTTTATGAGGATCTGTATCGGTTAGGAGAATAATCTGAACCGCAGGAACTTAAATGAGAACAATTTTCGTTACTGTGAACGGAGTGAGAAGTGACCATTTTTCCATTTAGGTTCCTGTTTTTTTGCCTTTTTAGATGTGTATTCCTCTTATTTTATGTTAAATAATAGTCAATGTTAGTTTAGTGTAACTGTCATATTTTGCCAGATTATATGCTTATATTTTCTTTCGAAATATACATATTGCACATTTTGCCATGTATTAATTTCTGTGCAATTTTAAAATTCGTTTTAATCTCATTTCTATATTGATATTCTTTTAACGATTTCGACGAAGTTAAAAAACTTTCCGTTTTCCTCTTTTTTTCTTCAAAAAAATAACGTATAATCCCACTGTAAGTTGAGGAACACTAAAACAAACAAAGCGAAGGTGAACAGCCCAGACAAAAGAGCGGCTGCCACAAGAAAGGAGCCAGAAATAATGAAAATTTTATTTTACGGAACCAAAAATTATGACGAGCAGTTTTTTGAAAAACTTTTACCTGAATTTCCAGATATTAAGATTAAATTTATTGAAGCAAATATCCATGAGGAGACCGCTTCTCTTGCAAAAGGTTATGAAGCCATCTGTGCTTTTGTAAATGCAGATCTTGGCGCTCCTGTTATTGAAGAATTACATCAGCAGGGTGTAAAACTGATCCTTATGCGCTGCGCTGGTTACAATAATGTGGATCTTAAGACAGCCCACAAATATGGCATAAAAGTTCTGCGTGTTCCAGGGTATTCTCCGGAGGCTGTTGCAGAGCACGCAATGGCGCTGGCTCTTACAGCTAACCGTCACACTCACAAGGCCTATATCAAATGCCGTGAGAACAACTTTACTTTAAGCGGTCTTATGGGCGTGAACCTTTACAAGAAAACAGCCGGTATTATCGGTACTGGTAAAATTGGTCAGGCTATGGCAAGAATCTGCAAGGGATTTGGAATGCGGGTCATTGCATATGATCTTTTCCCAAACAAGAATCTTGACTTCCTGGAATACGTTTCTCTTGATGAGTTGCTGGCTACCAGTGATCTGATCAGCCTGCACTGCCCGCTTACAGATGAGACGAAGCATATTATCAACGAAAAGACAATTGCCCAGATGAAGGATGGAGTTATCCTTGTAAACACTTCCCGTGGCGGTCTTATCAAGACGGAGGATCTGATTTCCGGTATCCGCGACCACAAGTTCTTCGCAGTTGGTCTGGATGTTTACGAGGAGGAATCTGATTATGTATTCGAAGATCTGTCTGAGAGCATCATGCAGACTTCCCTGATCCAGAGACTTCTCTCCTTCCCGAACGTAACCATGACCTCCCATCAGGGATTCTTTACAGAAGAAGCGCTCACTAACATTGCAGAGACAACTATGGAGAATGCGCAGGCTTATATCAATGGAGATGAGCTGAAGAACGAGGTTCTTTCATAATTCATAAATCACTATAGAAAATACGGTGTTTCAATGCATAGGTATTGAAACACCGTTTTGCTATTTAGTGTGTTGGGAGGGTGAAAAGTTTTCAGGAGGGACGCATTTGGA
>ENA-OPAO01002791-OPAO01002791.1-human-gut-metagenome-genome-assembly--contig:-NODE-2791-length-9962-cov-2.797517_pt1 | contig 9962 bp, 7 predicted proteins | sample MGYA00241054_ERZ501424 | MGnify/ENA primary metagenome ERZ501424 (study PRJEB25962, sample SAMEA2042623) | human gut metagenome | biome: human gut; feature: human-associated habitat; material: faeces...
CATAACCGTTTAAGGTCTTGCCCCTTTTGTATTTTTATTATATTAAATAAGAATATATTTGTTGAAAAATATTTAAATTTTAGGTGCGAATTATCCTATTTTGGTTCATAGGGAATCTGTGGAGTTGCGTATTATATAATATTGTGCTATCTTTGTGGCGGTTGGAATGGAAGAGGGGGCAATGATGTCCCCTCGTTTTTTTCTTAGCATAGAATCGTTATGATAGATAAAAAAGAAATAGAGGCATTTGTTGAAGAAGGGTTGACCGGAAGCGACTGTTTCGTAGTTGATGTACAAGTAAAACCCGATAATGTGATTGTCGTGGAAATAGACAACGAGGAGGGTGTGGATATAGATCGCTGCGTGGCGTTACATCGTTTTTTGGAATCGAAGCTCGACCGAGATGTCGAAGATTATGAATTGGAGGTTGGGTCGGCAGGGATTACCTCTCCGTTCAAAGTCCTCGGACAGTACAAGAAAAATATAGGCAAGGAAGTGGAATTGTTGACCAAAAACGGCATGAAACTTTCGGGGATATTGAAAAGTGCCGATTCGGAGAAATTTGTCGTGACGATAACCAAGAAAGTAAAGAGCGAAACCAGTAAACGAAAAGTGGAGGTCGAGGAAGACCTCGCTTTTGGATATGATGAAGTAAAATATACAAAATATCTAATCAGATTTAAATAATATGGCAAAAAAAGAGGAACCCGTTAGCATGGTCGATACCTTTGCAGAGTTCAAAGAGTTGAAGAACATCGAAATAACTACGATGATTAGTGTGCTGGAAGAATCTTTCCGCAACGTATTGGCAAAGATGTTCGGGACCGATGAAAACTTTGATATAATCGTGAATCCGACGAAGGGGGATTTCGAAATATGGCGTAACCGTGAGATTGTGGAAGACGGAGCGGTGACCGACAGTAATTTGCAGGTTTCTTTGTCGGAAGCTCGGAAAACCGATCCTGATTTCGAGGTCGGCGAGGAGATGACCGACGAGGTGCATTTTGAGAAATTCGGTCGTCGAGCTATTTTGAATTTGCGCCAAACACTGGCTTCGAAGATTCTCGATTTGCAAAAAGATGCCATATACAATAGATATAAAGATAAAATAGGCGAATTGGTAAGTGCCGAAGTTTACCAGATTTGGAAAAAGGAGATGTTGTTGATCGATGACGACGGCAATGAGTTGCTGCTGCCGAAAGCCGAACAGATACCTTCGGATTTTTACCGGAAGGGTGAGACCGTGCGGGCTGTCGTGTTGGAAGTCGATAACAAGAACAACAATCCTAAAATTTTGGTATCCCGCACGTCCAATGAATTTCTTCGCCGTCTTTTTGAGCTCGAAGTGCCCGAAATTCACGACGGTTTGATTTTGATAAGAGCGATTGCCCGTATTCCGGGAGAGCGTGCTAAAATTGCCGTTGAATCGTATGACGATCGTATCGATCCGGTAGGAGCTTGCGTGGGTGTGAAAGGTTCGCGTATACATGGTATTGTTCGGGAATTGCGCAATGAAAATATCGATGTCATTAATTATACGGCTAATCCATCACTGTTTATACAACGCGCTTTGAGTCCGGCTAAGATTTCTTCGATTCGGTTGAATGAAGAGGAGAAGAAAGCAGAAGTATTTCTTAAACCCGAAGAGGTCTCGTTGGCTATCGGTAAAGGTGGCTTGAATATTAAGTTGGCTTGCATGCTTACGGGTTACAATATCGATGTTTACAGAGATATAGACGAGGAAGAAGAGGAGGACATTTACCTCGACGAATTCAGCGACGAAATCGACGACTGGGTGATCGAGGCCTTGAAAGGTATCGGATGCGCTACTGCGAAGAGTGTGCTTGCGTTGCCTCGTGAAACATTGATCGAGAAAGCCGACCTCGAAGAGAACACCGTGGACGAAGTTCTCGCTATTTTGAAAGCGGAGTTTGAAGAGTAATCCGTTTTCGGGACCGATACAATGCGGTCTTTGTGCCTTTGTCGGAGGCATCTTTAATTCTTCCATTATTTATAAACTAAAACTGAGTATGTCGATAAGGTTAAATAAAGTAGCAAGAGACTTGAATGTAGGAATTCAGACAGCAGTCGAATTTCTTCAAAAGAAAGGTTTTACGGTTGAAGCTAACCCTAACACCAAGATAACCGACGAACAGTATGCACTGCTTGTCAAAGAGTTCAGTAAGGACAAAAATTTGAAACTCGAATCGGAGAGCATTAGTCTTGAACGTCATAAGGAAAAGAGCAAGGCGACATCGGCTACCGAATCGGAGGAGGGGAATTCTTCATCGGCAATAAAGGAAGAACCGAAGGAGCTGAAAACAATTATTCCCGAGACACAACGCCCGAAAGTGGTCGGTCAAATAGATCTCGACGCGTTGAATCGTCCGAAGTCGTCCGAACATAAAAAGGAAAGTCCGGTAGAGAAAAAAGAGCCGGTTAAATCGGAGGAGAACAAGGCCGAAGTGAAAACGAAAGAGGAAAAACCAGAATCGGCGGTGTCGGCCCGTGAAGAAGTGAAGCCTGCCGAAGAAGAGAATAAGCCGGTCGCCGAACCTAAACAAGAGGTTGTCTCTCAATCGAAACCTGAACCTCAAATAGTTGAACCGAAAGTAAAAGAGGCGGTTGTCGAGCAAGAAGTTAAAGAAGAAAAGGGAGTTGAGGAATCCCATGAAGACGAGGTGTTTACCATTAATCGTCCGGCGTTTACCTCGAATATCAATGTCGTCGGTAAAATAGATCTCGATGCGTTGAATCAACAGACTCGTCCGAAGAAAAAGACGAAAGAGGAAAAACGTAAAGAACGGGAGAGTAAAGAGAAACAGAGACAAGAATCACACAAGGCTGCCGGTGGCGACGATGCTAATCAGCAAGGTGGTGAACGTAGGAAGCGTCAACGAATCAGTAAAGAAAAGGTAGATATATCGAAAAGCATTTCATCGATGGGTGGACAACCCTCCCGTGGAGGAAATGGTAAAAATAACGGAGGAAATAGACCGAATAAACAAAAACAACGTCCTATAAAGGCTGAGGTGAGCGAAGAAGATGTACAAAAGCAGATAAAAGAGACATTGGCTCGCCTTACCAATAATACAAAAGGACAGAAGAAATCGGCCAAATGGCGTAAAGAAAAACGAGAGGCTTTCTCGAATCGCGAACGTGAGCTCGCCGAAATGGAGGAAGCTGAAAGTAAAGTGTTGAAGCTGACTGAGTTTGTTACGGCAAACGATTTGGCTTCGATGATGAATGTTCAGGTGAACGAGGTTATCGCTACCTGTATGAGTATCGGCATGATGGTGTCGATCAATCAGCGTCTCGATGCCGAGACGATCAATATCGTTGCGGAAGAATTCGGTTTTAAGACCGAATATGTAAGCGCCGAGGTGGTCGAGGCTATTCATGAAGAAGAGGATAGGGAAGAAGATTTGACATCTCGTCCTCCTGTCGTGACCGTGATGGGACACGTGGATCATGGTAAAACTTCATTACTCGACTATATTCGCAATTCGAATGTGATTGCCGGGGAAGCCGGAGGTATCACTCAGCATATCGGTGCATATAATGTGAAATTGGAAGATGGACGTCGTATCACTTTCCTCGATACTCCGGGTCACGAGGCATTTACGGCTATGCGTGCCCGCGGAGCTCAGATGACCGATATCGCCATTATTATCGTCGCTGCCGACGACAATGTAATGCCCCAAACTGTCGAGGCCATCAATCATGCTTCGGCAGCCGGTGTTCCCATTGTGTTCGCTATCAATAAGATCGATAAGCCTAATGCCAATCCTGACAAGATTAAAGAGGAGTTGGCTAATATGAACTACCTCGTAGAAGATTGGGGCGGTAAATATCAGTCGCAGGAGATTTCGGCTAAAAAAGGAACCGGAGTACATGAATTGATGGAAAAGGTTTTGTTGGAGGCCGAATTGCTCGACTTAAAAGCGAATCCCAACCGGAGGGCTACCGGTTCGATTATCGAGTCCACTTTGGATAAAGGGCGTGGATATGTTGCTACCGTATTGGTACAAAACGGGACTTTGCATAAAGGCGATGTCGTGTTGGCGGGAACCAATCACGGAAAGGTAAAAGCTATGTTCAACGAAAGAAATGCCCGTATCGAAGTTGCCGGTCCGTCGGCTCCCGTTCAGATTCTCGGTTTGAACGGTGCTCCTCAGGCAGGTGATGTGTTCCATGTGATGGATACGGAGCAAGAGGCACGCGAGATTGCCAATAAACGCGAACAATTGCAACGTGAATTGGGCTTGCGTACTCACAAGTTATTGACCCTCGACGATATAGGTCGTCGTATAGCTGTCGGCAATTTCCAAGAGTTGAATTTGGTTGTGAAGGGCGATGTGGACGGATCGGTGGAGGCTTTGAGCGATTCGCTTATCAAACTATCCACCCCCGAAATACAAATCAATGTATTGCATAAGGCCGTAGGACAAATATCCGAATCGGATATTACGTTGGCCGCCGCATCCAATGCTATTATCATCGGATTCCAAGTGAGACCCTCCGTGGCTGCTCGCCGATTGGCCGAGAAAGAAGGAGTCGATATACGTCTCTATTCGATTATCTACGATGCTATCGAGGAGGTTAAATCGGCTATGGAAGGTATGTTGTCTCCCGAAATCAAAGAGGAGATATTGGGTACGGCCGAGGTTTTGGAAACTTATCATATTACGAAAGTCGGTACGGTTGCCGGCTGTATCGTGAAGGAAGGTAAGCTGAAACGGTCGAGCAAGATACGTTTGATACGAGACGGTATCGTGATTTATAGCGGAGATTTGGGCTCTCTGAAACGCTTCAAAGACGATGTTAAAGAGGTGACTACGGGATTTGAATGCGGATTGAACATCACGAACTACAACGATGTTAAGATAGGCGATCTCGTAGAGGCCTATGAAGAGGTAGAAGTGAAAAAGACGCTTTAAGAAAGAAACGTTTTTCGGGAATAGAGAGGCTGCCTCGTAGGTACGGGGCGGCCTTTGTTATCGTCTTTGACGGATAATAAGACGGAAATACGGAGTATTCAAAATAAAAAAGTAATTTTGCAGGGTTAAGAATCGGGAGTGTGAGAGATGAATTATGTTGATTTTACTATCCTATTGATCGCCGTTGTAGGTTTTCTGTACGGACTCATCAAAGGGGTTATCCGTCAGGTAGGTTCGTTGGGCGGGTTTATCGCAGGTATAGTCGTCTCCCGGTTTTTCGGAAATTCGTTCTCTGCGTTGTTGAGGGAGATGTTCGATTTGCCTGAGGGTGTAAGCCGGGTTATCGCATATTCGTTATTGTTCCTTATCGTTTACATTATATGCGTTCAACTGATGAGGCTGATACATCACATTACGCATCATGTGGCATTGGGGTGGCTCGATAGATTGGCCGGGGCTTTGTTCGGCGCCGTCAAATATTTGGTCATATTGAGTATAGTGCTTAATCTCGTCCATATTATCGATCCTAAGGGTAAACTGATTCCGGAAAAAGAGACGGCTTCGTCACAGTTCTATGGATATACATTGCGTGTAGCTCCGTTGCTCTTTTCGATGGCACAAGAGCAGTTCGTTTCGGAAACCAAACCGACGAGGGGATTGTTTATACCTTATTCGATATGCAACGAGCCGTATCTCTGTTGTGAAAATTGTAAAGCAGATTAAAAATGAAACAGGATAATTCGAATGAAATATTAAACGACGTTACTACTAACGATTATAAATACGGATTTGTAACCGATATAGAGACAGATATTATTCCTACCGGGTTGAACGAGGATATTATCCGCCATATTTCGGAGAAGAAAAAGGAGCCGGAATGGTTACTTGAATTCCGTCTGAAAGCATACGCTTACTGGAAGACGCTCGAAATGCCGCATTGGGCTCATTTGAATATTCCCGATATAGACTATCAGGCTATCAGTTATTATGCCGCTCCCAAGACCAAAGAGGCTCCGAAAAGCCTCGATGAAGTGGATCCTGAGCTACGCAAGACATTCGACAAGCTGGGAATTTCGCTCGAAGAACAGATGAAACTGTCGGGTATAGCGGTCGATGCGGTGATGGATAGTGTGTCGGTACGGACGACTTTTCGGGAAAAACTGGCCGAATTGGGTGTCATTTTCTGCTCGTTCAGCGAGGCGGTGAAAGATTATCCCGATTTGGTGAAACGTTATTTAGGCTCGGTTGTTTCGTATCGGGACAATTTTTTTGCAGCGCTTAACTCGGCCGTATTCAGTGACGGCTCGTTCGTTTATATCCCCAAAGGAGTCCGGTGTCCTATGGAATTATCTACCTATTTCCGTATCAACGCCGCTAATACGGGACAGTTCGAACGAACATTGATTGTTGCCGATGACGACAGCTATGTGAGCTATCTCGAAGGTTGTACGGCTCCTATGCGTGATGAGAATCAATTGCACGCAGCTATCGTGGAAATTGTAGTGCATGATCGTGCCGAAGTGAAATATTCGACCGTGCAGAATTGGTATCCGGGCGACCGCGAGGGGCGCGGCGGCATCTACAACTTCGTCACCAAGCGCGGACTGTGCCGCCAGAACGCCCGCCTGTCGTGGACGCAGGTCGAGACCGGCTCGGCGATTACGTGGAAATATCCCAGCTGCATTTTGCGCGGCGATAACTCCATTGGTGAGTTTTACTCAGTGGCGCTGACCAGCGGTCATCAACAAGCGGATACCGGCACCAAGATGATCCACATCGGTAAAAACACCAAATCGACCATTATCTCGAAAGGGATCTCTGCCGGACATAGTCAGAACAGTTATCGCGGCTTAGTGAAAATCATGCCGACGGCAACCAATGCGCGCAATTTCACTCAGTGCGACTCAATGCTGATTGGCGCTAATTGTGGGGCGCATACCTTCCCGTATGTCGAATGTCGCAATAACAGCGCTCAGCTGGAGCACGAGGCAACGACATCACGTATTGGTGAAGATCAACTGTTTTACTGCCTGCAACGCGGGATCAGCGAAGAAGATGCCATCTCGATGATTGTTAACGGTTTTTGCAAAGACGTGTTCTCGGAACTGCCGCTGGAATTTGCCGTTGAAGCACAAAAACTCCTCGCCATCAGTCTTGAACACAGCGTCGGATAAGGAATAAACATGTTAAGTATTAAAGAGTTACACGTCAGCGTGGAAGATAAAGCTATCCTGCGTGGATTAAGCCTCGATGTTCGTCCCGGCGAAGTTCACGCCATTATGGGGCCAAACGGTTCGGGCAAAAGTACCTTATCGGCAACGCTTGCCGGGCGAGAAGATTATGAAGTGACGAGCGGCACGGTTGAGTTTAAAGGCAAAGATTTGCTTGCGCTGTCGCCGGAAGATCGTGCAGGTGAAGGCATCTTTATGGCCTTCCAGTATCCGGTGGAAATTCCCGGCGTCAGTAACCAGTTTTTCCTGCAAACGGCACTTAATGCGGTGCGCAGCTATCGCGGCCAGGAAACGCTCGACCGCTTTGATTTTCAGGATTTGATGGAAGAGAAAATCGCTCTCCTGAAGATGCCGGAAGATTTATTAACCCGTTCGGTAAACGTTGGTTTTTCCGGCGGCGAGAAAAAGCGCAACGATATTTTGCAAATGGCGGTGCTGGAACCGGAGTTATGCATTCTTGATGAGTCAGACTCCGGGCTGGATATTGACGCATTAAAAGTGGTTGCCGATGGCGTGAACTCGCTGCGTGACGGCAAGCGTTCATTCATCATTGTTACGCACTACCAACGCATTCTCGACTACATCAAGCCTGATTACGTCCATGTGCTGTATCAGGGACGAATTGTGAAATCCGGCGATTTCACGTTGGTCAAACAACTGGAGGAGCAGGGTTATGGCTGGCTTACCGAACAGCAGTAACGCACTGCAACAGTGGCATCATTTGTTTGAAGCTGAAGGGGCGAAACGCTCCCCGCAAGCACAGCAGCATTTACAACAATTGCTGCGTACCGGACTGCCGACACGTAAACATGAAAACTGGAAATATACGCCGCTGGACGGGCTGACCAATAGCCAGTTTGTCAGCATTGCGGGGGAGATATCCCCACAGCAGCGTGATGCCTTAGCGTTAACATTAGACGCCGTGCGGCTGGTGTTTGTCGATGGACGTTACGTGCCCGCACTGAGCGATGCAACTGAAGGCAGCGGATATGAAGTGAGCATTAACGACGACCGTCAGGGGTTACCCGACGCTATTCAGGCGGAAGTGTTTCTGCATTTGACGGAAAGCCTGGCACAAAGCGTGACGCATATCGCCGTAAAGCGCGGTCAACGGCCGGCAAAGCCATTGCTGTTAATGCATATCACCCAGGGCGTGGCAGGTGAAGAGGTGAATACTGCCCATTACCGGCATCATCTGGATCTGGCGGAAGGTGCCGAAGCAACGGTGATCGAACATTTTGTCAGCCTTAATGATGCTCGTCACTTCACCGGCGCACGGTTCACTATCAACGTCGCAGCGAACGCCCATTTGCAGCATATCAAGCTGGCGTTTGAAAACCCGCTCAGTCACCACTTTGCTCATAACGATTTGTTGCTGGCTGACGATGCCACCGCATTTAGCCACAGTTTCCTGCTGGGTGGCGCAGTGTTACGACACAACACCAGTACGCAACTCAATGGCGAAAACAGCACGGTGCGGATCAATAGCCTGGCGATGCCGGTGAAAAACGAGGTGTGTGATACTCGTACCTGGCTGGAACACAATAAAGGTTTTTGTAACAGCCGACAGTTGCACAAAACTATCGTCAGCGACAAAGGCCGTGCGGTATTTAACGGTTTGATCAACGTCACGCAGCACGCCATCAAAACGGATGGTCAGATGACCAATAATAATCTGCTGATGGGCAAACTGGCGGAAGTGGATACTAAACCGCAGCTGGAAATCTATGCAGATGATGTGAAATGCAGCCACGGCGCGACGGTGGGGCGTATTGATGACGAACAGATGTTTTATCTGCGCTCGCGCGGGATCAATCAGCAAGATGCCCAGCAGATGATCATTTACGCCTTTGCTGCCGAACTGACGGAAGCACTGCGTGATGAGGGGCTTAAACAGCAGGTGCTGGCCCGAATCGGTCAACGACTGCCAGGAGGTGCAAGATGACTTTTTCCGTCGACAAAGTGCGGGCCGACTTTCCGGTGCTTTCTCGTGAGGTAAACGGTTTGCCGCTGGCTTATCTCGACAGTGCCGCCAGTGCGCAGAAACCAAGCCAGGTGATTGACGCCGAGGCTGAGTTTTATCGTCATGGCTACGCGGCGGTGCATCGCGGTATTCATACCTTAAGCGCCCAGGCGACCGAGAAAATGGAGAACGTGCGCAAGCGGGCATCGCTGTTTATTAATGCCCGTTCGGCGGAAGAGCTGGTGTTCGTCCGCGGCACGACGGAAGGGATCAATCTGGTCGCCAATAGCTGGGGCAACAGCAATGTGCGGGCGGGCGATAACATCATCATCAGTCAGATGGAGCACCACGCTAACATTGTCCCCTGGCAGATGCTTTGTGCACGCGTTGGCGCAGAGCTGCGTGTGATCCCGCTCAACCCCGACGGTACTCTGCAACTGGAGACGCTGCCTACGCTGTTTGATGAGAAAACTCGTCTGCTGGCAATTACTCATGTCTCCAACGTGCTTGGGACAGAAAATCCGCTGGCGGAGATGATCACACTTGCGCATCAACATGGCGCAAAAGTGCTGGTGGATGGCGCTCAGGCGGTGATGCATCATCCGGTGGATGTTCAGGCGCTGGATTGCGATTTTTACGTGTTCTCCGGGCATAAACTGTATGGCCCTACCGGAATTGGCATTCTTTATGTCAAAGAAGCCTTGTTGCAGGAGATGCCGCCGTGGGAAGGGGGCGGTTCTATGATCGCCACCGTCAGCCTGAGTGAAGGCACTACCTGGACCAAAGCACCATGGCGGTTTGAAGCCGGTACACCCAATACCGGAGGCA
>ENA-OPAO01002829-OPAO01002829.1-human-gut-metagenome-genome-assembly--contig:-NODE-2829-length-9850-cov-4.072384_pt1 | contig 9850 bp, 5 predicted proteins | sample MGYA00241054_ERZ501424 | MGnify/ENA primary metagenome ERZ501424 (study PRJEB25962, sample SAMEA2042623) | human gut metagenome | biome: human gut; feature: human-associated habitat; material: faeces...
ATTTCAGAAAAAGTGTATAGGTTTATGATATTAAAAAATTCTTAAACTTCTTTTCGATTTTCTACATAAAGTGAGCATATTTCATAAAAAATTTTTATTTTTCTGTCTCTAACGGGCGATATGTGCCGGCAATCATTTCGGCAATTTTTATTCCATCCATGGCTGCAGATGTAATGCCGCCGGCATAACCCGCGCCTTCTCCACAAGGATAGATTCCGCGGATCTCGCTTTGCAGAGAATCATCTCTTATGATTCTGACCGGCGAAGATGTTCTGCTTTCAACTCCTGAAATGACAGCATCCTTTCTTGCATATCCAGGAAGCTTCTGATCAAATATGCATATCCCTTCCTGTAATGAATCCGCAATGATCTCAGGAAAAATGCGTCTGACATTAGCAAGCTGATACATACCCTTTATCTGTGGAATAATATCACCTAATTTTTGCGAAGGTATATTTTTACAAAAATCACCGAATAACTGTACCGGAACCTTGCCGTTTCCTTCCCGATATGCATTTTCTTCTAATTTTCTTTGGAATTCAACGCCGGCAAGTGGATGGCTGCTTCCAAAATCTTCCGGGGTTACGGTAACGATAACGGCGGTATTGGCATTCTGTCCGTTTCGCTTGCTATAACTCATTCCGTTAACAGCAAGGCGATGAGGTTCGGAAGAGGCATTTACTACATATCCACCGGGACACATACAAAATGTATATACACCTCTTCCGTTTTTCAGATTTGCCGTAAGTTTATACGGTGCTGCGGGCAGAAAGTCCGGATAATGCTCTCCATATTGATCTTTATTAATCATTTCCTGAGGATGCTCCATGCGGACTCCTACTGCAAATGCTTTTGGCTGCATAGGTACTTCGTGTTGGTGCAGCATGGCAAATGTATCACGGGCACTATGACCGATTGCAAAAACAGCAAGCTCTGTATCGAGAACATATTTTTCCTGCTTTTTGAGATCGTATACTTCTAATTTGCGGAGCACTTTTGTGTTCCCTGTTGTAACGGTCTGAATATCAGTGACCTGTGAATGAAACCGTACTTCTCCGCCATGCGCACAGATACATTCTCGCATTTCTTTTACAACCCGGGACAAAATATCTGTTCCTATATGCGGCTTGCTTTGATATGTGATCGCTTCCGGAGCACCATGTCTGGCAAAGATGCGGAGAACTTCGTGGTTCCTCCCTGATTTGTCTTTCACAAGAGTGTTAAGTTTTCCGTCAGAGAATGTTCCGGCACCGCCTTCACCGAATTGAACATTCGATGAAGGGTCTAATGTTCCGGTCTTCCAGAAGGTTTCTACGTCTTTAGTGCGTTGATCGACATCGGCCCCTCTTTCCAGAAGGATTGGCCGGTATCCGTGGATTGCAAGCATATATCCGCAGAATAGTCCCGCAGGTCCGGTTCCGATGATAACAGGACGGTGCTTGAACTCTCTGGTTCCGTTTGCAGGAAAGTTATAAGTATCTTCTTTCGCCTGAAATTGAATCTGATTACTCTTGATGCTTTTTTTGATTTTTGCCTCATCTTTTACCAGGACATCCACGGAATAAACATAATAAAGATCTGGCTTTTTACGTGCGTCAATGGACTGGCGTCTGATCTTGTATCCCTGAAGATATTCTTTTTTCATATGAAGTGTTTTCAAAATCTTTCGTTCCAGATCTGATTGTGTATGTGCAATGTTTAATTTTAACTGATTGATCCGTATCATGTTTTACTCCTTTTTGTTATCTTTGTAAAAATCACTGCGTATCCGCAGCTGCCTTGCCGGCCAGATAGCCGGTTGCCCATGCCCATTGAAGATTATAACCACCGCAGATTCCATCTGCATCCAGAAGTTCGCCTGTAAGATACAGGCCTTTTATATATCTGGATTCCATTGTCCTGGCACTAAGCTCTATAGTGGAAATCCCTCCTGCACACACTTGTGCATTGTCAAAACCGTTAGTAGTATCAATTAGTACTACGTTTTGCTTGACCGCTTGCACAAGGCTTTTGAACTGCGTTTCGGACAACTCTTGAACCAGCGTGTGCATACGGATACGGGCCTGCTCTAAAAATCTCGGTATTAGTTTCTGGTGGAAGATCCCAAGAAGATAATCCGCACAGGTCATTTGCTCCCGCCCTTCTTTTCTTTCTAAAAGAAAGGATAAAAATTCGTTTTCTGACATCTCAGGCAGAAAGTCAATTTTAACCTTTGCATTTTGCTTGAGATATAAAGCTTTCGCAACATAGCGGCTGATTTGAAATACAGGAATTCCGGAAATTCCATACGCTGTAAGCTGTAATTCTCCTCGGTCAGAAGCAATGGCTTTCCCGTCACAGATTGCGGTTACGGAAGCATCGGTTCGGACACCGGCTGCTTTGGCAAATGGATTTTTCCTGACCTTAAGCTGTACTAGCGCCGGAACCACGGGAACCATTGTATGTCCCAGGCCCTTTGCCAGTGTGTATCCGCTGCCATCAGATCCCAGTTTTGAACTGGCCTTTCCACCACAGGCCAGAATTACAGCATCCGCTTTCTGTTTTCCTGTATTTAGCTTTATCATAAAGCCGGACGATATCGGGGTAATATCCGTTACCTGAACACCGGTAAGAATTTTGATGCCAAGCCGGTGAAGTTCCAGTTTTAATAATTCCAGAACGGTAGATGCCTGATCTGAATGTGGATAGACATAATTTCCTCTTTCTTTGACCATAAGTCCGAGAGATGAGAAAAAGCGTATGGTATCTTCATACCCAAACTGCTCTAACACTTCTTCAACAAATGGAATATTTTCACTGCGGTAATAAGAAGATTTCATATCTTTGTTCGTCAGATTACACCTTCCGTTTCCTGTTGCGAGAATCTTTTTCCCGACAGAATCTTTTTGCTCATATATCGTAATCTGAACTTTTGGGTTTGATCTTGCGGCTGCAATCGCAGCTACAAGACCGGAAGCACCGCCGCCAATGACTGCTATTTTCTTCATCTGCAAATCCTCTTTTTCTGCATAGATTTTTATAAATTTATAAGGTTACGATTCCTGCGCGGACCAGATATTCTAAAGACATCAGAATTCCCAGTTTTGCATGTGGCCAGGTAAGTCCGCCCTGGAAATATACCGCATATGGAGGCTTGATCGGACCATCTGCACTCAATTCAATAGACGATCCCTGGACAAATGCACCGGCGGCCATAATAACATCCGAATCATATCCAGGCATTGGCCACGGTTCAGGTGTAACATAAGAATCCACCGGAGCGGCCGCCTGAATTCCTTTGCAGAATTCAATTACACCTTCGGGAATTCCGAATTCTACTGCCTGAATAATATCATGCCGGCTTTCTGTCCCGTTTGGAATTACAGGGAAACCAAGTTTTTCATAAATATTTGCTGCAAAAATTGCGCCCTTTAATGCGGATGCAGATACTGTCGGCGCAAGGAATAATCCCTGATAGAAATCCTTCATCACACCAAGCGATGCGCCTACTTCTCTTCCGAGTCCAGGAGAAGTCAGGCGATATCCGCAGGCATCAATTAAATCTTCACGTCCTGCAATATATCCACCGATCGGAGCAAGACCGCCGCCCGGATTTTTGATCAGAGATCCAACGGTCATATCTGCTCCGACATCACTTGGCTCAATTGTTTCAACGAATTCGCCATAACAGTTATCAACCATACAGACAAGATCCGGTTTGATCCCTTTTACAAATGTGATCAGTTCTCCAATCTGCTTTACGGAGAAACTCGGCCTGGTCTGGTAACCTTTGGAACGTTGGATTGCTACCATTTTTGTCTTATCATTGATTGCTTTTTTGATGTTTTCATAATCAAAAGTGCCATCTGCCAGAAGGTCTACCTGGGAATATGAGATGCCGTATTCAGCAAGCGAACCGTTTGACGGCCGGATACCGATCACTTCTTCCAAAGTATCATACGGTTTTCCGGCAGGTGCCAGAAGTTCATCTCCGGGTCTTAGATTTGCCGCAAGTGCGAGTGACAGAGCATGTGTTCCGCAAGTGATCTGCGGACGTACAAGTGCGCTTTCTGTGTGAAAAATAGACGCATATACTTTTTCAAGTGTATCTCTGCCCTGATCATCATAACCATATCCGCTGGCATAATTAAAACATCCGGCACTGACACGGTTGTCCTGCATGGCTTTTATTACTTTCAACTGATTGTATTCTGCAATCTCATCTATCTTTTCGAATCTGTCTTTCAGATTTTTTTCTATATTTTTTCCAAATGAAAGGACTGTTTCACGAATGCCCATTTCATTATAAATTGTGTTCATTGGTATCATAATTGTCTGTTATCCTTCTTTCTGAAAAATTTATCATCTGTTTATTTTGCATCTAAAATTTTAAACCGCAGGGATTCGCACATCGCATCAAACGTCGGATTGATGGACGGAATGCGGCGAAGCACATTTTCCGCTTCGCGGTATCTTTCCATATCATATAAGAGCGAAGCTCTGTTAAGATCGAACATGGCCCTCTCTCCCTCGTACTTGATCAGCGGTTCCAGTCCGAGAAGTTCGCGATATGCAAATGCTGTATCCTGATTGCGTGAATAAATTTCCATTAATTCATTCATTTTTCGCAAAAACTTTGATTTACCCCTCAGTTTTTTCTTTAGCATATTTTTCCCTCCAGATGTGAAATCATTGCTTCTAAGATTTTTTCTTCGTCATAATCATATTTTTCTTTTTGGATCCATGTGACCTGCCGCTCACGCCGGAACCAGGTAAGCTGTCTCTTGGCGAAATGCCGGGTATCGCGTTTGATTGTATATACTGCTTCGTCAAGAGCATACTCTCCGTCCAGATATGCCAGTATTTCTTTGTATCCTAATCCCTGCATTGAAACCATCTCTTTGGTACAGCCCATCTCTTTCAGCCGTTTTACTTCTTCAACAAGCCCTTCGCTCATCATCTGATCCACACGTCGGTCAATTCTCTGATAAAGCTGTTCCCTTGGTGCGTTGAGAACAAAATAAACAAATTCATACGGAGACTCTTTCTGACGCTCTTCTTCATTGTGTCTGGACATTTTCTGACCGGTCTGATGATAATATTCAAGCGCACGGATCACACGTTTTATATTATTGGCATGAATATCTTCAGCGGACTTTGGATCAATTTCGCGTAACATATTGTGCAGATATTCCGCCCCTTTTTCTTTTGCCAGATTTTCCAGGTCTTGACGATAATTGTCATCCTGTGAAGTGCTGGTAAAATCAATGTCATATAGTAATGCCTGGATATAGAATCCGGTCCCTCCTACAATGATTGGAATGTGACCGTTAGCGTAGATTTGTTCCATAGCTTTTTTTGCCATCTGCTGGAAACGGACTACATGGAATTCGTCCCATGGCTTTAATTCGTCTACCAGATAATGAGGAATCCCCTGCATCTCTTCTGGACGTATCTTCGCGGAACCGATATCCATATATTCATACACCTGCATGGAGTCAGCAGAAATGATTTCTCCTCCGATGGCTTTTGCAAGTCCAATGGAGGCTTTTGTTTTGCCAACGGCCGTAGGCCCTGTTAGTACTACTAATGGTTTCTTCTTCATTTTACACAATCCTCTTGAATTTCTTTTCCAGTTCTCGTTTTGTCATTGCGATAATGGTAGGTCTTCCGTGTGGGCAGTGATACGGGTTGTCCAGTGATAGCAGTTCACCGATCAGCGCATCTACTTCCTGCACCGACAGTTTCATGTTGCCCTTTACGGCAGCTTTGCATGACATCGAAGCAATCTTTTCGTCGATGAGATCCGGAGACTGATTTCTGGTAATTTCATCCGAAAGACTGTCCAACATCTGAATCAGCAGTTCTTTCTTTGCAATACTGAACAGATTATCTGGTACGGCGCGGACGGCATAAGAATCCTGACCAAACTCCTCAATCTCGAATCCAATCCTTGTAAATTGATCCATGTAGGTGTTCAGAAGCTCTGCTTCCTGCATGCTTAAGTTCAGTACGATCGGAGGGCTGATCATCTGTGAGGTGAATTCCCGGGTTTTCATGGATTTTAAAGTCTTTTCATACAGAACACGTTCGTGCGCCGCATGCTGGTCGATGATGTACAGGCTGTTATCATATTCTACCAGCCAGTAGGTATCAAAAAGCTGTCCGATAATCTTCTGCTTTGCCATCTCCTCTTCTTTTAAGAAAGAACCCTGTTCATAGCTTCCTTCCGGCTTTGCTCCGTAAGTTTCTTCCTCCCGGAGGACATAGGCTTCTTTTGCCAGTTCTTTTTCCGTTTCTTTTTTCGATTGTTCCGGAAGCGACTCTTTCCGGATTCCTTCCAGTTGTGTCAGAATCTGTTCTTCTGGTTGTTCTGGCTGATTCTTAATATCCGCTTCAGGTGTCTGCTCCGGCTGCATCGATTTTATCGTAGTAAGAAGCTTTTCCTGTGCCGCAGAGCTGACTGACCCGGTTCCCATTGGTCTGCTGACAGGATATTTTATTTCGTAAGGGCTGTCTTTTCGTACTGCCTTCCGGATTTCTTCCAACCGTTTCTGCTCAAATGGCTCCGGCATTACCTTCTCTATCTTAGGAACTTCCATCTCGTTTTTCTTTGTTGTATCCACCGGAACTTCCGGTATAATATCACGGTGCACTAGCGCTGCCGATAAAATACTCTGCACTTCCCGGTACAGCTCCTGCTGGTTGGAAAAGCGAAGTTCCATCTTGGTGGGATGCACATTTACATCCAAAAGACTGCTGTCAATCTCAAAATAAAGTACCGTAAAGGGATACTGATGCTGCATCAGAAACGGTTTAAAGGCATCCTCTATAGCTTTGGATAAAATCTGGCTCCGGATAAATCTGCCATTGACAAAATATAATTCGTAGCCCCGGTTTCCTCTGGAAATCATCGGCTTTCCAATAAATCCACTGACTTTAAAAAGCTCGCTTTCATGTGCAATCGGAAGCAGCGCTTTTGTAATATCCCTTCCGTATAAATGGTAGATAATATCCTTGATATTTCCATTTCCGGATGACTGCAGTTTTACCTGATTATTCATAATAAATTTGAAAGCTACGTCTGGATGGGATAAAATCATCCGCTGCATCAGTTCATGAATATAGGTGCCTTCTGTCTGGGCGGATTTTAAGAATTTCTTTCTTGCCGGTGTATTATAAAAAAGATTCCGTATAATAAAAGTGGTTCCATCCGGCGCACCGATTTCTTCCAAAGAAACTTCCTTTGAGCCTTCAATGAGATAACGGGATCCGGTAAAATCACCGTTCGTCTTTGTAATGAGTTCCACCTGACTTACTGCTGCGATACTTGATAATGCTTCACCTCGGAACCCTAAGGATGTAACGGTAAACAAATCTTCTACGGATTTAATCTTACTGGTGGAATGACGCAAAAATGCCAAAGGAATCTGTTCCCTTTCGATTCCGCAACCATTGTCCGAAATACGGATAAAGGATATTCCACCTTCTTTGATTTCAACCGTTACTGCACTGGAACCAGCATCTATCGCATTTTCCAATAACTCCTTTACCACCGAGCTTGGTCGTTCGATGACTTCTCCTGCCGCAATTTTATCAATTGTTTCCTGACTTAACAGTGCAATCTGTGGCATAACGCCATCCACCTCCTTTACCATCTGTTTTTCACTTTATTCTGTAATTCGTATAACTTATTCATTGCTTCGATTGGTGTCATCTGACCCAAATCCAGTTCTTTTAATTCGTTTAATATCGTATCGTTGTCCATGGTATCAAGCAGTGATATCTGTTCTAAATCCACCTCGTCTAACTTCGGTTTGCTGCGTTTACTGCTTCCCTCCGCACTGATGTTCTGAACGATTTCCGTAATATCATTATTACTTAATTCTTCTACAATTTCTTTGGCACGTTCAATGACATTATCTGGCACTCCCGCAAGCTTTGCTACCTGGATACCGTAACTCTTATCAGCTCCGCCTTTTACAATCTTGCGCAGGAAAACGATATCATCACCCTTTTCTTTTACTGCAATGCAGTAGTTATTTACGCTGTTTAATTTGCCTTCCAGCTCCGTCAGTTCATGATAATGCGTTGCAAATAATGTCTTTGCGCCAAGAAGCCTTGGATTACTGATATGCTCTACCACTGCCCAGGCAATACTCAATCCATCAAATGTACTGGTTCCACGTCCGATTTCATCTAAAATCAAAAGACTGTTGGAAGTGGCATTCCGTAATATGTTTGCCACTTCTGACATTTCAACCATAAAGGTACTCTGTCCGCTGGCGAGGTCATCAGAAGCCCCTACTCTGGTAAAAATACGGTCTACAATTCCAATTTTGGCTGATTTTGCCGGAACAAAGCTTCCAATTTGAGCCATCAGTACAATCAACGCACTCTGTCGCATATAGGTGGACTTTCCTGCCATATTCGGACCGGTAATAATGGACACACGGTTGCTGCCATTATCAAGATAAGTATCATTTGCCACAAACATTTCATTCTGAATCATCCGTTCTACTACCGGATGTCTGCCGTCTTTGATGTCGATAAGACCTTTTTCGTTTAATTTCGGACGGCAGTAATTATTCTGTTCCGCTACCGTTGCAAGAGATGCAAATACATCAATCTGTGCCACTGCTTTGGCGGTCTTCTGGATACGGACCACTTCATCCGCCACCTTCTGGCGGACTTCCCGGAACAGTTCATATTCTAAGACAATCAGCTTGTCTTCCGCACCTAGGATAACATCCTCTAATTCTTTTAATTCCGGTGTGATAAAACGCTCAGCATTTGCCAGAGTCTGCTTTCTGGTGAAATAGTCCGGCACCAGGTCTTTAAAGGAATTGGTTACTTCAAGATAATAGCCAAATACTTTGTTATATTTGATTTTCAGATTCTTGATTCCGGTTTTCTCACGCTCTTTTGCCTCCAAATCAGCAAGCCAGCTCTTTCCATCTGTCTTGGCTTTCCGCAGGCGGTCCACCTCTTCGTTATAGCCCTCTTTTAAGATGCCGCCGTCATGAAGGGTAAGTGGCGGTTCTTCCGTAATGGAGCGTTCGATTAATTCGTATAATTCATCCAACGTATCCAGCTGCTCATATAAACGTTTTAAAAGTGGTGACTGAAAGTCACTCATCAGTGTCTTAATCGGTGGCAGCATATGTATGGAATTGCGAAATGCAATCAAATCCCTTGGATTTGCGGTCTGATAAGTAACACGGGTAATCAACCGTTCCAGATCATAGACCGGTGAAAGGTATTCACGGATCTCCTCTCTGGAAATTGCATTTTTCACTAATTCATCCACAGCATCCAGTCGTTTTTCAATAGCGCTCTTGTCAATCAACGGCTGTTCAATATATTTGCGCAGGGTTCTTGCACCCATGGCAGTCTTCGTCTTATCCAGCACCCACAGAAGGGAACCTCTTTTCTGTTTGTCACGCAGTGTTTCACACAGCTCCAGATTTCGTCTGGTTGAGCTGTCCAAAAGCATATATTTTCCGGAAGCATAGATTGTCAGGTGGGAAATGTGTGATAAATCTCGTTTTTGTGTCTCCACCAAATACTGCATGAGTGCACCGGCCGCAATTACACCGCAGTCATAATCGGTAAGTCCTAGTCCTTCAATCGTACCGGCATGGAAATGTTCTTTCAAAACACGTTCACAGACTGCATCGTCGAAATACCATGAATCCAGAGAATATACGGTAATTCCAAGCTTTTCTTTTAACAATTCAAAATCCATACCGCTCATATAAAAGGCTTCATTACAGATCAGCTCTGACGGCATGAACTTATAGATCTCGTCAAACAATTTCTCAGAATTTTCAATCTCGGTTACCATGTACTCGCCGGTTGATACATCGGC
>ENA-OPAO01002831-OPAO01002831.1-human-gut-metagenome-genome-assembly--contig:-NODE-2831-length-9848-cov-4.235270_pt1 | contig 9848 bp, 8 predicted proteins | sample MGYA00241054_ERZ501424 | MGnify/ENA primary metagenome ERZ501424 (study PRJEB25962, sample SAMEA2042623) | human gut metagenome | biome: human gut; feature: human-associated habitat; material: faeces...
CAGAGAAAGCAGATGCGAAGCCAAAACAGCTTTCCGGTGGACAGCAGCAGCGTGTAGCGATTGCCCGTGCGCTTGCGATGGAACCAGATATCATGTTATTTGATGAGCCAACTTCAGCACTTGACCCTGAAATGGTTTGTGAGGTTCTTGATGTTATGAAAGAGCTGGCTGCAGAGGGTATGACTATGGTTGTAGTTACTCACGAGATGGGATTTGCCCATGATGTAGCAGACAGAGTATTTTTCATTGACCAGGGTGTTATTATGGAACAGGGAACCCCGGAAGAGGTTATGGACCATCCAACAAATGAGAGAACTCAGAGTTTCTTAAGTAAAGTATTATAAAATATTTATAAATAAAAAGGCATCTGTTCGCAGCAGGTGCCTTTTTTAGGAGGTTATTATGCGAATCGTTGTAAAAGTGGGAACATCAACATTGACCCATACAAGCGGAAGAATCAACATCAGAAGAACAGAAAAGCTTTGCAAAATCTTAAGTGATGTAAAGAATGCAGGACATGAGCTTATTTTGGTATCTTCCGGTGCTATCGGTATGGGTGTCGGTAAACTGAATATGAAAAGTAAGCCCGAAGATATGCCCACAAAGCAGGCCGCAGCAGCGATAGGACAGTGTGAACTGATGTATCTTTATGATAAATTATTCAGAGAATATAATCATATCGTTGCACAGATGCTGATTACCGGGCTTGACTTTTCAAATGAAGAAAGCCACAAGAATTTTCAGAGTACATTAAACCGTCTGTTAGAGTTAAATGTTATTCCGATTATCAATGAAAATGATACCATTGCAACACAGGAAATTTCTGTGGGTGATAATGATACAATGGGAGCAATCGTTGCAGAGAATGCAAATGCAGATTTATTGATTATTTTAAGTGATATTGATGGTCTTTATACCGGCGACCCGCGTAATAACCCGGATGCTCAGTTGATTGATACTGTATTTTCTATTACTCCGGAAATAAAAGAATTAGCGGGTACAAAAGGAACAACACTTGGTACTGGTGGAATGATTACAAAGATTCATGCGGCAGAAATCGCAATGAATGCCGGCATTGATATGATTATTGCTAACGGAACAAAACCAGAACTTCTCTACAATATTATTGATGGAGAAAAGGTGGGAACAAAGTTTATCGGGAGGAAAAAAGCATGACAACAAAAGAGATACTGACACAGGCAGTCACAGCGAAAAATGCGATTAACTCAGCAGATACCGAAACTAAAAACAAGGCACTTGCCAATATGGCGGATGCCCTTTTAGCACATACGGATGCAATTTTAGAGGCAAATAAACAAGATGTGGAAGCAGCAAGAGGAAAGATTTCTGATGTCATGATTGACCGCTTAATGTTAGATGCTGGTCGAATCGAGGGAATGGCAAAGGGAATCAGAGAGCTGATTGACTTAGATGACCCTGCCGGAAAAGTATTAAGAACTGTAGAACGCCCAAATGGAATTGTCATTGAAAAGACAGCAGTTCCAATGGGAGTTATCGCAATTATTTACGAGAGCCGTCCAAATGTAACAAGCGATGCAGCAGCCCTTTGTATTAAGAGTGGTAATGTCTGTGTTCTTCGAAGTGGAAAAGAAGCGTGGAAGAGTGCGAATGCCGTAGTTACTGCCTTAAAAGAAGGTATGGTAAAGTCAAATCTTCCAGGAGAAGGCATCCAGCTTATCGAAGATACCAGCAGAGAAAGTTCTGTAGAATTGATGAAAGCAGTCGGTTATGTGGATTTACTCATTCCAAGAGGAGGTCCTGGCCTTATCCGTTCCTGCGTAGAGAACGCCAAAGTACCATGTATTCAGACCGGAACAGGAATCTGCCATGTCTATGTCGATGAAAGCGCCGATTTTGAGAAGGCATTACAGATCATTGAAAATGCCAAAACCAGCCGTCCAAGCGTTTGTAATGCAGAAGAAGTTCTTCTTGTTCACAGCGCAGTTGCTGAAAAGTTCCTGCCATTATTACAGAAAAAATTAGTAGAAGAACGAAAAGAAAAAGGTGAAATTCCGGTGGAACTGCGTCTTTGTGATAGAGCCGCTAAAATTATTTCAGGAACACTGGCTGGGGCAGATGATTTTGATACAGAATTCCTTGATTACATTCTTGCGGTAAAAATAGTAGATAGCGTGGAAGAAGCAGTAGAGCATATTTCAAAACATTCTACAGGTCACAGTGAAGCAATTATTACAGAATCAAAAGAAGCAGCAGACTATTTTACTATGAGAGTAGATAGTGCCGCAGTATATGTGAACGTTTCTACCCGCTTCACAGATGGAGGCGAATTTGGACTCGGATGCGAGATGGGAATCTCCACCCAGAAACTTCATGCCAGAGGACCAATGGGCTTAGAAGAATTATGTACTTATAAATATATCATCCGGGGAGAAGGACAGATTCGTTAGTAATTTATAGGCTAAACCAACAAAGGCAGGAAACGAAATACTCTATATTTGTGACTTTAGTCGCGGCGCGTTGAATGTTCGCTTAAGCGCTCACATCCAACACTTGCTCCGAGGCTACAAATATAGAGTATTTCTTTACTGCATTAAGGTTAAAAATAAAACAGCCCTCATAAGTTCTTATTATATAGAAACTTATGAGGGCGTCTGTTTATTCTCAACCTTAAGCAGCAAACTCCTGTTGTCGTTTGTCAAGGATTGCCTTATATTCATCACAGTTATCTGCAGTAATATTTTCAAGTTCATCGTCTGGAAGTACGCGTCTATCGTAGTTCCTTCTGAAAAATCCCCTTAAATATATGAGAAATGCAGAATTGTAAATCTTTCTTGTAAGTCTTAAAATTTCATCGTAATCAATCTCTTTTAAAGCATGATATAAAGCGAAGAAATCATCAGTATCAAGATGTGCAAACTGTAAAGTCTGCTCTAATAAAACATCATCGTTCTCAAAAAGAGAGATATAACCGAGAAGATACATTAACTGACGGAAAGTCATAACGAAATCATTCGGTTCAAGTGTTTCAAGAAACTGTTCAAAACAAACTTTTACTCTCCAAAGCCCCTCCTCTAAAAGATGACGGATAGAAATCTCATTAAATGGCCCTGGAATCTGAATCTTGTCTATATGTACAGTTTTTAGGGTAAGGCGCTCCATAAAACGTGCCAGTGTAACACGGCAGGCATGAAATTCAGAATAGGCATTCATATAAATAAATAAGTCTTCTGTCTCATCAAAAGAACTGTTTATGAAATCATAAAAATGAGTAAATTCATGGAAAAGGATAAAACGGGCATAACTGTCACTATAAAGATGAAAACGAGGATTCAAATGCAGAATGTACTTGCCGTCAAGAAGCTCTAAAATGTTAAAAAAACCCTCAATATATTTCTCTGCATCATATTGCACAGCCGAAATCTGCACATCCTTTGGTAAGTCATACTTTTCCTTATATTCATTCCACAATTCATTAATCTGTCTTAAATTCATATGTAACCCGCCTTCCCATAACATATTGCTTATATTATATAACACTCATATAGAAATAACAACGCTCAAATAGGAGGAAGACGGATAAATTATTGTGATTTGATTCAATAGACGGAAAAAGGGAGGCTAGAGCATGTTTCAAACACGTTCTAGAAGGTTTTACATAATTTCTATTATTTGAATTGAAATAGCAGGTGGAAGGTTTGTCAAATCTTTCCTTAAAAACTTATTTTCCAATATCTGTACCAATACTACATTGAGGCGGCCAAAAAACAGAATCCCGAAAGCTAAGTACTGTATATCTGTGGCCTGGGAGCAAAGGTTAGATGTGAGCGCGTAAGCGAACGTTTAACCTGCCGCGACGAAAGTCACAGATATACAGTACTTAGCTTTCGGGATTCGTCTGTTACTTCAATACTATTCCGCTTTATAGTAGAAAAAAGTTTGCACCATCAATGCACCTTCTTCTAAATCCTTCTGGCTTACCCAGTCCCCGAAAGAAGAAGTCCCTCTTTTTGGGAGATAATGGGGATCCATTAACAGATATTTATCTTTTTTTGCATTATAATCAACAATAGTACCGTAATGTCCTGGAAGATAGGCGATAGCAGTATCTCCTTCTTTTAACTTTTCCTTTAATTCTTTAAAGGATTCGCCGCTTCCATCGTAGGAGAATCCATATTTATAGCCAAATTTTTCGGCAGCTGCCTTAAAGAATCCGCTGTCAGTACCACAATCTTCGATGCGGTAATGCTTATCAGAAGCGTAATGTGCCAGTTCATAAGGATCAGGAAAATGGCCACTTAAAGAGTAGATAGCATTTACTGTGGCAAAAATACCGCAGCCGGAAGTGCAAAAATTATTTGTGTCAGTATCTTTTGTGGTTTCATTGCCGTAATGATGCTTTGCCCAGACAGGGTCAAACTGGACAAAAACCTGAAGATTTTCTTTTTCGATTGCTTTTTTATTACGGGTCAGACGCCATACGGCATTAGAATCTGTTGTGAACTCTAAAATACTGCCATCGTTTTGAGAAAGATTTCTTTTGGTAGTTTCATCGCAGATTGTATAATAGTCCTTTTTTCTTGTAATAAGAAAAGTACCAGCTTCCTGTTTACTTCCCCAAAGTTCATTTGAAGAAGGTGTGTTTGATAATGTATCTGCTTTTAAATATTTTTCTTCTCCTGCTTTGCGTATGGTGTAACGGTTGTCACCAGCATATTTAAAAGAACAGGAAAAATTTTCTGAGATAATAGAAGCTGTATTCATAGCAAAAGAAGAATCCGAGGAATTCTCCTCATAAAAAGAAAGCTGATAGGTACCGTTTGAAAAAGGCTGTTTTTCTCTGCCATCATAAATCAGGCAATCAGAATGAAATTCATCTCTTGTTACCCAGCCATTCTTTGTTCCGCCTTTTTTAGAAGCATACTGAATTTCGTACCAGGAACCGGAAGAACCGATTACTTTGACACCGGTATATTTAGGGAGTACAGTTTTTAAATCATTGCTGTAATCAGAATAGTATACGGGCAGTTCATTTCTTGCTAGGGCATAAATAAAGTCAGATTTGCTTTCGTAGGCATGTTGAAAAGCGAAAGTTTTTGACGGAATAAAGAAAAATCCGGTCAACATTAAAAGAACGCCTAAAAAGATATGTTTTTTCACAACAATTCCTCCATTAATGTATTATGTGTTTGTTCCTAAAGTCTTTTCTACACTTGACTTTGTAAAAAAGATTCCAGGAGAACATGATTATAAGATGTTTTTACAGATTTAAAATAAAAAAATAAGAAGCATCTATTCATTATTTTGTATTTTGAAGATATTTAAATAGTTACAAATGTCTTACAAATATTAAAAAAGTATTACAACTTGAGGTATTATAGCATAGAATATCGAATTTGCAAACAAACATCTTTAGAAAATTGTATAAGGAATTGTGAAGTAAGATATAGAAAATGAATTGAGGTAAACAACAATTTATGGTAAAATTAGACAGAGTATTCTACTTGTCGTGGAAATACGATATGAAAGGAATGAAGAAGAATGGAACAGAGAAAGAAAATTTTTGGAGCATTAGATGATTTAATGCGTTCACCAATCGGGGATAGACTCAGAGAGAGGGTGTTCCGGGAATTATCTACAAAAGAAATACATGATTTGCTTCAGAGAGAGCAAAAACCATATAAAGAATTAATGGCATATTACCAGTGTGCGCTTATGGAAGTAGAGACAAAGTTTCGTGTGCTGAATGAACAGTTTTCACTGGCACATGACAGAAATCCGATTGAGTCGATTAAAACAAGGGTGAAAAGTCTTGAGAGCATTACAGAGAAGTTAAACAGAAGGAATCTTCCTTTTTCAACGCAGAGTATTGAGGAGAATCTTACAGATATTGCAGGAATCCGTATTATCTGCTCATTTAGAGAAGATATTTATTTTCTTGCAGATTGTCTGCTAGAGCAGGATGATATCACATTGATTCAGCGTAAAGATTACATAGAGAATCCGAAGGAGAATGGCTATCGGAGTTTGCATCTGATTGTGGAAGTCCCTATCTTTTTAGAGCATAAAAAGAAAATGATGAAAGTAGAAGTACAGCTTCGTACAATTGCAATGGATTTCTGGGCAAGCCTTGAACATAAATTAAAATATAAGAAAGATATTGCTTCTGACCAGCTTACAGCAGATTTAAAGAAATGTGCTGATGAGAGTGCCGCCCTTGATTTGAAGATGGACGCAATCCGCAAAGAAATAGAAGTTTTGAAAGCACCGGAAGCAAAAGCAATAGGAAGAGAAGTGAAGCATCTGCCGGGGGGAATTCTGAACGAAAACCAATAAAAATATATAAGGCATATAAAAAAAGCAGGTATAAATACCGAAAAAAGACATATGAAAGAGATATAGGGCAGGAGGGCTGTATATGATTTATATGTCTTTTTTTATTGGACTGATTCTTATTTGTAAGGGAGGAGACTGGTTTGTTGATGCTGCGTCAAAATTATCGGAAATACTTGGAATACCGAAATATGTGATCGGAGCAACGATTGTGAGTTTTGCAACAACGATGCCGGAAATCATTGTTTCTGTGGCGGCTGCGTTAGATGGGCATTCTGCCATGGCAATAGGAAATGCAGTTGGTTCTGTTTCTGCAAATACAGGAATTATTCTTGCGCTTAGTTTATTTTTTCTTCCTGTTGCAATTAAAAGAGAAGAATATTTGTTTAAAAACAGCTTATATATTGGAACATTACTGTTGTTATTGATTAGCTTCAAAGATAGAATATTTGACAGGGCTGATTGTCTCCTGCTATTACTTGCCGGGATTTTATTTCTTGTAGAGAATGTCAAAAATGCAGTTTGTAAAAAAGAAGTTTCCAACAGTAAAAGAAAAAAAGAAGATATGATATTACATAAAAAAATACAGGCTGGGAAAAACGGAGAAAAAAAGGTAAAAAATAAAAGAAGTAAATGGAAAGAAAAACAAAGTAGTATATGGGAAACATTTTTCTGGTTTTGTATAGGCGCGGTGTGTATTGTAGCAGGTTCAGAGTTACTAGTACATTCTGCCTGTAAAATAGCGGAAATTCTGCATATCAGCGAAGATATTATCTCGGTAACGATTGTTGCAATGGGAACATCTTTGCCGGAACTTGTAACAACAGTTACAGCAATCCTAAAAAAAGAGTCTTCTTTGTCTGTCGGAAATATTATAGGTGCCAATATGATAGATTCCGCTTTTATTTTACCAATCTGTACATTACTTAGTGGAGAGAAACTTCCAGTTTCACTGCAGATGGCACAAATTGATATGCCTTTATGTTTCCTTATTTCAGTACTTGCGCTTCTTCCTATGTTAATTCGTCAGAAAATTAAAAGAAGAGATGGTATCCTTGTTTTTTCCATTTATGCTGGATATCTATTATATATCTGCTGGGCTATATGATGTGAACATATTTGCTTTACCCTCTTCTAACAAGAAAATAAAAAGAATCATTAGCTTATAAAAATACCTGTCTGATAAACAAAATAGAATGCTACTCATGTCACAGACAGGTAAATTTAATGAAGCAATGCTTCTTTTATTAGAAAATTATTTAAGACCGTTTAAAATACTTATAGCATAAGAGTAAATCTTCTTATTTCCCTTAATACTAGGATCTGTAGGGTCAATTCTTTTCTTTTTATTTTTAATCTTTCCAGTAGTTCCGGCTAAAGTATAAACACCGAAAGGTCCTTTTTCCTTGTTCTTTCTGATTACTTTAACCCAGACACGTTTCTTCTTGTTTGTCTTTGTAGCAATATCATAGATAAGTTTTGCATTGACAGCCTGAAGACGAACGCTTGTTGTTGTCTGGTTTGTTCCAAGGTCGTTATATAAACCAACTTCTAACTTTCTGTTATTTGTAGTAGTGTATCGTGCAGAATGGAAATAGAAGTTACCATGTTTTACCTTAACACCCCACTGGTAATAATGATATGGACGGCTTTTCTTGTAGATGAACCATCTTACAGCAGAAGTTTTTTCCAGACGGCATCCAGAATAAGCCTTTGTTCCTTTTGCCTTTCTTGAAGTAGAGCAAACCATAGTCTTTAATGGAATGTTATACTTGCCAGTCTTTTTATCTTTGGCATAAAGAGTAGCATTATGTGTCTTTGTGTTAACAACGATCGTAATGTCTTTCTTAATCCATTTTTTGTAGTTAAGTGTAAATAAATCCTTAACTAATACTCCGTTTTTGTTAAAGTAGAATTTGTACTTTTTCTTGTCATAGTAGCTCTTTAATGTATGCCAGCCAGTAACTTTCTTACCATTTTCGTAGTAGTATACTTTTTTACCCTGCTGATACCAGCCAACAGGAACTTCTGTAGTAGCTGCTGAAGCATTCATTGGAATACTGCCCATTAAAATAGTAACAGACAGAATAAGTGCCATTAATAACGATGTAACTTTTTTCATTATACCTTTCCTTTCTTTTGTGATTTAATATCTATAATAGTATAAAGGAAAAGAAAGATAAAGTCAATAAAAGAGCCTTTTCTGAAATTTGCGTGGAAGAAGATGGAAAGGCTTTTAAGAGTGTGTTTAAAAGAGGTATTTAAACATGCTCCAGGAAATGATATTTAAGTAGTGGCCGTTGTCGTGTTTGGTTAAATGAGAATCCTCGTAGAGCGTATTTTAAAGAAAGAGTTGACAATAAGAAAATACAGTGTTATATTTCAACTAGAACAAATAGAATTCACAACGAGAGGGTGAAGATTATGGTAACAAAAACAGATTATTATGATGTTCTTGGAATAAATAAAAATGCAGATGAGAAGACTATTAAAAAGGCCTATCGTAAATTGGCGAAGAAATACCATCCAGATATTAATCCTGGGGATAGTAATGCCGAAGCAAAATTTAAGGAAGTGACAGAAGCGTATGAAGTTTTAAGTGATCCAGAGAAAAAGAAACTCTATGATCGTTTTGGTCATGCCGCCTTTGATGGAACGGGAAATGCACAGTCTGGCCCGTATGGTAACGATGGAGGTTTTGGAGGTTTTAGTAACTTCGGGGGAAGCGGAGGTTTTCGCGGAGGCACATACCGCTCGAATAACGGCAATGGTTATCAGGAGTTTCATTTTGAAGGCGGTGATATGGGAGATATCTTTGAAAACTTTTTTGGCGGAGGCTTTAAAAAATCTGGTTTCAGAGGCGGCTCTGGTCAAAATGGAAACTTTAATAATGGCTTTCACGGCAATTTCCGGCAAAATGGAGGATTTGGAAATCGGCAATCTTATCAAACAAAAGGAAATGATATTCATGCAGATATACAGGTAAACTTTGATGCAGCCGCATTTGGAAAAAAAGAAACAATCCACTTAAAAGATGAGAATGGCAAAGTACAGGCATTAGAAGTTAATATTCCGGCAGGAATCGAAACAGGACAGAACATCCGATTAAAAGGAAAAGGTTCTCCAGGATATCAGGGTGGTAGCGCAGGCGATTTGTTCCTGAAAGTTACTGTAAAAGAAAAACCTGGATTTAAACGAGAAGGTCAAAACTTATATAATACCGTCTCTATTCCATTTATTACTGCCGTACTCGGTGGCGATGTAACCGTACAGACAATTTATGGAAATGTTCGCTGCAATATTAAGCCGGGAACGCAGTCAGGAAGTAAACTCAGATTGCGTGGTAAAGGTATTGTATCCATGAAGAATTCTTCTGTATATGGTGATCAGTACACAACAGTGGAGGTTCAGGTACCGAAGAACCTGACCCCAAGGGCAAAACAGAAACTCAGAGAATTTGAAGATGCCTGTAAAGCAGCTTAAGGTCTGGTTTGTAGGTTTGATGTAGACGAAAAAAGAAAAAATACCATATCCCA
>ENA-OPAO01002836-OPAO01002836.1-human-gut-metagenome-genome-assembly--contig:-NODE-2836-length-9842-cov-2.180852_pt1 | contig 9842 bp, 8 predicted proteins | sample MGYA00241054_ERZ501424 | MGnify/ENA primary metagenome ERZ501424 (study PRJEB25962, sample SAMEA2042623) | human gut metagenome | biome: human gut; feature: human-associated habitat; material: faeces...
GACTTGAAATGGTGGAAAGAATTTTTCTCCGTATTAAGCATGATGGGATATAGTGGAGATGTTTCCCTGGAAATGGAAGATTTGACGATGTCTGTAGAAGCAGGAGTCGTAACATCCATTGACGCATTAAATCAGACAATCAGTAAATAAACAGAACACAAGCACAGCAACAAAAACAACAAAGCGGATATTTTATTTATAAGTATCCGCTTTGTTGTTTCACAAAATCGAGCAAGTTTCTTGTTCTGATTACAAAAAAGTAACAGTGGATGAAACTTGCTTGTAAATTTAGGCTAAGGGAGGAATCAGGCATGAAAATTGCATTTGACGTAGACGTATTAGCAAAACAGATGGACATTAACCGTATGGTTCATCAGGTCGCAGACTGGGGATATAAATATATCGAGCAGTCCCCACATCCGAGAATTAATCCATTTTATAAACATCCGCTGTTTTCAAAAGAATGTGAACAGGAATACAGAAAAGCACTCCGGGAAACCGGTGTTGAGATTTCTTCTTTCATCGTCGTATACCGCTGGTCCGGTCCGACGGAAGAACAGCGTAAAATGGCAGTTGCAAACTGGAAGCGAATGATTGAAATCGCAGTTAATATGGGAGTTCCGGTTATTAATACTGAATTATCCGGTGACCCGAATCAGCAGGAAATCTGCAATGGCATGTGGTTTCGTTCGATGGAGGAACTGCTTCCGATTATTGAGAGAGAAGGGCTCCGTGTAGAAATTCAGTCTCATCCGTACGATTTTTGTGAACTCAATAACGAGACTTGTGATATGGTAAAATCGTTCCGATCCAAAAATTTAGGATATGTCTATTCTTCCCCTCATGGATTCTTCTATGATGAAGGAAAAGGAGAGGTACGTTCCATGCTTCGCTATGCAGGAGACGAGCTGACTCATGTATTATTTGCGGATACCTTTAATCAGACTTTGGATTGTCGTTACATTGCAAATCCACCGTGGTTAAATGCAAGAGGAAAATCAGATGTCACCATTCATCAACATCTTGCAATGGGAGAAGGAGATGTTGATTTCGACGGAATCTTTGAAACTTTAAGAGACATGGATTTCGCCAATAAGCAGTTAAAAGCAGATGCACCAAAGGTCGGAGGCGATAATATTGCGTGTGTGTCTATGTTTGGATTTCCGGAAAAGATGGATAAACAGGCGCCGGAAGCAAGAGAAAGAATTGAGAAAGAACTGCTTGGAAAATAATTAAAAGACTAAGAGAAAATAAAAATATCAGATAAAATTTTGGTTTTATCTGATATTTTTATTGACAAAAAGATGGTTTATCTTGTATACTGGTGATATTAAATAAAATTATTTATAAAATGTTGGCGAGTATGCCACAGGAGATAAGTTCAGACAGCTGTCTGATTAAAAGGGAACCCGATGCGAATTCGGGACGATCCCGTCACTGTGATAGCTGGTTAAAAGCAAAATGCCACTGGAAAGATAGTTTATTCTGGGAAGGTGCTTTTGATGTGTATGCTTAAGTCAGGAAACCTGCTTATCTTTTTAACAAAAGTTCTTGCGGAAGACGAGAAGCTTAAGTTGTACAGATGAAAAAGTATTCTGCTATTTATGTTTAAGAAAATAGCAGATTATTTTTGACGTTATCTATTATCAAATTAAGAATCTTTAACAGTCGGATGCTTTGGTATCCGGCTTTTTTGCGCTTGAAAACAAAAAAAGCGTAAAAAGAAGCAGACTTTTGTCCCCGTCTATAAAAGGCGAATGTAATTTATGAAGAAGAATCAGTATAGGAAGGATGAAGCAAATGAGAAAGAAACATGTAGTAGCGCTGATGATGGCAACTGTGATGGCAGTAAGTGTACTTGGAGGATGTGGAGGTTCTTCTTCCTCAGGAAAGTCTGCAAAATCATCAAGTAACAGTGATGAAAAGGTTTTAAATTTCGGTTGTGCCATGTACACAGACGGAAGTGTCAATACCGCAGGGGATGAGAACGGTGGCTGGAATGCAATGCGTTACGGTATTACAGAAACCTTATTTAAATTTGATGATAACATGGAAGTTACTCCGTGGCTGGCAGACAGTTATACGGTAAATGATGAGCATACGGAATGGGTCATTACTTTGAAAAAAGGATTAAAATTCTCAGATGGATGTGATCTGACAGCAAGTAAAGTAAAGGAATGTTACGAACACTTAAGAGAAGTTGGACCATCTGGTTCTGCAAAACCGGAAAAATATCTGGAATTTGAAGCAACAATCACAGCAGATGATGAGGCAGGAACACTGACCATCCAGACAACACAGCCTTATGCAAACTTGATGGGACAGCTCAGTCACCCGACTATGGGCATTGTGGATGTAGAACATACCAAAAACTTTGATAATGGAACAATCGGTACCGGTCCATACATGATTAAAGAATTCAATGGTGTCGGTGTTGGATATACACTGGTCGCAAATCCAAATTATCGTGAAGATGTCCCTTATGACGAAGTAAATCTGATGTATATGGGAGATAACTCTGCAAAGGCAATGGCTCTGGAGAGTGGTCAGGTAGACTTGGTTGAAAATATCACAAACGTAGCAGATATTCAGAAATTCCAGGATTCAGATGACTATACAGTAGATATTGCACCAGGTGTACGTTGTGGATTCTCCTGGATGAACTTTGATGGCGTTCTGGGTAACAAGACACTGCGTCAGGCGATTCTGATGGCGATCGATTATGATACTATCTGTAATTCCAAGACGATCGGAGGACTGTATACACCGGGATTTTCCGTACTTCCATCCAACCTGTCCTATGGATATGAGAAACTGAACAACCCATACACCTATGATCCGGAAGGTGCGAAGAAACTGCTGGATGATGCGGGGATTGTAGATACAGACGGAGATGGTATCCGTGAGATCGATGGAGAAAATATCAATCTGCGTTATGTTTCTTATGAAAACCGTCTGTTGAATGAATTTTCTGATGCACATACTCAGTATCTGACAGAGATTGGAATCGGTGTTACTTCCGAGTACGGAAGCTCCGATGATCAGTGGAGTAAGCTGGCAGCACTGGATTATGATTTTAACAACAACAACTGGATTACCGTAGGAACCGGAGATCCGTTCGCTTACATGGCAAACTGGGCAACAGAAAGCACTTACTGTGCATATTCCAATCCGGAATACGATGCATTATATCAGGAACTGAAAAGTGAGATGGACGAGGACAAACGTGCAGATCTGATTTTCCAGATGCAGCAGATTCTGATAGATGATGCGGCAGTTCTGATCGACGGATACTACAACTCCAGTATGATCTACTCCAAAAATGTAGGATATGCGAAGATTCATACCGCAGATTATTACTGGTTAAGTACGGAGATTGTTCCGGCAGAATAAAAAACTCTGGAAACGCCTGGTTGTTTTTACAACCGGGCGTTATGCCGTTGCATGACAAGGCAACATGTATTTTTTGGAAAAAGAAAGGTGTGAACGATTTGAATAAGAAACAAATACTCATGCGTCTGCTGCAGATCATCGTGGTACTGTTCGGTATCAGTTTTATTACATTCGGTCTGACCTATATGTCACCGGGAGATCCGGTGCGAAACATGTATTCCGCCAACGGTGTAATGCCGACCGAGGAGATGGTAGAGCAGACAAGAGAAGAGATGGGATTAAATGATCCGTTTTTTGTACAGTATGGAAGATGGCTTGGCAACTGTCTGCAGGGAGATTTTGGGAAATCCTATTCCCTGAACAAACCGGTAACAGAACTTCTGGCAGAGAGACTGTGGCCGACCTTAAAACTGACACTGATGGCGATACTGCTGATGCTGGTACTTTCTATTCCCCTCGGTATGGCATCTGCTTTGAAAAAAGATACCTGGATTGATTATCTGGTACGGGGGATCACGTTTATCGGTTGTGCGATGCCGAACTTCTGGGTGGGACTTCTTTTAATGATGGCGTTTTGTGTCTATTTCCAGATTTTTCCGGTAATCAGTTCTGCGGGAGACTTTAAGAGTCTGTTCCTTCCGGCACTGACACTGGCGATCGCGATGACTTCCAAATACACCCGTCAGGTGCGTACCGCAGTTCTTGATGAACTGAGCCAGGATTATGTGATCGGCGCCCAGGCGAGAGGAGTAAAATGGTCCAGAATCGTCTGGTGCAATGTATTCCCGAACTCTCTGCTTCCTCTGATCACCATGTTCGGTCTGTCCATCGGATCTCTGCTTGGTGGTACGGCAGTAGTAGAAGTTATTTTTTCCTATCCGGGCCTTGGTAACCTTGCAGTGTCTGCGATCACTTCCAGCGATTATAACCTGATTCAGGGTTATGTACTGTGGCTGGCGCTGATTTATATGGTGATTAACCTGATCGTGGATGCTTCTTATGTATATATTGACCCGAGAATGAGATTAAAGGAGTAATGAGTATGAAAAAGAAGAATTTTTTTGCACAGTATAAGCAGTTTACCTTTTTTCTTATTCTGGCTGTTGTGATCATTCTGATTGCAGTATTTGCCCCGGTTGTGAGCGGGGGTGTGGATCCGCTGAAAGGAAGCCTGGATGAAGCCCTTCTGGCTCCGAGCAAGGCACATATCTTCGGAACCGATAAGATGGGCCGTGATATCTTTGCACGTGTGATTTACGGAGCGAGAGCGTCTCTGACAGCAACTTTTGGAGTAGTTGCACTGATTTTCTTTATCGGAACAACACTTGGCGTGATCGCCGGATATTTTGGCGGTATCGTGGACAGCGTGATCATGCGAATCGCTGATATGATGCTGTCTTTCCCGGGTCTGGTTCTGGCACTTGCTGTAGCCGGTATCATGGGAGCAAGCATGAAAAATGCAATTGTAGCCGTTGTCGTAGTCAACTGGACAAAATACGCCCGTCTCGGACGAAGCCTGGTTCTGAAGATCCGTCACTGTGACTATGTGGAAGCAGCGATCGTAACCGGTTCTAAAACACCGTATATGATCTTACGTTATATGCTGCCGAACGCACTGCCGACACTGATCATCACGGCAGCTACCGATATCGGTGGTATGATGCTGGAACTGGCAGCCATGTCCTTCCTGGGATTCGGAGCAAAACCTCCGGCACCGGAATGGGGCTATATGCTAAATGAAGGAAGAGCATGTATTCAGTCTGCACCATGGATGATGATTTTCCCCGGTCTGGCGATTTTTATTGTAGTTGTAGTCTTTAATATGCTGGGAGATTCTCTCCGGGATATTCTGGATCCGAAAGACGAGTAAGGAGGGAAAACATGGTAAATATGTTACAGTTGAAAAATGTGACCGTTTCCTATAAGAATGTACCTACCGTGCAGAATTTTAACCTGGATATGAAACAGGGACAGATCGTATCACTGGTAGGTGAATCGGGAAGCGGAAAGACTACCGTGATCCGTGCCGTTCTTGGACTTCTGGCAGGAGGTGGAGTGGTTTCCGGGGGAAGCATTACGTTTGAGGGAAAGGATCTGCTTTCCTATAACCGCGAAGAGTGGAGAAACCTGCGCGGCAGTGAGATCTCCATGATCTTTCAGGACAGCGGTGCGATGATGAACCCGACAAGAAAGGTTGGAGATGTATTTGTTGAATATCTGCGCACCCACGAAACAATCTCAAAAAAAGATGCCTGGGCAAAAGGCTGTGGGATGCTGGAAAAAATGAATCTTCCAAGCCCGGATAACGTGATGAAATCCTATCCGTTCCAGCTTTCCGGCGGTATGCGCCAGCGTGTGGGAATCGCGATGGGTATGTCCTATCAGCCGAAACTGCTGCTTGCGGACGAACCGACCTCCGCACTGGATGTGACAACACAGGCACAGATCGTGCGCCAGATGATGGAACTGCGCGATGATTACGGAACCAGTATCATCGTGGTGACGCATAACCTCGGAATCGCAGCGTATATGTCTGATTATATCGTGGTTATGAAAGACGGAAAAATGGAAGATCAGGGAACGAGAGAATATATTCTGCATGAGACCCGAAATGCATATACCAGAAGCCTTCTGGGTGCCGTTCCTTCCGTGGGAGGTGAGAGATATGTCTGAATCAAAAGAAGTAATCCTGGAAGCAAAACATGTGACCCGGCGTTTTCGTACTACAGACGGACGGACACTGCTTGCCAACAACGATGTCAATCTGAAGTTTTATAAAGGAGAGACACTGGGACTGGTAGGAGAGTCCGGTTGTGGAAAAAGTACTTTTATGAAATTTCTGGTATCTCTCGATATCCCTTCCGAGGGTGAGATCCTGTACCGTGGAAAAGATATCACAAAATTAAAGGGAGAACAACTGCGTCAGAACCGCCAGAATATTCAGATGGTTTTTCAGGATCCGACCGCATCCTTTAATCCGAAAATGAAGATCCGTGATATCATATGCGAACCGTTACTGAACTTCGGGAGAATCAAAAAATCCGAAAAAGAAGAAAACTGTCGCAGACTTCTGGAACTGGTAGAACTGCCGGCAGAATTTTCGGATCGGTATCCACACAATATGAGCGGAGGTCAGAGACAGCGTGTGGCGATCGCCCGTGCACTGGCTCTGGAACCGGAAATGATCATCATGGATGAAGCAACTTCAGCACTGGATGTATCGGTGCAGAAGACGATCATCGAGCTGATCACGAAATTACAGAGAGAAAAGAATATTACGATCGGATTTATCTGTCATGATATTGCACTGATCGAGCAGTGTGCCCATCAGATCGCAGTCATGTATCTGGGAAATGTGGTGGAAGTACTTCCGGGCGGACAGCTTTCCAAAGATGCTGTGCATCCATATACGAGAGCACTGATGGGGTCTGTCTTCGATATCAACATGGATTTTTCCAAATCGATCGAGAACCTGGAAGGAGAAGCGCCAAGCCCGCTGGAGCTGCCGGAAGGCTGCCCGTTCCAGGGACGATGTACCAAATGTATGGCGATCTGCAAAAAAGAAGCTCCGCAAATGGTCAGCCTTACACCGGATCATCAGGTCGCCTGTCATCTGTATACCGAAAGCGTACAGAAATAGAAACATGAGGGTAACTGTGAGGGCACTGAACAGTTATGAGGAGAATGATAAAGTGAAGGTGAAAGAAAAAAAGAGCAGCAGTCTGATAGAAGGAAACATTGGGAAAGCAATTTTATTATTTGTACTGCCTCTGATCGCGGGAAGCCTGATCCAGCAGTTGTATGTGACAGTAGATGCGATCATTGTAGGACGGTTTGCAGGAAAAGTGGGACTGGCAGCGATCGATTCGATCAATACGCTGTTTAAGTTCCCGATCAACTTTATGAATGGTCTGGCGGCAGGAGCAACGATTATTATTTCCAGGTATTTCGGAGCGAAAGCTACAGAGCATCTGCATCGTTCGATCCGTACGGCGATCACGATCGCATTTGTCCTGGGAATCATCAGTTCTTTTGGAGGCGTACTGCTTGCTCCGCAACTGCTGAAACTGATGCGTGTTCCGACGGATATCTACAGGGATACGCTGACATACTGCACGATTTATTTCGGTGGTCTGTGGTCTCTGATCCTTTATAATATGGCAGCGGGGATCCTGCGTGCCTTCGGGGATTCGAAACGTCCGCTGTATGTATTGCTTGTGAGCAGCTGCATCAATATTTTAGGTGATCTTCTTTTGGTAGGTGTTCTGCACCTGGGAGTAGGCGGTGCGGCTGCTGCCACGGTTGCGGCACAGATCGTCAGTGTGATCCTGACTTTTCTGTTTCTGGCGAGAGAAGAACATCTTCGCGGAAAAGTGCATGTCTGGCATCTGCATTTTGGCAGAGAACATATGGTGATGATGATCCGTACCGGATTTCCGCTTGCTTTGCAGTCCATGCTGTTTCCGGTCGCCAATTCCATTGTGCAGGCGAGTGTCAACACGATGGGAACCGACAGCATCGCAGCCTGGAGCATCTGCGATAAGCTGAGTATGCTGATCTGGCTGCTTGCCGACTCCATGGGACCGGCGATGACGACTTATGTTGCACAGAATCTTGGTGCAGAACAGACAGAAAGAGTCAAAAAAGGAGCGGTTATCGGAACCGGTATCTCGGTCTGTGCGGTGGGAGCCGTCAGTCTGTTCCTGTTTTTTGGCTCCGGATGGATCGGCCCGTGGTTTATTGATAAAAAAGATGCTGAACTTTTGATTCCACTTGTGGTAAAATATATGCAGATGATGGCGCCGTTTTATCTGTTTTATGCGATTGCGGAAGCATTATCCGGTGCAAGCTGCGGTTTAGGGGAGACCGTTGCACCGATGATTACGACGCTTCTCAGCATCTGTCTGCTCCGGGTATGCAGTATCTGGGTGATCCTTCCGAAGTTTGAGACGATGGAATGTATCATCTGGATCTATATTGCTTCCTGGATCGTGGCAGGTCTGGCTTTTATCGGATTATTCTGGTATAAGAGCAGAAGAAAATTACAGGAAAACAGGTAATGCATCCGGAAAAACAACTGGAACAGGAAAGGTAAGACTCCGGGCATACCTGTTGGAAAAGATGGGAGTATCGTATGGAATTAAGAGAATTACAGTTCTTTGTTGTAAGTGTGGATGCAGGGAGTTTGAGTCAGGCTGCGCAGATTTTGTATACGACGCAGCCACATGTAAGTAAAACGATCAAAAAGCTGGAGCGGGCACTTGGATATCAGCTTCTTGAACGAAGCAAAAAAGGTGTGGAGCTTACCAAAGAGGGAGAAAAAGTATACGACCAGGCAAGAAAAATGTTGAGTTCCATGGAAGAAATCCAGAGAATTCAGATGGAGACGCAGGAGAGTACGATCCGTATCGCATCTATGCCAAGCAGTCTTCTGAGTGAAGAATTTGCCACGTTTCTTGCAGAACATCCGAAACTGCATGCGGTGTGTTATGAGGAGACACTGGAGAAGATCATTCACCATATCTGTCATCGACAGGTGGAGGTTGGTTTTGTGTTTATTTCCAAGATGCAGCGCCAGGCTTTTGAACGGATGATACAGAAAAGAAAAATGACGTTCACACCGTTAAAAGAAAAAGATATGGCACTGTATGTGGGACCGAACCACCCATATTATGAAAAGGAGTATGTGACAAAAGAGGAACTGAGAAATCTTCGCTATGTACAGCATGAAGAAGACCAGATTTCTCTGTTGCACACTTCCGGACATCTGCAGGAAGATCTGATTGACAGCAGAGATTTTCAACAGATCGTCACGGTAAACAGCAGTTCACTGATGCGGGAACCTTTAAGAAAGACGGATCTTGCCAATCTCAGTTGCAATCTGCAGAAGGAAAAAGAAAGGGACAGCCTGATCCGTATGATTCCGATCCGGAAAAGCCATACAAAAGTCTGCTTCGGATATCTGCATCGGGCAGACTGCGTATTGCGTGCTCACACGGAGGAGTATTTGAAGCAGTTAGAAGAAAAACTGAAATAATAGACAAAAAAACAAGAAAAAATTTGTCGTTTTTATACAAGGTCATAATTGAAAATCTTTCATGAGATGATATGATATAACATGAAAGTAAAAAGCAGTAACGATACGATGAAAGATAGCAGAAGGAAGTAGTCGGAACGTTACAGGGGAGAGATATGACAAAACGATGATAACGAAGAAAAAAGTTCTGACAGGAATTGCCGGTGTGCTTCTGGTGGCTGCGACAGCCGGCTATGGTGCGGCAGCATATTATTACAGCAGTCATTTTTATTCACATACGGAGATCAACGGTACTGATTACGGGGAGATGACCGTTGCGCAGGTGAAGAAAAAAATTGCGGATCAGATACCGTCTTATCAGATTACAATAGAAGAAAGAAACGGGCAGGAAGAAACACTGACCGGAGAACAG
>ENA-OPAO01002851-OPAO01002851.1-human-gut-metagenome-genome-assembly--contig:-NODE-2851-length-9801-cov-2.369588_pt1 | contig 9801 bp, 8 predicted proteins | sample MGYA00241054_ERZ501424 | MGnify/ENA primary metagenome ERZ501424 (study PRJEB25962, sample SAMEA2042623) | human gut metagenome | biome: human gut; feature: human-associated habitat; material: faeces...
TTCAAAGGTAGGACCTGTGATGAATTTCCACCCATTTTCAGCAGTATCCAAGCTGGTATTCTGCTTTGATATGCTGATTGGAAGATTAGAGATCTTCCCATACCTGCTTCTTCTTTCTCCGGAACTCTGGAGAAGAAGATTCTAGATGATTTTTTGTTAATTATGTGCGGAAAAATTTGAATGAAACAGATTTTTTCGCACATTTTATTTTTATATGATAAAATGGTAACTGTTCAGAGCTAAGCAAAATTTCAAAAAACAGGTGTAAAATGCGTAGCATTTTGGAGGTTGGCTCTGAACAATTACGTAAAATGAAAGAAAGGAAGAGGTGAGATGAACAAATTTAAAATGAAAGTGACAGCTGTCATAGGAGTGATTCTGTTGATTGGAATCTATTACTATGTGACACTCCCGGCGATCAATATTCATGCCTCAGAATTCTGGATGTATCTTGTGGTGTTGGTCATTCTGGCAGCTGTGGTATTTATCAGAAAGAAAAATTTAAACCGTTACGACTGGAAAGAGTCAAAGGGATTAAAGGTGATCCTTGGAATCCTTGCGGTGCTTGTGATCGCATATGTGGCAGGATCAGTTTTGTCTTCTCCAATTGTGAATGCGAAGAAGTATCAGGAACTTTTGACGGTGAAGAATGGAGAATTTACGAAAGATATCGAAGAATTATCTTTTGATCAGATTCCATTGCTGGATAAGGATTCAGCAGAGCTTCTCGGTGACAGGAAGATGGGAAGTATGGTAGATATGGTATCCCAGTTCGAGGTAGATGAACTGTATTCCCAGATCAACTATCAGGATCAGCCAGTGAGAGTTTCTCCTTTGAAATATGCCAGCGTGATCAAATGGTTTACGAACATGAGAGAAGGAATCCCGGCCTATATCAAGATTGATATGGCAACACAGAATACGGAACTCGTAAAACTGAGTGAAGGGATGAAGTACACGACAAGTGATCATTTTAACAGAAATATTTACCGTCATCTGAGATTTAACTATCCGACCTATATTTTTAATGATCTGAGTTTTGAAATTGATGAAGACGGGGTTCCGTACTGGATCTGCCCGGTGAAGAAGTATAATATCGGATTATTCGGTGGAACAACAATCGGAAGAGTTGTACTTTGCAATGCGATCACAGGAGAAACGAAGGATTATGCAGTTGAGGATGTCCCACAGTGGGTTGACAGAGTATATTCCGCAGATCTGTTAGTTGAGCTTTATAATTATCACGGAACATTGAAACATGGTTTCTTTAATAGTGTATTGGGGCAGAAAGACTGCTTGAATACAACTGACGGATACAATTATCTTGCAATCGATGACGATGTATGGGTATACACAGGTGTTACCTCGATTACCGGAGACCAATCGAATGTAGGGTTTGTTCTGATGAATCAGAGAACAATGGAGACAAAGTTCTATGAGATTGAAGGAGCAACAGAGAGTTCAGCGATGTCTTCCGCAGAAGGGCAGGTACAGAATCTGCACTATACGGCAACATTCCCACTGCTTTTAAATATTTCCGGTGAACCGACCTATTTCATTGCATTGAAGGATGATGCCGGTCTGGTGAAGAAGTATGCGATGGTAAATGTGCAGAAATATCAGATTGTTGCAATTGGAGATACGGTCAGTGAATGCGAGGAGTCTTACACTAATCTGATGTATAAGAACGGGATCAAGACAGAAGCTGAGGATACAAGATCCGTAGAGACACTGACAGCTAAGATCACAAAGATCGCCCAGGGCGTTATAGACGGTGATTCTCATTATTATATCATGCTTGAAGGTTCGGATGAGATCTTTGATGTATCTGTTGTAGATTTTATTGATATTATCCGGTTTAATGTCGGAGATGAAGTCACAGTTGAGTATAAGAAGGGGGAGCAGGTGGATACAGTTCTTTCCCTGAATGGAAAAGCGAGTGAACAGATCAGCACAAAAGCTGCGAAAGAAGAGCAGGCAGAAGATACGGCAGGGGATTCTGCACAGACAGAATAAGAGAAAGAAGCGAAAAAAAGAAGTACAACCGGAGAACGGAAGTACTTCTTTTTTGACTCCTGAAAACATTTAATTCAGACCCAAAAGGGCGAATCCTGTGTTACACTACGTTGTAAATACTTACAGAACTGTGCATCCAAGTGTGTCAACATCTGCAATCTCAGCTTTATCTGCGCTGACGCTGAGGTAGAAGTCAATCTTGGCATCTTCGGAAATCTTATTTAATTTCTCGATGAATGTCGGAAGACTTTCTAATGTGATATTAGCCTGCTTTAAGATACTGTCAATGAAAACAGCCTCGATATCGTGATTGCCAGCAGCCATACCATAGAGGAAACCTACGAATTCTTCTAAGGTAAGGATGTCAGGATAATCAGCCATCTTGATGACACGGATATTGAAATCTACAGAATAAGTGTCTTTGCTGCTCCTTTTAATAAATACGACATTACCGGAAGAAGTCTTAACCTTCTCGTTTGCAAGATCGATCATCTGCTGTGTTTTTCCGCTGCCTCTTGGGCCTGTGATTAAATTTACCATGGCGAATCTCTCCTTTATGTAAGTGTGTATAATGTTTGAGATTTTCTCACCTCTCAAATATTTATAAATTCATTATACACTAAAGATATGTGAGTAACAACTAAAAAAGTGTTAAAATTTGAAAAAGTTTTATGCGGAATTACCATAAGAAATGATCAGTAAGATGCCACCATGGTAATGAGAAAAGTTCTCAAAAACTGTATTGAAAATCATTTTCATTTATGTTAACATAATACTTGAATGAAAACTATTCTCAAAATAAAGCTAAGGAGAACGATATGCCGACGGAAGTATTATCCTACTATCTAAAAAATAAAGACCGGAAGGTGAGGCTTGGGTTTCAGGTTATATTACAGTGTGCGCCTTTTCTGAAAGGGCTTAAAGTATCTGGCCTGATTTCAATGGAAAATGAATCATATTCTGAATTGGAAGAAATGTTTTCCGGGATGGAGATCAATTTTTATAAATTATCCTGCTCAGAGGGGAAATGCCTTGTCCTTTTCTATCGCCCCAAAGAGCTGGAAGAATATATGAACCAGCCAAAACTCCGCGAACTGATCGGACAATACGGATATAAGGAAAGCAATATCGAGGAAATGCTGGCACATCTGTCAGAACGTATCTGCGAGTGTACTGCACAAGGAATTGGATTCCCACATGAGATTGGAGCTTTTCTCGGATATCCGACGGCAGATGTGCAGAGCTTTATTGAAAAAGAAGGCAGAGATTTTATTATGACAGGATACTGGAAAGTATATAGTAATCCTGAAAAAGCGAGAATGATTTTTCATGAATATGACCGTGCAAAGGTTTGTGCGGTGAATGAGTATCTGGATGGAAAAAACATCCGTGAAATTGCATTGAATCAAAGAAAGTGGAGGAATTTATAAAATGAGTATATCAGTTGTATATTGGAGTGGAACCGGTAATACACAGGCAATGGCAGAGGCGGTTGCCGAAGGAATCAAAGCGGCAGGTCAGGAAGCAGAACTTCTGGAAGTAGGAAATGCAGATGCAAAAACAGTGGCAGCGGTAGATGCGTTTGCGCTTGGATGCCCGGCGATGGGGGCAGAGGTGCTTGAAGAATCTGAGATGGAACCATTTGTAGAAGAACTGGAATCTTATGTGTCAGGGAAGAAGATCCTTCTCTTCGGTTCTTATGGATGGGGAGACGGAGAATGGATGAGAGACTGGGCAGACCGCATGAAAAACGCTGGGGCACAGTTGATCCGTGAAGAAGGAATCATCGCAAATGAGGCTCCGGAGGATGACGTACTTGAAGAACTTAAGGCAGCAGGAAAAGAGCTGGCAGAATAATCTTATTGTTAATGTTTATTAATAAATATTAGTAATCTTAATTGAAAAAATGTTTGAAACGTATTGCATTTCTTATAACATAGTGCTATTCTTAATTTTATCGTGTTAAAGCACGAAAGAGAAAACTTGCTGTCATTTACATCTGACGTGAATGACAGCAATACTCAGGAGAGTCTCTTTAAAAAGAGCGCCGAAGGTGTAAGCGGTCATGGATGCAGTTACATGCCGCGAGTCTCTCAGGCAAAAGGATGGAGGAATAAAGAAATGTTTGCACAAATCGACAAAATCATCACTGCAATCGACAATGCTGTGTGGGGGCTTCCGTTGATCTGCCTCATCATGGCAACAGGTATCTTTCTAACAGCCAGACTTGGTCTTGTACAGATCAGGCATCTTGGCAAAGCTTTCAAATTCATGTTTAAAGATGAAGAAGACGGTAGCGGAGAAGTGACCAGCTTTGGGGCACTTTGTACAGCTCTGTCAGCAACGATCGGAACCGGTAATATCACAGGTGTTGCAACAGCAATCGCACTTGGTGGTCCGGGAGCGTTGTTCTGGATGGTTATCGCGGCATTCTTTGGAATGGCGACAAAATACGCAGAAGGTCTTCTGGCAATCAAATATCGTACAATCGACGAAGATGGGCATGTACTTGGCGGACCATTCTATTATATTGAAAATGGAATGGGTAAGAAGTGGACATGGCTTGCGAAAATTTTCGCATTCTTCGGAGCCGGAGTTGGTCTCTTCGGAATCGGTACATTTACACAGGTAAACAGTATTGCATCAGCAGTTAAGAATTTCTTCGACCCGGATATGGCACATACAGTTTCCCTATTTGGAGGAAATTATTCTTGGGCAACTGTAGTCGCAGGAGTAATTCTGACAGTGTGTGTAGGTCTTGTTGTTCTTGGAGGAATCCAGAGAATTGCTAAAGTATCAGAAGTTATCGTACCATTTATGGCAGTTCTTTATGTAGGACTTGCAGTAATCATCATTATTGCAAATATCACAGCTGTTCCTGCAGCACTGGCTTCTATCGTGAAATCTGCATTTACAGGAAGTGCACTTGCAGGAGGAGCGGTTGGATCCGTGTTCGTAGCAATGCAGAAAGGTGTTGCAAGAGGAATCTTCTCAAACGAGTCCGGACTTGGTAGTGCACCGATCGCAGCAGCAGCAGCAAGAACAAAAGAGCCGGTCCGTCAGGGTCTTGTGTCTATGACAGGAACATTTATTGATACAATTGTAATTTGTACAATGACAGGTCTTTCTATCGTGATCGCCGGTTCCTGGCTGAACCCGGAACTTGAAGGTGTGGCAATCACAATGGATGCTTTCCAGAAAGGACTTCCATTCCCATCGTTCGTAGCGACATTCTCCCTGATGCTGTGTCTTGTATTCTTTGCATTCACAACAATTCTCGGATGGAACTATTACGGCGAGAGATGCGTGGAATACCTGTTTAACAGAAATAAAGGAGTTGTAATGGGATATCGTATCCTGTATATCCTTGCAGTATTCATTGGACCTTATATGACAGTAAAAGCAGTATGGAATATCGCAGATATCTTCAATGCACTGATGGCATTTCCGAACCTGATCGCACTTCTTGCATTGAACGGAGTGATCGTCAAAGAGACAAGAGATTTCCATGCAAAACATAACGGATCTTATTAGAAAAAGAATTGACCGAATTATCTGTGAATTCGAAAAATAAATAGAATTATTACCTGAAATAAAACGAAAGAAAAGGCAGCCAAAGTCCTTGAATAAGGACTGTTTGGCTGCCTTTTCCGCAGGTGTGAAAGGAGAATGAGTAGACAGATAATTCATAGACAGTTTTGATTTTGTATAACAGATGGAGTAAAGATTATCAGTTAAATGAAAAACTCAAAAAATGTAGCAGATGTTCTGAAAATACATGATACTGTGTTTTGGGGATTGCATTATACTATATTTTGTATTAGAATAAGTATCAGATAGCACGATAGAAACGGATAAAACACAAGATATCGTGCAAGAATAAGAAAAAGTGAGGAGACTGATCAATGAAAATTATCAAGCGAAATGGGTCGGAAGAGACATTTGATATACAGAAAATCGTGGTTGCTGTGACGAAAGCGGATAAGGATAATGGGGAGCGTACGCTGACAGACAGCCAGATTGAAGATATCGCAGAATATGTGGAATTCAAGTGTAACAAGTTGAATCGTGCAGTATCCGTAGAAGAGATCCAGGATATGGTAGAGAATCAGATTATGGCTACCGGAGCTTTTGAACTTGCACGTAAGTATGTAAGATATCGTTATAAGAGATCCCTTGTACGTAAGGCGAATACAACAGACAATCGTATCCTGTCACTGATCGAGTACAACAACGAGGATGTAAAGCAGGAGAACTCGAACAAGAACCCGGCAGTCAACAGCGTACAGAGAGATTATATGGCAGGAGAGGTCAGCCGTGACCTGACAACAAGAATGCTTCTCCCACATGATATTGTGGAGGCAGACAGAGAAGGAATCATCCACTTCCATGATTCTGACTATTATGCACAGCATATGCACAACTGTGATCTTGTGAATCTGGAGGATATGCTTCAGAACGGAACCGTGATCAGCGGTACAATGATTGAAAAGCCACACAGCTTCTCTACAGCATGTAATATCGCAACTCAGATCATTGCCCAGGTTGCAAGTAACCAGTATGGCGGACAGAGTATCTCACTTGCTCATCTGGCACCGTTTGTAGATGTTTCCAGAGAGAAGATCCGCAAGGAAGTGATCAGCGAACAGGAACTGGTCGGAATGGAATATCCGGAAGATGTGCTCAATGAGATCGTAGAGAGAAGACTGAAGAAAGAGATCACAAAGGGTGTCCAGACAATCGAATATCAGGTGATCACACTGATGACAACTAACGGACAGGCACCGTTCCTTACAGTTTTCATGTATTTGAACGAGGCAAAGAACGAGAGAGAGAAGAAAGACCTGGCGATGATTATCGAAGAGACACTTCGTCAGCGTTATCAGGGAGTTAAGAATGAAGCCGGAGTATGGGTGACACCGGCATTCCCGAAACTGATCTATGTTCTGGAAGAAGATAATATCGAAGAAGGAAGCGAATATTATTATCTGACAGAACTTGCAGCAAAGTGTACTGCAAAGCGTCTTGTTCCGGATTACATTTCCGAGAAAAAGATGAAAGAGCTTAAAGAAGGAAATTGTTTCCCGGTTATGGGATGCAGAAGCTGCTTAAGCCCATGGAAAGACGAGAACGGAAACTACAAGTTCTACGGACGTTTCAATCAGGGAGTTGTTACGATTAACCTTGTTGATGTTGCACTTTCTTCCGGTGGAGATATGGATAAGTTCTGGAAAATCTTTGATGACAGACTGGAACTTTGCTATCGCGCATTGATGTGCAGACACAACCGTCTGAAAGGAACACTGTCTGACGCAGCACCGATTCTGTGGCAGTTCGGAGCACTTGCCCGCCTGAAGAAGGGAGAACCGATTGATAAACTTCTCTATGGAGGATATTCAACGATTTCTCTTGGATATGCAGGACTTTACGAGTGTGTGAAATATATGACAGGAAAATCCCATACAGATCCGGATGCTACACCATTTGCACTGGATGTTATGAAGCACATGAACGATGCATGTAACCAGTGGAAAGAGGAGACGAACGTTGCTTTCAGTATCTATGGTTCACCGATTGAAAGTACAACCTATAAGTTTGCAAAATGTCTGCAGAAGAGATTTGGCATTGTTCCTGGAATTACAGATAAGAGTTATATTACAAACAGCTATCATGTATTTGTCAGAGAAGAGATTGATGCATTCTCGAAACTGAAGTTTGAATCTCAGTTCCAGGCACTTTCTTCCGGTGGAGCAATCAGCTATGTAGAAGTTCCGGACATGAAAGACAACATTGCAGCCGTACTTCAGGTCATCCGTTTCATTTATGACAACATTATGTATGCGGAACTCAATACAAAGAGTGATTACTGTCAGGAATGTGGATATGACGGAGAGATTCAGATCATAACAGATGAGGAAGGAAAGCTCGTATGGGAGTGTCCGCATTGCGGAAACCGCAACCAGGATACACTGAATGTTGCAAGACGTACCTGCGGATATATCGGAACGCAGTTCTGGAATCAGGGAAGAACGCAGGAGATCAAGGAGAGAGTTCTGCATCTGTAGAATCACAATTGTATTTGTAACAGGAATTGTTTTCAAAAGTAAAGTAAAAATGGAGCTTGACGATTAATCGTCAGGCTCTTTTTATATTGTCTTTTTGCACTTGCCAAGATAGTAGAGAGCTGTTGCTATGTGCAACAGCTCTCTTTAAAGCCCAAACTCTTTTAATAATTTCTTCTGATATTCCCGGTCTGCAGCTGCTTTGAGAATCTCATCAGTTCTGTTAAGTTCGGACAACTTTAAAATCAGCTGATTGATCCTGTTTTCTCCAAGAGATTCCCCTTCTCTTATCCCTTCTTCTCTTTTTTCATCTAATTCATCTTTCATTAATTCTAATAATGCATTACACATATCTCGTTTCCCCTCCTTTAGCCGATTCTCGTTTGCTTTTACTATAATTTCCATAACAGCCTGATATAGCTGATCTTCTTTGTTCTTTTTATAATCCTCTAAAAGCTTCCTTGTGACAGACATGTCTTTCAGTGTATCTGTTAAACTATATAACCAGAGATTTTTCTCCGGCGATAATCGATTTGTTACAAGAATCTGAATCGGTAAGATATCTCCAATTACATAATAAATCCCTTCTTCCGGATTATCAATAGTGTAGTGGCGTACTTCTTTTTAATGATCAACACATCAATTGCCATTGGCTTTGAACTTAATAGATACTCCCGTTCAAATTTTAATTTTTCTTTTTCTTCTCTGAATTCAATCTGCAAGTCTGCATAAAATGCAGGATGCCACTGAAGCAGCTTTCCATTTGCCGGTTTTTGTTTTTCCGGCAATTGCTTTCTCTTTTGTTTCATCTAAGAGACCTCCTTATGTGATTTTCACAGAAGTTCTCTCTATCAGAAAACCTCTGCTTTAAATAATGGATTTTAAAAGCATGAATTTTCTGATTTGACAGGTGTATTCTACCTGTAATGAAACCTTTTATATGAATTTAGATGTTTTAGAAAATATGCTTTGAAATAGGATAGCATATTTACATGCCGATGTAAATACTGAAATGCCGAAGATGGTAGGTATGATAAAATCAGTATAAAGTCAACCCAACAAAACCAATAAAAACCCTCTTGTGCAATATGTTTATCCAAAATCTTAAAAAAATATAAAATTTATATAAAATCCTTCTTGAATTTAGCATGATGAAGTGCTAAACTCTTAACATAAAAACAGAGCGCGATCTATTTATTGACTAGAGCATCTGGATTATAGTTAAGAAAGAAGGAAAGAAAATGAACGGAGTTATAATGATGGTCATTGCCATCGTTGTATTAGGTGGAGGATATCTTTTCTATGGAAGATATCTTGAGAAGAAATGGGGAATTGACCCGAATGCAAAGACTCCTGCTTATGAGCTGGAAGACGGCGTAGATTATGTGCCGGCAGATACGAATATCGTATTTGGTCATCAGTTCGCATCTATCGCAGGAGCAGGCCCGATCAACGGACCAATCCAGGCAGCAATCTTTGGATGGCTTCCGGTACTTTTGTGGATTCTGATCGGAGGTGTTTTCTTCGGAGCGGTACAGGATTTTGCATCTATGTATGCTTCTGTAAAGAACAAAGGACGTACAATCGGTTACATTATCGAAGAGTATATCGGTAAACTTGGAAAGAAATTATTCCTGTTATTCTGCTGGTTATTCTGTATTCTTGTTGTTGCTGCATTTGCGGATGTAGTTGCAGGAACATTTAACGGATTCGTAGCCGATGA
>ENA-OPAO01002863-OPAO01002863.1-human-gut-metagenome-genome-assembly--contig:-NODE-2863-length-9783-cov-2.401419_pt1 | contig 9783 bp, 9 predicted proteins | sample MGYA00241054_ERZ501424 | MGnify/ENA primary metagenome ERZ501424 (study PRJEB25962, sample SAMEA2042623) | human gut metagenome | biome: human gut; feature: human-associated habitat; material: faeces...
GCCGGGGTTTCAAGAGGAGGTACAAAAGGATGATGACGAAAAAACATAAATTTCCAGGGAAAAAGCTTCTTGTTCTGGCGCTGGCTGCTGTCTTAGCGGCAGGACTTAGCGGCTGTCACGGTGCAAAGGAGCAGAGCGCATTTTCCATCCCTGAAGAATTTGATACCTCCAAGAACTATGAAATCACCTTCTGGGCCAAAAACGACACCAACAAAACCCAGACGGAAATCTACAAAAAGGCTATCTCCGATTTCGAAGCCCTGTACCCCAACATTACTGTGGATCTGCGGCTTTACACCGATTACGGCAAGATCTACAATGATGTCATTACCAACATTGCCACAGAAACCACCCCAAATGTGTGCATCACTTACCCGGACCATATTGCCACTTACCTGACCGGAAATGACACGGTGGTTCCCCTGGATGACCTGATGGCAGATGAAAGCTACGGTCTTGGCGGCAGCAAGCTGGAATTTGATTCCGTAAAAAGCGACGAGATCATCCCCCAGTTTCTGGAGGAGTGTTCCTTTGCCGGACATTACTATGCACTGCCCTTCATGCGTTCCACAGAGGTCTGCTACGTAAACAAAACCTACGTGGAAAAGCTTGGCTACACCCTTCCCGAAACTCTGACCTGGGATTTTGTCTGGGAAGTCAGCGAAAAAGCCATGGAGCAAAATGCAGACGGCACCTACACCGGTTCTTACTATTACATGACTGCATTGAACTTTTCGATTACAAAGGAAGTTGCGGATGACCCGGGATTACTTGCATGCAAGGCAAAAGCAAATCCGGATGATAATGTAGGAAATGATAACGGTGATAATTTGCAGAAACTGACAGAAATCAAGGACAACTCGAAAATGTTTGTCCACGGTGCACCGGATTCCTTTATTCAGTCACTGACTGCACTGCTTGGTGTTGATGCGAAAAAAGCGGATACGATGGAAAAGAGCCAGAGCAATCTTTTGTATGCCATTGATACCAACCGTAAATCGGTATCCGGCGTAGATGAAGATGAAGAGGGTTCGGATATGATTGTGTTCCAGAATATGCTGTTTAACCAGTACAAGATGTTAAATGTGTTAAATGAAGTACTGGATAAATTGATTAATGAAACCGGCGTGTGATGCCGATAAATAAAGTATAAAAAGATGAATTTGAGATTCGGAAACGGAGGGCTGACATGAGAGTAACAAATACGATGATGCGTAACAATTCCATGTTGAATATGCAGAAAAATAAGGTGGCATATAATAAATATCTGACACAGTATAATACGCAAAAAAAAATACAGAGACCATCGGATGATCCGACGATTGCGGCACGTGCCCTCAAATATCGTACAACTTTGGCAGAAATTGATCAGTATCTGACAAATATCAAGGATGCAACATCCTGGATGGGTGCGACAGAAACTTGTTTGAAAACTGTTAATACAAAACTTACGGATATGATTGATTACTGTACACAGGCGGCTACCGGTACTTATAATGAAAAAGACCGTGCGGATATTGTGACACAGTTAAAACAGTTTTCAAAATATATCTACGAGCAGAATGCCGATGCGGATTATGCCGGACGTTATCTGTTTACAGGATTTCGTACCGATGTGCCGATGCTTTTTGATAAAGAGGAGACGGGGACTACTTATACGATTACAGAGAATATAGATATTAATACCATTAATAAATATATGGAGAGGCGTCTTACAATGCGGGAAGCAGTGCGGCGGATTATGCCAATCAGGCATCCGAGTTTGCAACGACGCACCGTGCACTTTTATCTTATGATAAATTAGATGATAACCAAACAGTAAAACTTACTTATACGGACTCGACCGGAACACAGCAGACAGTTACTGCAATTACGAAGAGTGTAGCAGCGGATACAAAGTATAATGAGCATCTGCACCCGGGAGCTGATGAGGTGTATTTTGTTCCGGAAACCGGTGAGCTTGTATTTGGTGACGATGTTTATGACAGTATTCGTGCCGGAAAAGATTTGAGCGTTGATTACAAGAAAACAGAATTTGCTGCAAAAGATGTGCGTCCGGAACATTATTTTAACTGTACGGCAGTGGATAATACAACCGGAGAGGTATCGAATTACCGCACAGCAGGTACTCAGAATATGATGTACCAGATTAATTTTAGTCAGACTTTGGTTGTTAATACAGAAGGCTGTGATTCCATTAATTTGGCAGTTGGCAGAACGATTTCTGATATTACAAATATCTGTAATGACTTGGATGTGATGGAAGCCAATCTGAAGTCTGTGGAGAAGCGGATTAATGACTGTGATGAAAATGATAAAACAACATTGGCCAATCTCAATGAGTTAAAGAGCCAGATTGAGACAGAGATTCAGCTTCAGAAGACGGTGCTTGGAAAAACGCTGGGCTCTGCGATTACGACCTGCCAGTCAGCAAAAGATGAATTGAATGTGGCACTTGCTGACCATGGTTCCCGTTATAACCGTATGAGTATGACAAAATCGAAACTGGAACAGCAGCAGAATGATACAAAAGAAGCAAAATCCGATAATGAAGATGCAGATTTGGGAGAGGCTTATGTAAACTTCTCGGAGGCGGACCTTTTGTATCAGGCGACTTTGAATGCGACATCGAAGATACTCGGTCAGTCACTGCTTAACTTTATTTAATTAAGGAGGAATTGGGATGTTAGTAAAAACAAAATTTTTTGGGGAAGTCGATTTACCGGAGGAAAAAATCATTACTTTTGAACGCGGTTTGATTGGGCTTGCTGATTATAAAAAATTTACGATTTTATATGACTGTGAAAAAGAGAACAGCAACATTTCCTGGTTACAGAGTGTTGAGGAACCAACTTTAGCACTTCCGGTTGTAAAACCATGGATTATAAAGGAAGATTATAATCCGGTTGTTGAAGACGAGCTGCTTTCTCATATTGGAGAACTGACGGAAGAGAATCTTGTGATTTTAGTCACAATGACAGTTCCGGAACAGATTGAACAGATGTCAGTGAATTTAAAAGCACCGATTATTGTGAATGCTGACACAAGAAAGGGTGCCCAGATTATCTGTGACAATAACGATTATGAGGTGAAATACAAAATATATGACATCCTCAATGCAAAAAAGGGGGATTGTTGATATGTTAGCATTAGCAAGAAAAGTAAATGAATCCATTATTTTAAATGATAATATCGAAGTCACTGTTTTGGAAGTAAAAGGGGATCAGGTGAAAATTGGTATTAACGCACCAAAAGATGTTCCGATTTACCGCAAAGAACTTTTTGTACAGATACAGGAGGCAAATGCAGCGGCGGCCAATACGGTAAATCCGGCAGCACTTGGTGAGCTGTTAAAAGACAAATAAATAGGACAAAAGAAGAAGCGTTTCACGAATTTTGGTAAAGGGGTTAATTTTTTTGAAAAGGTAGCCGATATTTACTTTAAGTTAGGGAAAACGTTTCTTTTTTATTACACATGGAGGTGTTATTATGGATATGGAAAGTATTAGTAGTGTAAATTCAAATTATAGCTCGACAGAGAGTGTTAAGGTTAAGCGTGCACCGGTTGAAAGTGCACATACAGCAGCGCAGTCTGTTTCCGAGGCTTCTTCTGCAGCTGTGAGGACGGTATCTGAATCCGGAGAAGCGACGAATCAGAACTGTGGAAACAAAGAGCATAACCCAAGCGAAGCAACGATTGACGATGCGGTAAAAAGCGCAAACCGTCGTATGGAGCATACGCGTTGTGAGTATTCGTATCACAAAGAGACAAATCGTGTTTCGATTAAAGTGATTAATGAGGATACCGATGAAGTCATCCGTGAAATTCCACCGGAAAAATCTTTGGATATGCTCCAGAAGATGTGGGAGATGGCTGGTATCTTAGTAGATGAGAAAAGATAGGAGGTATCACTATGGGAATCAGAATGAGTGGATTATCATCCGGTATGGATACAGAGGCAATTGTAAAAGAATTGATGTCCGCCCAGAGTATGAAGAAAAATAAAGTAGTGAAGGCAAAAACAAAACTGGAGTGGACACAGACTAAATGGTCAGAGTTGAATACCAAGCTGACAGGTCTTTATAATAATTTTGTGTCTAAAATGCAGTTATCTACTGCTTATAAGACAAAGAAAACAACAGTTTCGGATGCGACAAAAGCAAGTGTTGCAGCAAAGACAAGTGCTGCGAACGGAAATTATTCGATGGAAATTAAAAATGTAGCAACTTCTCAGTATTTGACCGGCGCTAAAATTAATGCATCTGCATCGGACAAATTGACAGATATTGATTCTTCGCTTTTGAATAAAGAAATCAGTATTACAGTTGGTACCAAGACAACAAAGTTTGCTGTTACTGCAGACACTACATTAAAAGACTTCACGAGTGCTTTGCAGAGCGCGGGCTTAAATGCAAATTTTGATGATGCACAGAAACGTCTGTTTATCAGCAGTAAAGAAAGTGGTCTTGAAAATGCTTTTTCTATCACGACATCTGGTATTACGGATGCGGAGGTGAATGGCAGAAAGGCACTTCGCGATGCGGCCGGTTACAGCAGTATGACAAGCAGTAATAAGAAACTGTTTGATTCTGCAATGGAGAAACTGCAGACGTCGGGTGTAGGAACCGATGATTATAACAGTGCATTAAATACGATTGCAAAGCTTTCCTATGAGACGAAGAAAACGTCAGCGGAAAATGCTGCGACGACTTACGTAAAAGCAAAAATTTACAGTGAGAAGTACAGTGAGTATGAAGAAAAGGCAAAAGAGAAGTTAAAAGACACCTATTTTGAAGAAGATGGCAGTCTGAAACCGGGTAAGACACAAGAGGCTTATGATGCAGCAGTGGCAAAACAGGCAGATGCTGATACAACTTCGTATGTAGGAACGCAGTTAAAGGAAAGCGATGTGAAGCTGCAAATTGATGAAGCAGCTTTTTCCGGCAAGACGGAAGCGGATATGGCTGATTTCAGTGAAGAGGCAGTAAAGAAATATTATGGTGAAACGGTAACCGCCTTTACCGGTATGGATGGCATAGATGAGGAGAGCGAAAAAAACCGCCTTACTTCCTATGTACAGGATTATGCTTCTATTTCTGACCGTGATGAGGTTCTGGCAGGTTCCGCCTTATCCGGACTTGGTATGGCTGATATCGCAGTCGATGCAGATGGAAATGTTACGGTTAATGGTGGAGCAAATGACAGCAGTAATTCCACGATTCCAAAGGGTATGGCGTTGATTGAAGCTTCTGACAGTAAGATTATTTTGAACGGGGCAGAGCTTACATCCTCTTCAGCCGTTGTTTCAGCGAATGGATTGGATATCACACTGACCGGATTGACAAAAACAGATGAGCCAATTACTTTCTCTGTAACAAATGATACGGAGAGTGTTTATAATTCCATTAAGAGTTTCCTGAAAGAATATAATTCTGTAATGAAGGAAATGAACACACTTTACAATGCGGATTCTGCCAAAGGTTATGAGCCATTGACCAGTGAGGAAAAAGAGGCAATGTCAGATGACGATGTGAAACTTTGGGAGGATAAGATTAAAAACTCCCTGCTTCGCAGTGATTCAACATTGAGCAGCATTATGAGTTCAATGCGTTCGGCTATGATGTCAACCGTTGAGTATGATGGCAAAACATATGCACTTTCCAGTTTTGGTATTATGACATCAACGGATTATACAGAAGGTGGTCTGCTCCATATTTATGGAGATACGGATGATTCTGTATATTCGGCAAAAGATGATAAACTCAAAAAAGCACTTGATGAAGATCCGGATGCTGTAATTGCAACATTGACCGGTGTCTTTGGCAAACTTCGTGAGACTATGAGCCAGAAGATGTCGGCAACGAAATACAGCAGTTCCTTGACTTTCTACAATGATATCAAGATGAAGAGTGATGTGAAATCGTATGAAGATGAGATTGAGGACTGGGAAGACAGACTGGCTGAGATGGAAGACAGTTACTACAGTAAATTTACTGCGATGGAGACTGCGCTTGCAAAACTGCAGTCACAGCAGAGTTCCATGTCAAGTCTTTTTAGTAGTTGATGAGTAAATAAGGGAGAAGTTTGAGTATGAATCAAAATACGATTAATGCATACCAGAGAAATGCTATTCTGACGGCATCGCCGGCAGAACTTACGCTGATGCTTTATGATGGGGCGATTAAATTCTGTAACATCGCAATTATGGCGATTGAAAAAAAGGATATGGAAAAGGCGCATGTGAATCTGAAAAAGGCACAGGCGATTATTTCCGAACTCCGCGTGACACTCGATCATAAGTACCCGGTGTGGGAAGATTTTGACCGGGTGTATGATTACATTTACAGACGTCTTGTAGAAGGAAACATGAGCAAAGAGATTGATGTAATTGAAGATGCTCTAAAGTATATTCGTGAGATGTGTGACACTTGGAAGGAAGTAATGAAGAAAGCTGCCAGTGCGAAGTAACCGGCAGGACAGATGTGAGGGGATGCCGATGAATTCAAACAATAGTGTCTATGTGAGAATGATGGTGGATGTGCTGAAAAGAAAAGAAAAAATTTTGCAACAGATTCTGGAACAGACGAAAGAACAGGAAGTAATTCTAAAACAGGAGGACGTCGATTACGACCGTTTTCAAGAACTTTTAGATGAAAAAGGAAGACGAATCGATGAACTGAATCAGATTGATGAAGGTTTTGATGCTCTGTTTAAGAAGGTTGAAAAAGAAATCACGGCTCACAAAGAAAATTATTTGACAGAGATTGCCACAATGCAGAAATTGATTTCTGCGGTATCGGATTTGGGACTGCGGATTCAGGCGCTGGAAGCACAGAACAGTGAGCGTTTCAAAATCTATCTGGCATCAAAGCGCAAGCAGATACATGATTATCATGTGAACAGTCAGACGGCATCACGTTATTACCAGAATATGGCAAATTCACATCGACCGGAGCAGTCATATTATTTCAATGAAAAACAATAAGTCATTTGACGGACTAGGACAGGTCTTATATGCCTGTCCTAGATTCTTTTATGAAGGGAGAACATACATGGATATAAAGGGAACCATTCTGCGGGCAAAAGACGGTCATCCGGTTCCGGTCTTAGAAAGAGAAGGACTTAAAAGACATCTTGGAAGTATGTATGATGGAGCGGTTGCGGCGTCATGCTGGTGCGAGAAAGTGGCGTCAAAACGGACAGAAAATATCATTTTGTTTGGAATGGGAGACTGTCGGATTGTACTGGAACTTATTGAAAAGGTGCCAGGGCAGATTTTGATTTACGAGCCGGAAAGCTTTGTTTTTTCGCAGATGCGAACAAGTAATCTGTATAAAAAAGCAGTGAAATGCCGCCGTGTGAAAATTTTTCAGGCATCGGAGTGTGCAAAGTTTTCTTGTGTTGCGAAAGACTTACTGGATGATGACTGGGTGGAGGAGACAATGCTTGCCGTGCATCCGGGTTATGTAGACTGGTATGAGGAAGAATTTTTGAAAGTGCAGGAAATCTGCCAGAAAATATGTGATGATATTACTTTTATGAGAGCACCGCTAAAGCGTTTTACGGTGGCGATGATACGAAACCAGATTGCAAATTTCCCAAACATGACAAAAGGAGTTCCACTAAAGCGTCTTTATCGAAGGGAAAATGCAGACATTCCGATTATTTTAGTGTCGGCGGGACCATCGTTAGAGAAGAATGTGGAAGATTTAAAAGAGGCGAAGGGGCATGCATTGATATGGTGTGCGGATGCTGCACTGCCAACGATGCTTTCCCATCAGGTGATACCGGACTTGGTTGCCAGTGTGGATGCCGGGAAAGATTTGGCTTGTTTTGCGGATGAGAGAAGTAATCAAATTCCGGTGTTAGGCTCTTCCAATACAAGAACTGAATTTTTAAAAAGGAATACCGCCAAGAAAATCTGGGGATTTGACCATGAGCAGATTTTGATGATGCAGAAACGTGCAGGGATTGAAATATCACAGGTTCCATATTATCTTGGTGTATCGACTGCGATGCTTTCTTCTGCCATTGAATTTGGAGCGGAAAATATTATTTTTGTCGGTCAGGATTTAGCATATGCATCCGATGGTTCATCTCATACAAATGGGAAAAAAGAATATTATGTAGACGCGAGCGGAATTGAAACAGACGGTTATTATGGAGATAAAGTGTATTCCCGCATGGACTGGCTGGAATTTAAAGACTGGTTTGAGAAGATGATTGCCCTTTACCCATCGATTACTGTGACGAATGCAACCGAAGGCGGTGTACGGATTGATGGAACGATTCAGAAACCGCTAAAAGAGGTCTGTCAAGAACTCGGGCAGAAGGCGGTTTGCTTTGAAGATTTTCTGGAGGCTGAGGACAATCAGATTACAGAAAAAGAGGCTGTTCTTATGAAGGAGCAGATGGTGCAGTGTGTCCGCGATTTAGAAGCAGTTCGCTTGTGGGGGTACGATGTGACATTCTTTGAAAAAGATTATCATCAGTTCCCGGTGATGAGCATGATTCTTTCGTATATGAAAATACTGGAAGGAGACCGAAGGGAGCGTTTTGAGACGGCGTTATCCTTTGTGTCGGATGAACTGGAAAAAGGAGGATGGGGCAGATGACGATTTGGCAGCAGATTGCGGTTTGCTTTTATCAGAATGAAATTGCAGACGGCATGGATTTGTTTATGGCAAATGTAGCAAAACTTGGTACAAACAAAAGCGCAGCTCCATGGATTAATCCGATTTTTGATGCGATTGAGCGGGCAGATTATACATATGCAGCGGATCTTTTGTACCATGAAATACAGGGTGAATAAAAAAATAAAAAAAATTAAATTTAGGGGTTAAGTATTTTGTGCCTCATCCGATATATATAGTGTTAGGAAGATAGTTCACTTCCAAACAGATGATAGTAACGAGCGGAGCGGGCGAGAAATCATGGCAGGGCCCGCCGTGATGGAAGCCACTCCTCTCGATATTATAACAAAAAATTAAAAACAACCCGCAAAAGGAATTGCGGTGTATTACAAGGAGGTAATCATTATGATCGTACAACACAACATTACATCAATGAACGCTAACAGACAGTTAGGAATCGTAGGAAACAACTTGGCTAAATCTACTGAGAAACTTTCCAGTGGATACAGAATCAACCGTGCAGCGGATGATGCAGCAGGTCTTGCTATTTCTGAGAAAATGAGAGCTCAGGTTCGTGGCTTGAATCGTGCATCTGACAACGCACAGGATGGTATTTCTCTTATCCAGACAGCTGAGGGTGCTATGGATCAGCAGCATGCAATCTTACAGAGAGCTCGTGAGCTGGTAGTTCAGGCAGGAAACACTGGTGTATTAGATGATGGTCAAACAAGTGGTAGCGGTGACGACGATTTCCAGAAGATTCAGGATGAATTGAATGAGTTGCAAAAAGAATTCACTCGTATCAATGAGCAGACTGAGTTCAACAAGAAAAAGTTGTTAGATGGTACTTACACCGGTCAGTATCTGCAGGTTGGTGCTAATGACGACCAGGGTATTTCAGTTACTATCAATAAAACAGATTGGACGGCTCCTGATGTTACTGGTGGTGCTGCAGGTAATGGTTCTGCCTTGTTGAAAGATAATATTGATGAGGCTATTAAGAGTGTAACAACTGAGCGTTCTAAACTTGGTGCTATCCAGAACCGTCTTGAGTACACTGTTAAGGTGGATGACAATACGGCTGAGAACATGCAGGCTGCTGAATCTCGTATCCGTGATACTGATATGGCAGATGAAATGACAAGATTC
>ENA-OPAO01002866-OPAO01002866.1-human-gut-metagenome-genome-assembly--contig:-NODE-2866-length-9777-cov-4.255914_pt1 | contig 9777 bp, 7 predicted proteins | sample MGYA00241054_ERZ501424 | MGnify/ENA primary metagenome ERZ501424 (study PRJEB25962, sample SAMEA2042623) | human gut metagenome | biome: human gut; feature: human-associated habitat; material: faeces...
CCGCCGTTGCCGAGGCCCGGCTCGTGTTCGACGTCGATGACGTCCTGCGGCTCGAAGCCCAGGTCCTTGACGGCTTCGTTGAACTGGTCGATCATGCCGGCGTTGAGCAGTGCGTTACGCAGCTGCTTGCCCATGAGGAACTCGGCGGACAGGTATCCGACGGCCTTGGTGTTGCCATTGACCATGTCCTGCTGGGTCTTGAACCATGCGTCCTGCAGGTAGTGGCGGACCACCAGCGAGGAGGCGACGTACACGTCGGCGGGGGTGGCCTGATCGACGGTGACGCCTTGGCTGTACTTCAGCTGTTCGCGGATGCCGTCCGCGAACTCGGCGGTCGTGACAGGCGACTTGGGTGCAGTGATTTCAGTCATGTCTGACTCTCTTTCCGAATTATGCTTCCTGTGTTATTATGCGACGGCTTGGTGACCACGCCAATAAGTTCCGGTGAACGCTGCGTAACGTTATGCAATCGTTTGCAGAAACATGAAATATCATACAGGATTTGCCATAAATACGCCAAATCGGCTATATATCAACCGCATCTTGAGACGACAGAAAACGTTGCCACGTTGGAAAACAACGTATTGCAACACCTGATGCAAGCCCGATGAAACACTTTTGCAAAGATGCAAAGCATCCGAAACCGCACCGAGAACCGCCGGCCGATGCGAAAAGGCAATCGTCACCCCTAGAGGCACAATGGAGTCATGGCCGCAATTCGAGAACGAGACATACCCGCGGGCGAGCGCGCGTGGCAGCAGTGGAACGACGCAGCGCAGCGACTGCGCGAGGACGGGGCGGACTCGGAGTCCCTGACGCCGACGCTGCCCCGACCGACATGGGCGATGGCGGTGCGATACACCTTATATCTGCTGGAGCGCAAGGCGCCCGGCCCCGGCGTGGAAGTGCGAGTCGCACCATGGGGAGCCGTGAAGATCCTGGATGGCCCGGCGTCCGACCCGCACAATCTCACGCCGCCCGATGTCATCGAGCTCGACCCCGAGGTGTGGCTCCGTCTCGCCGCCGGCATCACCACATGGTCCCAAGAGAAGGACGCGGGGCGCATCACCGCCGTCGGCGAGCGCGACGACCTGAGCGACCTGCTGCCGCTCTGACCGGCCGCGGGCGCCCGTACTTACCGGCCTTCCGGCATGGGCGGCACCGTCGGGCTGCCGCCCATGCCGACGCACGACAATGCATCCGCCACCCGCGGCGCCTACTCCTTGACGTAATACTGCGCCTGCGCATGCCACAACTCGTAGTACTTGCCGTTTTCGTCGGCCACGAGCTGGTCGCGCGTGCCATACTGGACGATCGCGCCATGGTCGGACACGGCGATGTCGTCGCAGAACTTGCACGACGACAACCGGTGGCTGATATACACGGCCGTCTTGTCGCGGGCGATGTCGATCTTCTGCGCCTCGCCGCCCGAGACTTCCACGCCGTTCTTGTCGAGCTCCTTGTACAGGGGCGTGTCAAGTCCGTCCGGCAGTGTCTTCAACCGGTCGCCGAAGTCGGCCTTACTCAGGCAGTCCATCACGCACTCTCGGTCGTAGTGCGCCGCTGGAGGCGCCAGGATTTCGGCTGCTGGCGGGTCGAACTGGTCGCCGACATGCCGCGGGTGGATTGCCCGAAGTGCGGGGTCGTGGTCGCGATGGTGTCGTGGGCCGAGCCGAGCAGCCGGTTCACGCGCGACTTCGAGTCGGAGTGCGCGTGGCCGGTGAGCGTCGCGAACCAGAAGACGGTCGGCGGTTTCCCGCATATCGTATGGAGGACCGCGGGAGACATCGCCCGCCGGGTCGCCGAACGGCTCGGAACGGCGATGCCCTCGCTGTTCGACGGCCTCGCCGCGATCGGCGTGGCTACAATGTGTTAGACAGTCCGATGAGGGACGAATGATATGAGATTGGAGGCCGACGATGGCCGGCCCGAAACATCCCCCGCCACTACGACGAGGCGTTCAAACGGCAGATCGCGCAGTCGTGCGAGAGCGGCAAGCCATCCCGGGGGATCAGGGCCGAGTACGACATCGCGCGATCGACCCCGCGGTGCCGGTATTCGCACGAAGGCAGGCGTGATACGGGCCAACTCCGCCCGCTACCCGATATCAGCGCGATGCAGGATGCCGGGCGTTCCCCGCTCCACCTACTACTGGATGACCGGGCATCCCGGGACGGAGCGTGCGGATTGTGTTTCTGCAAGTTGGTGTCCACAGTATGGGCACTTTTTTCAGCAGCGTAGGCGGCTGGTTTCCAACAGAAACCGCGCCGTCGGCACCCACCGCCCTTTCCTTCCCGGCTATCTGGTCATGAGGGCGTGCCCGCTACGGTAGGAGCCTCCCCCCGAATCCGGTGAGCCTTCCGTGGCGCACGGTGCGGTCGATCGGCATGTAGCCGAACTCGTCGATGACCGGGAGCCTCGCCCTGGCGATCTGCCGGAGCTCCGCGTCGAGCCGCCCCCGTTTCGCGCGACGCAGCTGCATGAGCAGCCCGGTCGCGGTGAAGAACCCGACCGGTATCGCGCGCATGCACGCGAGCCTGCCCAACGCGACCGCGAGATGCGTCTTGCCGGCACCGACGGGCCGTAGAGCACGAGATTGAATTGACACGCCATTCTGGACTACTTCAATTTGGCAAAACACACATCAGCACGGTGTACACCACCCAGGTCAGGGAACACGGCATGCTTCCCTCGACCGGCACGGTCGGCGACTCGTACGACAACGCCATGGCCGAGAGCGCCGACGGCGCGTACAAGACCGAGCTCGTCTGGCGACGCAAGCCCTTCCAGGATTTGAGGGACCTGGAATTGGCGACGTTCCGGTGGGTCTCGTGGTGGAACTCGAAGCGTCTGCACCGGTCCTTGGGCTACAGGACACCGGAACGGACCGAAACCGAGTATTATGCAAACCAAGCGGCGCAAGCCGCCCCACTATAAGGGCGGAACAAAAATCAGGCCATATCATCTAAGCATAAAGCGCAAGAGATTTCTCAAAAAAATAATAGCAACAACTGACTTTTGTAATTATCAGAGTCGATTCATCGCCTATAAGTAAGGAGTATGTGATTATGGCAGCTTTGGATGACATAATGCGGATGTGTATACCGCTTCATGGTTTTTGTGACCGATTTGTGATTATTCAATCGTGTGACTAAAGTAGTTTGTGGCTTTTCGGCTGGCTTCTGTGCCGGCTGGAAGATTGATACAGACTTGATTTGTGTCTGCCGCATGCCTGCGTCGAGTTGCGTTGGATGCGCGGCGGAAGCAGATCGCAAGCGAATGGTTCTCAGTACCATCCATGTGAGTCAAGCGCACATCTTTGAGAAGCAGTCGCGATGCCGGGAGTTGGGTTCGTCGTAATTTAAACGTCGCATCCGTTCCCGGCTTTTTCATCTTGGTTAGTCTGAATTTAAAAAAAGATTTTGGGTTATTGCCGAGCGTGTCCCATGCGGATAAAGGGGTTATCAGGTGTAATCTATAGCTAATTGTTTTTAAGCCAACGGGGGTTTTATGAGCCGCAAAAAAATAGTTCCGAATTATGCAATTTCTTTGGATATCGGTAATGCTTCCGTTGGATGGGCCGCGTTTACTCCTGATTATCGGTTGATGAGAGCTAAAGGGCGTGAGTTAATTGGTGTAAGGCTATTCGAGCCTGCGCAGACTGCTGAAGCTCGTCGTATGGCTCGTACTACTCGTAGGCGCTACTCTCGTAGACGTTGGCGTTTGCATATGCTTGATGCTATTTTTGATGCTCCCTTGGCAGAGGTGGATCCGTCATTCCTTGCGCGGAGGAAGTACTCCTGGGTTCATCCTGCTGATGAGAACAATGCGGATTATTGGTATGGCGGTGTCTTATTCGATTCGAAGAATCAGGATAAACGTTTCTATAAACAATATCCGACAATTTATCATCTGCGCAAAACTTTGATGGAAGATGACAAGCAACATGATATTCGAGAAGTGTATTTCGCTGTCCATCACCTGTTGAAGTACCGAGGTAATTTCCTTGTTGAAGGTGATTTGGATTCTTCGAGTGTATTCGACTCAAAGAATCTTTTAAATCTTATCGGTGAAATCATTCTGTGTGTATTTGATGAGCAGCTGGATGGATCATGGACGGCAGGAATCGACAAAAAGCGTCTTGCTGATACGTTGTGCACGACAAAGGGTTCTCGCAGTATGCGTGTTGAAAATGCGCTTGCTGTTATTCGTGAGTCGTGTGAACTGCCAAAAGAACAAATCAATGTCATTAAGGCTATTTTTGCTGGTCTAGAGGGAAATAAACTTGATTTAGCGAAGATTTTCCCATCTGAAGAACATACCAGCGATGAAAAGAAAGCGCTTGGTATTTATTTCAATAAATCTGATTACGAGGAAGCTCGTGCTCAGGTCGTAGATTCGGGCTTGCTTGATGATGAACAATGCGAGTTACTCGATAAAATGCAGAAACAATATAGCGCTATCGCTCTGAAACAACTGCTTGGTAACGCAAAAAGTGTTTCTGAATCGATGTGTGCGAGTTACACACGACACCAAAGAAATTGGGATCTTATTAAAAAAGAGCTCCGTACGGAAGACAATGCCGATGAAATCAACAAGCATTATGGTGAGTTGGTTGGCTGGACAATGGTTGACGGTCGACGTCGGAGCATCAGGGGTACTTCTACGTATGAAAAAACAAGACAGAACGCAAATAAATATTTTTCGAAGTTAATTGAGGCTTCTAATTTGTCTGAATCCAAAAAATTGGATTTAAAGCACGCAATTGATGAAGATCGGCTTTTCCCAGTTCAAAGAGACTCTGATAATGGTGTGATTCCGTATCAGCTTCATCGAAATGAGCTTAGGAGAATTCTTGAAAAGCAAGGAAAATATTATCCGTTCCTTTTGGATACGTTTGAAAAGAACGGTGAACAAGTCAATAAAATAGAAGGCTTGCTGACTTTCCGTGTGCCTTATTTTGTGGGTCCATTGGTAGAACGGGAAGGAATGCAGCCTTCAGATAATGGCGAAAACCATTGGATGAAGCGTAAAAAATCTGGAGAAATCACTCCTTGGAATTTCGATAAGATGGTTGACAAGGATGAGTCGGGTAGGCGTTTCATTGAACGGCTCGTGGATACAGATAGCTATCTGCTAGGTGAGGCGACCTTGCCGAAGAACTCCATGTTGTATCAGGAGTATGAAGTTCTTAACGAACTAAATAATGTCCGTTTATCGGTTCGTTCGGGCAACCGATGGGAAAACCGTCGTCGTCAACGACTTGGTCGAGAAGAAAAGACGCTGCTGATTCGTAACTTGTTTATGAAAGGCGGTGTAGTCACCAAAAAGGCTGCGGAAAATCTGCTCCGCAAAGAGTATGGCCGTACCTATGAGCTGTCTGGTTTGGCGAGCGAGTCAAAGTTTATGAGCTCTATGTCATCATATGGAAAACTGTGCCGTATTTTCGGCGCAGAACGGGTGAATAAAGATTCAGAGCTTATGGAGCAGATAATCGAGCTCCAGACTGTGTTTGAGGATAAAGAGACTTTACTGCATCAGTTGCGCATGCTTGATGGACTGTCCGATAGTGATTGCGAATTGTTGGCAAGGACTCACTACACGGGATGGGGCAAGCTTTCAAGGAAGTTGCTTACGACCAAGGTCGGCGAATGCAAGATTGGTGATGATTTTGCCCCTCAGAAGCATAGCATCATTGAGATTATGCGTTTTGAAGATCGTAATTTTATGGAAATTATTACTGATAAAAATTATGGTTTTCCTGAATGGATTGATGAGCAGAATCTTGGAGCGGATAAAAAGCAATCGTTGGAGTCAATGGTTGACGAGCTTCACGTATCTCCGAAAGTGAAACGAGGAATCATCCAATCCGTTCGACTCATTGATGATATCTCTAAGGCCGTTGGAAAGAAGCCATCGAGAATATTCCTAGAATTGGCCGGAGATATTCAGGCAAGCGTGCGAACCACTTCTCGAAAGAATCGCTTGCTGGAGTTGTACAAGAATGCTGGATTGAGAAAGGAATTCAGTGACATTTATGATCGCTTGGAGGCAAGCGACGATAAAGGACTTCAGGATGATCGGTGGTTCTTGTACTACACACAGCTTGGTAAGGATATGTATACGGGCGAAGAGCTGGATATCGACAGGCTATCGTCTGATTACGATATCGATCATATTATTCCCCAAGCTGTAACGCAGAATGATTCCCTGGACAATCGAGTACTTGTGTCCCGTGCGGCCAATGCGCGTAAAACAGACTCTTTTGCATATTTGCCGGAACTAGTAGAAGCAAGAAGAGGCTTTTGGCAGGAACTGTTGGATAATAGGTTGATTTCCCAGACTAAATTTGAACGTTTGGTACGACAAAATGATTTCGGTAGACATGAGAAAGAGCGTTTTGTCGAGCGATCGCTGGTAGAGACTCGTCAGATTATGAAGAATGTGGCGACTTTGATGCGGCGGAGGTATGGAAATAGCTCTGCTGTGATTGGACTTAATTCCGAATTGACCAAGGAGATGCGCCAATATCTCGGGTTTGAACATAAGAATCGTGATATTAATGATTATCACCATGCTCAGGATGCATTATGTCTTGGTGTAGCTGGGCAGTTTGCTGTTAACAGAGGTTTCTTTGATAATGGTGCAGTTTCTGATGGAGCGGCGAATGCATATAATATCTATCTTCAGGACTACCTGAGAGGATATCGTGAGAAATTGAAGGCGGGGGACCGTAAACACGGTAAAGCCTTCGGTTTTATTGTCGGCTCTATGGCTTCGGCGGATGAAAATAAGCGTATCAATCCTAAGACTGGTGAGATTGCGTGGAGTGAGGCTGATAAAGATTATCTCCGAAGAGTGATGAATTATCGTAAGATGCTTGTCACTCAGAAGGTGGGGGATAGTTTTGGCGCTCTATATAACGAAACGCGATATGGAGCTGCGGTTAAAGAAGGGCATGACGGTATTGCTTTCGATAAAAATAAAGCCGATACGTCTTTGTATGGTGGTTTCTCCAGCGCAAAGGTGGTTTATTCGATTCTTGTCGAATTAAAGGGAAAAGTACGTCTTGTGAACATCACGATGCAGGAGTACTCGATGTTGGGAGATTGCCCTTCGGATGAAGCATTGAAGAAAGTACTGGTGGCAAAAAAGCCTGAATATGCAAAAGCGAAAATTTTGCTTCGACATATTCCGTCAATGCAGCTTATTCACTATAAAGGGGCATGCATGACAATAAAGTCTGCTACTGAATTGAATAATGCTCGACAGTTGTGGCTGGATTGTGATGTATATAATGCCTTGGATGATTATCTGAAGTGTGGGACTTCTAAAAGCTCAATAGACATAATGCAAATTTGGGATGCATTATTCGACGCGGTAAATAAACATTATCCGCTTCACAGGGTTGAAGAAAGTACGCTAGCTAAGGCGCGGACTAAATTTGAGAAGCTTGATTTGGACAAGCAGTTGGATGTTTTAGGGATGATTGTTGTCGCGCTTCATGCTGATCCTGGTCGTGCAAACCTTTCGTTGGTTGGCCTCCCCAGCGAGTGGAAACGTGTTAGAAGTGTATCTTTCTCCGATGATGACGAATTTGTTTTTCAATCTCCGTCTGGACTATTTGAAACGAAAATTACTATTGCAGAACTGAAAAAGGCTGAATAAATGAAAAGGGCTTCCGGCATTGCCGGAAGCCCAAAGCCATAAGGCAAGGCATTAATCCTTCTGAAGCTCGGTTATAAAAACCTTGCTTTATTTCAATATATGCCTGTCAGGTCAACGACCTAGACAATCGGATTGCGACCAAACAATCCTTTAACAGAATACCACAACCACGATGGAGTGAGTATGGCGTGGCGGAATATTGTAGTGACGCAACATTGCAAAGTTTCGATGAAGATGAACTTGCTTGTTGTGCAAACGGATGATGATACTGTTCAGATTCCAATCGATGATATTGGAATGGTGCTGTTTGCTACAACGCAAGCTGTAATCACCACAAGCGCTATGGCATCTCTTCTTGAGCGGGATATCAAAGTGGTGTTTTGCAATGATAAACATCTCCCAATTGGTGAAACAAACCCATACGAAACTGAATCCTCTAGACGAGTATGCATTGTGCAACAAATGGGTTGGGCGGAAGAACGAAAGAACATATTATGGCAACGAATCGTGCAAGAAAAGATAGCTCATCAGATTTTCGTATTAAAGGAAAAGTGCGCTTTCCCTGATATAGAAAAGATGAAAACATTAATCACGTCTGTTCAGCCGGGAGATTCGGATAACCGTGAAGCGGTCGCGGCTCATATGTATTTTCCAAGACTGTTTACCTATGAATTTGTTCGCTCAGATGATAGTAATGAAACGAATGGATTGTTAAATTACGGCTATTCGTTAGTAATGTCTGAAGTCGCTCGAAAGATAGCAGAATTTGGCTATTTAACTGAATTCGGCATCCATCATGATAGCGAGAAGAATCCTTTTAATCTTGCTTGTGACCTTATGGAGCCTTTTCGGCCATTTGTTGATGCAAAAGTATTTGAGCTAAGGGAACAAACTCTGAACTCAGAAGTGAAGAATGAGCTTATACGGCTGTTGCGCACTGATTTGCCTGAATTTGGAACTTGTTTGACGCAATTGATCAATATTTTTGTTCGCGATGCATTCCATTACCTATCAGGAGATGGCAGATTGCCAGAATTGGGGTTTATTGATGAGGTATAGGGTTATGAGGGTTTTGATATTCTTTGATTTGCCTGTGAAAACAGTAGCAGAGCGTAAGGCATACGCAACTTTTCGAAAGAATCTGTTGCGAGAAGGTTTCATTATGGTTCAAGAATCAGTATATTCTAGAATCGCTACCACTCGTGAATCGGCTGGTTTTCTTGAAGGCCGTGTGGCGAGTTTTGTTCCTGAAGAAGGTTTGGTGCAGTCACTGATTATTACGGAAAAGCAATATGCTTCAATCAAATTTCTTTTAGGAAATCGAATTGAGGATGTAAGAAATTCGGATGAACGGACAGTGATTATATGATTGATAGCATTGTCATGTATCCGCTCGATGTGATGCCTCTTGAATTAGGGCTGAATGTATTGGGATTATCGTCGCCAGAACTTTTGTTTAAATTTGTGGAGGGCCTACAGGGGTTTGGTGATGACGTGGTTCTGGGAGATGGGAGTAAGACCGCGGTCTTAACAAAATCAATATTGTATGTTGGGGATTGCGCTGATATTGTTGACTACAATGCACTATTCCAAAAAGCGGCAATTAAGAAAATAATAGATGAATTTGATGTTGATAAATTAACTAGAGTGCTTGAGTTGCAGGCAGAGTTAAAAACGCTTATTCAAGATGAAATATGGGATGATGATTTGCCTCTGGAAATTTCTTCTTCGCTGGATTTGAAAACTGCGATTTCAATGGCAAAATTACGTGTTGATGTGAGCTCTGTGGGTTCCCTATTTGATAAAATTCAGATGGTGGTTGATACTGCCGGTGCTCTTGCTGAGAACAGGATGCTTGTGACGCTTCATACAACTCAATATTGTAATAACGACCAATTGATTTATTTACATAGAGACCTATTAAAAAATGGTATGCAGCTTCTTGACCTGGAATGCTGCAACAAAAGGGTTACCCTGACAGAAGGAAGAAGCCATTATGTTGATGGAGATTATGTTCAGTTCTCATGAACTGTTCAGGAAGCTCCAAGGCTATCTGTTTCAGAAGCCTGTCAGATCAATGACCTAGACCACTCGCGGCTATGCCTATTT
>ENA-OPAO01002874-OPAO01002874.1-human-gut-metagenome-genome-assembly--contig:-NODE-2874-length-9750-cov-2.772563_pt1 | contig 9750 bp, 4 predicted proteins | sample MGYA00241054_ERZ501424 | MGnify/ENA primary metagenome ERZ501424 (study PRJEB25962, sample SAMEA2042623) | human gut metagenome | biome: human gut; feature: human-associated habitat; material: faeces...
ATATCGCAAAGAGGTATTTGAAAAAGCAGGGCTTTTTAATGAAAATTTAGGACGAACAGAAGATAATGAAATGCATTATCGTATTCGAAAAGCAGGATATAAAATTTGTTTTAATCCAGATATTATATCTTATCAGAATATTAGAAATTCATGGTGTGGAATGTTAAAACAAAAATATGGAAATGGGCATTGGATTGGCTTGACGCTTGGAGTTTGTCCGGGATGCTTTTCTATTCATCATTTTGTTCCTTTGGCATTTGTGTTTGCACTGATTTTAACAGGAATTATAGCATTGTTGGGAAACACAGGAATGCTTGTTTGCTTATGCATACTATATGTGATTGTCGATTTGTTAATGTCAGTGTTAGCTGTTCAAAGGCAAAAGTGGTACAATTATTATTTGATGTTGCCATTAATATTTCTATCACTGCATCTAGCATATGGAGTAGGAACCTTAATTGGAATTATAGAAATGCCATTTTGGGTAAGGAAGATTAAGAGGGATAAAAATGAGTAAAGAGAAGATATCATGGAAACAGAAAGAGCAGATTATATTTATATGTGAAATTTTACTATTTGTAATAGGATCTGTGTTATTTTTGGTATCAAGAGTGGAAAATCTCTTTAATCTGGGATTAGTGGCAATCATGATATTATTCTGTATGAATATCCTGTTCAGTATAAAAAACTTTAAAGAAAATTTTTTATATTTTTTCATGCAACTTACACTTTTTACATTTCAAATCAGCAGACCTTTTATAGGAATGTGCAAAGGCAGAAAATGGTGGGAAGAAAGTTTTCAGAAAGAGGAAAATATTTGGTTTGCATTAACTTTGATTGTTATTACAGAGACTGCGCTTTATATTGGTGCTAACATTATAAAGTTTTTTCATATAAAAATCAGAGAAAACAATACACGTTCTTCAGATAGCATATTTTGTAAAGCAGAATTTGTCAGTAATCTCAGAAAGGTTTCAATGATTGTGTTTTATGTAACAATGTTGTTTTATCTTATTGAGCAATTTGAACCTTTGATTAAAATAGGAACTGGAAATTACTTGGATTATTACACAAATTATTCCAGTAGTCTGCCAGGTTTCTTTCATACATTGGCCTCTTTTGCACGTTATAGTATATGTGTATTTCTTGCTACACTACCAGAAAAGAAAAAAACGTTTATTCCATTGAGCTTATACGTTCTTTCCACGATTCCAAGTTTGCTGATAGGAGTACGGAATCCGGCAATGTTAAGTCTCTTGTTTGTATTATCTTATTATTTACTGCGAGATTTTTTAGTAGATGATAAGAAATGGATCGGAAAAATTGAAAAGGGACTCCTTGCTATATGTACACCAGCTTTAATTATTTTTATGGGAGTATACGCATATATACGTAGTGGCTTAAAGATTGTAACCGGAAACTTTTTAACATTAATTGCCGATTTTTTCTATGGTCAGGGAGTTACATTTAACGTTACAGCAATAGCATATGGATATCGAGAAGGAATCAGACTATCACCTCATTTGAATTTTACATTTGGAGATATTATAGACTATATTTATAGAGGAAGTATAGGACAGAAAATTTTTCATACAGAAGGCTTGACGTCGGCAAATAGTGAATTTAATGCCCTTCATAGCAATAATCTTTCTCACATTCTTTCTTATTTGAGCATGAAAGAAGATTATTTGAATGGTCGTGGACGAGGATCCAATTATTTGGTGGAGACATGGTTCGATTTTGGATATGTTGGAGCTTTTATATTCAGCATTATTTTAGGAATTATTTTACTATATATGGTATATGGTTTTGGAAAAAGAGCGTTGCTTAGTACAATTATTCTTGTCTCATTGCAAAATATTTTCTTTATTCCACGAGCGGAAGCAACTGGATGGTTAACATTTATTGTGTATATTCAATTTTGGCTTTGCATTGCTGTATGCTATGGTGGAACGTTGTTTTGTTATAAGACAAAGCTATTTGACCGGTTGAAAAGAAAAAAAGCTCTATAAATATTTGCAGGGGAGGAAAAGGTATGAAACGAAGAAAATGGATGGCTTTGATGTTATGTGCGGGAATATTTATGGCAGATTTTTCTGGAATACCGTTAAAAGTGTCAGCAGAACAGGTGGAACAGGCAGAAACGGTTTTGGATGATCAAGGCACACAGAAAGATGATGGTGAAAATACAGAACTGATTCAAGAGACAGAAGATGAAAATAATTCAGAAGAATCGCCGATCGAAACAGAACCGGAAGAAAGAGCGGCAGAAGATACAACAACGGAAGAATTACCATCAACAGAAGTGGTGACAGAATTAAAAACTACAATTGTCAGTAATAAAACAGCAAGAGAATATGTGGACAGAACCGTAGAATTGACAACAAATGTCGAGGATGCGGTCGGAAATGTTGAATACCAGTATACAGAAGAATATAGAGGAGAAACAGCTATTGTTCAGGAATACGCAGAAAATCCAGTCTATTCATTTAAGACATCTGGCGTTGGTGAACATGTATATCGAGTAAATGTAAAAGATGAAAATGGTAATATAGGATCAGCAGAGTATAAGATTGAGGTGGTTGCACATCCATCGAAAGTTCTTTCAGGAAAATTAACCAGTAATAAAACACAAAAAGAATATGTAGACAGAAAGATAACGTTAACTGCAGAAGCAACAAATGGATATGGGAATTATCAGTACAGGTTTACTGAGAAGAAAGACGGTGTAGAAACAGCATTACAGGATTATGGTGACACAAATACCTATTCATTTATAACAAAGGAATGTGGCGAACATACATATTATGTTTACATTAAAGATGCAGAGGGACAGGAAATACAGTTATCCTATACGATGACAGTTGTACTGCATCCGCAAAAGAAATTGACAGCAGAGCTTAGTTCGAATAAGACAAATCGAGAATATATACAAAGAACAGTTGTTCTAACAGCAGCAGCCAAGGGTGGCTATGGAAAGATCAAATATCAGTTTTCTGAAACATATGGATCAACAACGGCAGTAAGACAGGCTTATAGTGAGAAAAACACGTATACTTTTAAAACTTCAGGAACGGGACATCATGTGTTTTATGTTGACATGATTGATGAACAGGGACAGAAATCTAGAGCATCTTATGAGATGGATATTGTTGCTCATCCGGATAATGTGTTGACAGGTAGTGTGACAAGTAACAAGACGACAAAAGAATATATCGATAGAAATATCTGCTTAACAGCAAATGCAAAAGGTGGTTATGGTTCATTTAAATATCAGTTTGTAGAATCTTATAATGGAAAAGTAACTGTCGTTCAGAAGTATAGTGAAAAGAAGACGTATTCATTTAAGACAACAGGGCCAGGAACGCATACTTATTATGTATATATAAAGGATAAAGAGAATCAGAGTACAAAACTCAAATATTCCATGACTGTTGTAGTACATCCAGATAAAGTAATAAAAGCAGGTCTCAGAAGCAATAAAACAACGAGAGAATATGCAAAAAGAACTGTTACATTAACTGGCAGTGGAGTGGGTGGATACGGAAAACGTCAGTATCAGTTTACTGAAGTGTATGGAGCAACTACAAAGGTAAGACAGAGTTATAGTTATAAAAACACATATTCTTTTACAACGACGGGGATTGGAACACATATTTTCTATGTGGATGTAAAAGATGATGAAGGCCAGGTGGTACGTGCAACGTACACAATGCAGGTAGTGGTACATCCGGATAATCAGTTAAGAGGTTCCTTTGTAAGTAATACAAATGGTATAGCAAAAAACGGACAAAAAATACAGTTGACAGCAACTTCCAGTGGAGGTTATGATAATGTTCACAAATATCGTTTCAGAGAAGTATATGGTGGAAATAACAAAGTTTTACAAAATTATTCTACTAAAAAGTCATGTGAATTTACGTTCTCAGGAAATGGAGCACATACATATTATGTAGATATACTGGATTCGGAAAGTCAGATTTTAACATTGAACTTAAGGATAACATCTCCAGCCTATGTGGATAGAATGTCAGTATTCTCTACAGTGTCTACAAATAATGAAAACGGCACATATAATATGAGTAGAGCATTAAAGAGCTTTAATCAGGTTGTCATTCAGCCGGGACAGACCCTTTCATTTTTTGGCGTGGCAGGGCCATGTGGAAAAGCAGAGGGATATAAGCAGGCAGGAGTTGTAGGTGGTGTTGGATATGGCGGAGGTATCTGTCAGGCGAGCACAACGCTTTACGGAGCAGCAATAAGAGCCGGACTTACAATTGTTCAGAGAAGAAACCATTCTGTTCCATCTACATATGTGCCGATCGGTCAGGATGCAATGGTAGATTATGGATCATCAGATTTGAAATTCAGAAATGACTATGATTATCCGGTGAAACTGGTGACATATGTCAGTGGAAAAACATTGTATGCTGAAGTTTGGGGAATCCAACCAGATTGGTATGATTATGTTAATGTACGATCATGGAGTACAGGAAGCAAATCAGCGGTTGCTTATAGAGATTATGTTAAAAACGGAAAAACAGTAAAAACAGAACAGCTTCCAAGTTCATATTACAAATAATTTAAAATAACATGTTATAGAAAAAGACTGATTGGAAAATCAGTCTTTTTTTAAACGCATTTTTGTGTTATTATCATAGAGAAATCTGTGGGGAGCAATAAGCAAGAGGAGGTTAAGGTATATGAAAAAGCTATTAGTAGTTGTAATGTTGACAAGTATGGTGCTTTTTTCAGTGGGATGTGAGAAAAACAATGTGGATACAGAACAAAATACTACAGTAGAGGATTCAGGCAATAAGGATACAAGTGAAACGATAGATTCTGAAAAAAATAATCAAAAACAGGAGGAAGAAAAAAGCAATATTTCAGAAGAAAAGCAAGAGATGAAGACGTTGAAAATTTACTATGTGAATGAAAATGCTGAAATCGTTTCGGAAGAGATGAAGACAGAAAACATAGATGATACAACAGTTTGGAATCAATTAATAGAAAAAGGTATTTTGACAGAAGGTTGTAAATTGAACAGTTGTAAAATTGACGAGAATAATAAAACAATAGATCTGGATATGAATACAGAAGTTGGTGAACGTATCAGAAGTATGGGGACCACAGGGAAAGATGAAATACTTACATGTATTGTGAACTCCTATTTGGATACATATAACTGTGAGAAACTTAAATTAACAGAGAATGGACAGGCATTAGATACAGGTGATACAGAGTTAGATGGATACATGAATCACTTCTGATGGAAATAAGAGCAATTGATAAACATAGAAAATAAGTAGGAGGAAAAAATGATATCAAAAATAAGAACTTGTCTGGTCGCAATATTAGCAGCAGCAACTGTGGTTACATCAGTACCGGTTTATGCAACGGACACAAAAGTGGATACAAATATAGAAACAGTTGAAAATCAGCCATCAGACAGTGAGCAGATAGAAGAAAATCAAGTTCAGAATGCAATAGAGCAGCACCTGAATTATTTGTACATAGAAAGTCCGTACGTAGAAACTCCGGCAACACAGAGACTTGTTGTTTCCTGGGGGGATGGAACAGAAAATATTGAAGAGATTGATTTAAGTGTAGAACATAATGGGGATACACAAACATGGACTTCTGTAAAATCAGAAGACGGTGTCTTTCTATATGAGAAGGCATATGCAGATGGAGAGGATGGAATTTATACAATAACCAAATTGACAGTAAAGACAGCAGAGATGGAAACAAGTTATTTGCTGTCGGATCTTGGAATGGAAGCAAAATTTGGTGTTAATGAAACATATGAAGGAATGTCAGAATTACAGCCGATTGAAGGACAACCGGATGCAGAAGCAGCAACTGATGAGGAGCAGTATGATGTTGCTGTTATGAGTATTGATGAAGATGGAAATGTGATGGAAGAGTCCAGTATAGAAGATGCATTGGAGAAAGCGGAAGTTGAAGAATATGATTCGGATGAAGATATTCAGACTTATGCAGAGGATAATGCAAGAGCTGTAGATGATTCGAGAGCTGTCAATGAGAATGTTGTGGTTGCTCTTGATCCGGGACATGATTCAACACACACAGGAGCAGGAGCGAATGGTGTAAGAGAGGAAGTTTTAACTTTAAAGATTGCACAATATTGTAAGGAAGAATTGGAAAAGTATGCGAATGTGTCGGTTTACATGACACGAACGACAGCAGCATGCCCATATCCAAGCAATAAGAACAGTGGTGGGGATATCAGTGACAGAGTATATGCGGCTGCAAAAGCAGGGGCAAGTATATTTGTTAGCTTTCATTTGAATTCTTCTACATCGACTTCAGCAAAAGGTGCAGAAGTAATTGTACCAAATGATAGTTGGAAACCAGAAGTTGCACAGCAGGGAAAAGAGCTGGCGAATGACATTATGGATGAGCTGACTGCGATTGGTTTGCAGAAAAGATCTATTTATAGTAAAGATACAACACTGGCAGATGAAAAGTATCCAGATGGATCAAAATCAGATTATTTTTCGGTTCAGATTGCAGCGAAAGAAAATAATATTCCTGGAATTATAGTAGAACATGCATTTGTAACGAATACAGGCGATGTAAATACATATCTGAATAATGAAGCTGGGTTAAAAAAACTCGGTGTTGCGGATGCTACTGGTATAGCAAAGTATTTAGGAGTATCTAAGGAAAAAGGAACTTGGGTAGAGGATTCCAATGGATGGAAATATAAAGAAGGCGGAAAATATGTAACTAATTCCTGGAAAGATATTGATGGAAAGAGATATTATTTTGACGCAAATGGATATCGGGTGACAGGCTGGCAGACAATTGGTGGAAAAAAATACTTCTTCATGCCAGAAGGTTATATGATGACCGGTTGGATTTCTTTTGGAAGTACAAGATATTATCTGATGCCCGATGGACATATGCTGACAGGCTGGTGTAGCTTTGGAAGTACAAAGTATTATCTTGCATCAGATGGAAAGATGGTACGAGGTTGGCAGACAATTGATGGAAAACGATATTATTTTAATGATGATGGAGTGATGCAGACAGGCTGGCAGACAATCAATGGAAAGAAATACTTCTTCATGCCGGAAGGTTATATGATGACCGGTTGGATTTCTTTTGGAAGTACAAGATATTATCTGGATAAAAACGGAGTAATGCAGACAGGCTGGCAGACAATTAGTGAAAAAAGATATTTCTTTATGCCAGAAGGCTATATGATGCGTGGCTGGATTTCTTTTGGACAGACGAAATACTATCTGAGTACGGATGGAGTGATGCAGACAGGCTGGCAGACAATCGATGGAAAGAGATATTTCTTTATGCCGGAAGGCTATATGATGCGCGGCTGGATTTCTTTTGGTAAGACAAGGTATTATCTGGATTCTAATGGTGTGATGGTGACAGGAAAACAGGTGATTGACGGGACAACGTATACGTTTGCTTCTGACGGTAAGCTGATTGTAGAGAGTAAACGTGGTTGGAAAACAGTAAATGGAAAAAAATATTATTACAATGAAAATGGAGTAGCAGTAACAGGCTGGCAGACGATCGATGGAAAGAAATATTTCTTTATGCCGGAAGGTTACATGATGACCGGTTGGATTTCTTTTGGAAGCACGAAATATTATCTTGGCACAGATGGAGTGATGCGGACAGGCTGGCAGACAATTAATGGAAAGAAATATTTCTTTATGCCGGAAGGTTATATGATGACCGGTTGGATTTCTTTTGGTCAGACGAGATATTATCTGATGCCGGATGGACATATGCTGACAGGATGGTGCAGCTTTGGAAGTACAAAGTATTATCTTGCATCAGACGGAAAAATGGTACGAGGCTGGCAGACAATCAGTGGAAAGAAATATTATTTTAATACGGATGGAATTATGCAGACAGGCTGGCAGACAATTGACGGAAAGAAATATTTCTTTATGCCGGAAGGCTACATGATGACCGGTTGGATTTCTTTTGGAAAAACAAGATATTATTTGGATAAAAACGGAGTGATGCAGACAGGATGGCAATTTATATCCAATACATGGTATTATTTCCGAACCAATGGAACATTGGATGATTCTTGTACTACAGATCAGTTGATGGCTATTTCTGGAAAGACTACTGTGACTGCATCCCAGATGGAAAAATATTTTAAGGCTAAGGGTGCAACATATCCGGCATATTACGCTGAGACGGATGCGCCAACACTTGAAAAGTTCTGTCAGATTTACGTTGAAGAAGCGAATGCGGAAGGAATCAATGGGGCAATTGCATTTACACAGGCAATGAAAGAGACTGCATGGCTTAAATTTGGTGGTGATGTTAAGATTGAACAGAATAATTTTGCAGGACTTGGAACAACTGGTGGCGGCGTTGCCGGAGCATCATTTACTACAGTACGTGAAGGAATACGAGCTCAGATTCAGCATTTGAAAGCATATGGATCCAAAGATGCATTAAAGAATGAATGCGTAGATCCAAGATTTTCATTGGTTACAAGAGGAAGCGCTCCTTATGTGGAATGGCTTGGTCAGAAAGAAAATCCAAATGGATATGGCTGGGCTACAAGTGAAGGATATGGTATTGATATTGAAAAAATGGTGAAGAATCTGCAAACATATTAAAGAAATAATAGTTTGGGCGTCTATTGTAAGTTCAATAGGCGCCTTCTTAGTAAAACGATATTCATTGTTCACTATGCAGATGGAGAATATTCAGAATGAAAAAAATATGTTTTGTTAATTATGATATGACAGTAACAGGAGGAGTTGAGCAAGTCACAACAACTCTTGCCAATGAGTTTTGTAAAGAATATGAAGTATATATTTATGCAATTTTTGGAAAAGGAGGGCATGTTCCATATGACCTGGATCCGAGAATCACATACAGAGCAGAACTAGAAGAAGAGTGTCGAGTACGCGACAGAATTAAGAAGACATTTCAACCATTTAGAGAATTTGTTAGACAAAATCAAATAGATGTAGTTTTCCTTATGGAGAATTATCCTGCTATGACGGTTTCACCGGTTCGTTTTTTTACGAAAGCAAAGTATGTGTTTTGCGATCATGGTGCATTGATGAATGAATGGGAGAAGAAAGATATCCGCTTTTTCCGTTTCTGGGATTCGTTAATTTCACATTGTACAGTGACATTGACGGAGCAGAACAGACAGGATTATATTAGAAAATTTCATATAAATCCAAAGAAAATCCGAAGTATATATAATTGGATCAAACCAGAAATCCTGACTATGCGAAAGAAATACAAAGCGGATTCGAGAAAAATCATCACAGTTGGAAGATTCAGTGAAGAAAAGGGATATGATCTTCTGGTAGAAGTGGCGAAAAAAGTATTGCCTTCTCATCCTGAGTGGGAATGGCATTTATACGGGACGGGAGATACTTTTGACGAGATACACCAAAAGGTGGTAGAATACAATTTAACGTCTCAATTGATTCAGAAAGGGAATGTAAAAGATGTGTATAAGTTGTATAATGAATATGCATTTTTGGTATTACCATCTTACAGGGAAGGATTGCCGTTAGTATTGCTTGAGGCAAAGGCAAGTGGACTTCCTATGGTGAGTTTTGATGTGACAACAGGGCCAAGAGAAATCGTTGAGGAGGGAAAGGATGGCTATTTAATCCCCCCTTATGATTTGGACAAGATGGCAAATCGTATAGAATTGTTGACGGATAGTGAAGAACGAAGAATTGCGTTTTCAAATCATACGATATC
>ENA-OPAO01002882-OPAO01002882.1-human-gut-metagenome-genome-assembly--contig:-NODE-2882-length-9725-cov-1.603930_pt1 | contig 9725 bp, 7 predicted proteins | sample MGYA00241054_ERZ501424 | MGnify/ENA primary metagenome ERZ501424 (study PRJEB25962, sample SAMEA2042623) | human gut metagenome | biome: human gut; feature: human-associated habitat; material: faeces...
ATATGGTACCGGTGGTTCTGCTGCAACTTCCACAGTTACCACTTAGCGCCAACGGCAAGCTGGATCGCAAAGCCTTACCGTTGCCTGAACTGAAGGCACAAACGCCGGGGCGTGTGCCGAAAGCGGGCAGTGAAACGATTATCGCCGCGGCATTCTCGTCGTTGCTGGGTTGTGACGTGCAGGATGCCGATGCTGATTTCTTTGCGCTTGGCGGTCATTCGCTACTGGCAATGAAACTGGCAGCGCAGTTAAGTCGACAGTTTGCCCGTCAGGTGACGCCGGGGCAGGTGATGGTCGCGTCAACTGTCGCCAAACTGGCAACGATTATTGATGGTGAAGAAGACAGCACCCGACGCATGGGATTCGAAACCATTCTGCCGTTGCGTGAAGGTAATGGCCCGACGCTGTTTTGTTTCCATCCGGCATCCGGTTTTGCCTGGCAGTTCAGCGTGCTCTCGCGTTATCTCGATCCACAATGGTCGATTATCGGCATTCAGTCGCCGCGCCCTCATGGCCCCATGCAGACGGCGGCAAACCTGGATGAAGTCTGCGAAGCGCATCTGGCAACGTTACTTGAGCATCAACCGCACGGCCCTTATTACCTGCTGGGTTATTCGCTGGGCGGTACGCTGGCGCAGGGCATTGCGGCGCGACTGCGTGCCCGTGGCGAACAGGTGGCATTTCTTGGCTTGCTGGATACCTGGCCGCCAGAAACGCAAAACTGGCAGGAAAAAGAAGCCAATGGTCTGGACCCGGAAGTGCTGGCGGAGATTAACCGCGAGCGCGAAGCCTTCCTGGCGGCACAGCAGGGAAGTACTTCAACGGAGTTGTTTACCACCATTGAAGGCAACTACGCTGATGCTGTGCGCCTGCTGACGACAGCTCATAGCGTACCGTTTGATGCTAAAGCGACGCTATTTGTTGCCGAACGCACGCTTCAGGAAGGTATGAGTCCTGAACAGGCCTGGGCACCGTGGATTGCTGAGCTGGATATCTATCGTCAGGATTGTGCGCATGTGGATATTATCTCTCCGGTGGCGTTTGAAAAAATTGGGCCGATTATTCGTGCGACGCTAAATAAGTAAATTTATATTATCTATAAACTCATAATTACAGAAAATAATTATGGGTTTATCATTTGTTTAATTTATAAATTTGGTGGGTATTTCTCTGAAATAGAGTGAATGTTGCATTCAGTGGGAGTAATTTACAAACTTCAGCTTCGGATAAATCTCACCAACTGGTAGAGTGGGGGCCGTGGAGATTTACTCTTATTGGACTCATTTTCAGGTTATACCCCATGTCATCACTGAATATTAAACAGGGAAGTGAAGCTCATTTTCCCGAGTATCCTCTGGCGTCGCCCAGTAATAATGAAATTGATTTACTTAATCTAATCGAAGTTTTATGGCGGGCAAAAAAAACGGTCATGGCGGTCATTTTTGCGTTTGCCTGCACAGGATTGCTGATCTCTTTCATCCTGCCGCAAAAATGGACCAGCGCGGCGGTTGTCACGCCTCCAGAACCTGTTCAGTGGCAAGAGCTGGAGAAAACATTCACTAAGCTTCGTGTGCTGGATCTGGATATCAAAATTGATCGTACAGAAGTATTTAACCTGTTTATCAAGAAGTTTCAGTCGGTTAGCTTGCTGGAAGAGTACCTGCGTTCATCACCTTATGTGATGGATCAATTAAAAGAAGCGAAAATCGACGAACTGGATTTGCATCGCGCTATCGTCGCATTGAGCGAAAAAATGAAAGCGGTTGATGACAATGCCAGTAAGAAAAAAGATGAACCGTCACTGTATACCTCCTGGACGCTAAGTTTTACCGCGCCAACCAGTGAAGAGGCGCAGACCGTTTTGAGCGGGTATATCGATTATATCTCTGCGTTGGTGGTGAAAGAGTCGATAGAAAACGTCCGTAATAAACTGGAGATCAAAACCCAGTTTGAAAAAGAAAAACTGGCTCAGGATCGCATTAAAACGAAAAATCAACTTGATGCAAACATTCAGCGCCTCAATTATTCACTCGACATTGCCAACGCGGCAGGAATTAAAAAGCCCGTATACAGTAATGGTCAGGCCGTTAAAGATGATCCCGATTTCTCTATTTCTCTCGGCGCTGATGGTATTGGTCGTAAACTGGAAATTGAAAAAGCGGTTACTGACGTTGCGGAATTGAACGGTGAATTACGTAATCGTCAATATCTTGTTGAGCAATTAACAAAAGCAAATGTTGATGACGTTAAATTCATTCCGTTTAAATATCAATTAAGCCCATCGTTGCCGGTGAAAAAAGACGGTCCGGGTAAGGCTATTATTGTGATCCTTTCCGCGTTGATCGGCGGGATGGTGGCTTGTGGTGGTGTGCTGTTGCGTCATGCGATGGCATCCAGAAAACAGGATGCCATGATGGCAGACCACTTAGTTTAAATCTTTGCGGTTGAAGGTGCCGTTCGTCCGAGCGGCACCACGAGCGGCGTTCCGGCAACCGGATCGTCAATTATCATGCAGCGCAGACCATAAATGCGCTCGATCAGTTCAGCAGTGACAATCTCTTTCGGCGCTCCCTGAGCAACAATTTTCCCTTCCCGCAATGCAATCAAATGGCTGGCGTAACGACAGGCCTGATTAAGATCGTGCAGCACCGCCGCCAGGGTATAGCCTTTCTCGCGGTTCAGTTCGCTTAACAGTTCCAGTAGATCAATCTGATGACTGATATCCAGCCAGGTCGTGGGTTCGTCGAGCAGCATAATTGCCGTTTCCTGGGCCAGCACCATCGCGATCCACGCTCGCTGGCGTTGTCCGCCAGAAAGGGTGTCCACGCTTTGATCCGCCAGATGAGTTATTCCCGTGGCCTGCATCGCTTTTGTTACCGCGTCTTCATCTTCTTTGCGCCAGCGGGTAAACAGCGGTTGATGCGGGTAACGCCCACGCGCCACCAGCTCCTGCACGGTGATATCGCCCGGTGTGGTAGCATTTTGCGCCAACAGACCAATCCGGCGTGCAACCTCTTTACTGGCGTAATGTTGAATGTGCTCGCCATCCAGCCAGACATGCCCGTGAGCAGGCGTCATCAGGCGGCTTAAGGTACGCAGTAACGTGGATTTACCGCAGCCATTTGGCCCGATAATTGCCGTGAAGTGACCATCAGGTATTTCTACAGTCAGATTCTCCGCAACGGTATATTTGCCATATCCGAGGGTTAACTGTTCGCCACGCAAACGGGCTACTGATTCGGTCATTTTTTGCGAGACTCCTGAATTAACAAGACGATAAGGTAAATACCGCCGAGGCTGACGGTAACGACGCCAACCGGAAGTTGATACGGCATAAACAGTTGTTGGGCGCAGAGATCGGCCGCCAGCAGTAAAAGTGCCCCGCACAGCGCCGCCTGGGTCAGCCCCCAGCGAGCGGTGCCACTGATGCGGCGGGCAATGTGTGGCGCGACTAAAGCAATAAAGGAAATTGGCCCCGCCAGGGCAGTGGCAGCTGCGGTAAGCACTACGGCGACCAGCATCATTAACAGCCGCGAACGTTCGACGCTGACGCCCAGCGCACACGCGGTATCATCGCCCATTTCCAGCAAGCGCATTCGCCGCACCAGCAAGGCAGCGGCAATTAACATTAATATAATGATGGGTGCGGAAGGCGAGGTTTTTGCCCACGTCAGGCCGTTGAGCGATCCGGCATTCCACAAACCCGCTGTTAGCGCCGTTTCTAAAGACGCTTTCAGCAACAGCCAGGTATTAAAGGCCACCAGCATGGCGCGAACGCCGATACCGATAATAATCAACCGAAAGGTGTCGATACCGTTACGCCAGGCGAGCAGCCAGACCAGCAGCGAGGTGACAATACCCCCCGCCATTGCTGCCAGGGCGATAGCCGTCAGGTCCTGACCAAACAGCACCATCGCCACCAGTACGCCGCTCCACGCCCCGGTGTTAAAGCCCATTACGTCAGGGCTGCCGAGCGGGTTACGCATCAGCGACTGAAAAATCGCGCCGCTGACGCCCAGAGCCGCGCCAATTAACAGCGCCATCAGCACGCGTGGTAAACGCCATTCGGTGACCACCATCGTCATACTGCGCGGCGCATCGCCCATCAGCGCGGCGAATACCTGCGAGGTTTCCAGCGTGACGGCACCGCTGCGTAATCCCCACACGCCTGCCATTACACAAGCTATTAGCAACAGTAGACAGGTGATAATTAATCGGCGAGAGACGTAAATCATGCGCCACCTCGCGTTTTACGTCGTACGAGGAAGATCAGCACTGGTGCACCAATAAAGGCACTGACTACAGAAACGCGCAGTTCGCCGGGAACAATCACCCGCCCAATGATATCGGCAAACAGCAGCAGGGCAGGGGTAGCGAGTAGCGTGACGGGCAGCGACCAGCGATGATCGGCACCTACCAGCCAGCGCGCCATGTGCGGCATCATCAGGCCAATAAAGGCAATCGGGCCAACTACCGCCGTCGCACTACCACAAAGCACGGTAATTGCCAGCAGACCAATCAACTGTGTGCGCGCTACGCGACTGCCCAGCGCCGTCGCGGTGTCACTGCCAAGGCTTAAACTGTTCAGCGCGCGGCTCAGTAATAGCGCGGTTGCTCCGGCGGTAAGCACCGGGATCAGCACCACTTTTAAGGTATGTAGATTGCGAATATCCAGCGAACCGGCTTGCCAGAAACGCAGTTGATCGTAGACGTCAGGATTAAGCAGGGCGATGCCGCTGGTCAGCCCTTCCAGCACCGCCGGCGCCACGCCCGCCAGGGTTAAACGCACCGGACTTAACTGCCCGCCGCCCTGGCTGCCGGTAAAGGCAACAATCAATGACGCCACCAGCGCGCCGGCGAAGGCCATCATCAGTTGTTCCTGCGCGGAAGAGTAACCAAACAGCGCCGCACCCAGCACAATGGCAAAGCTGGCTCCGGCATTCACGCCAAGTAAGCCGGGGTCGGCAAGTGGGTTTCGGGTGAGGGTTTGCATTAACGCCCCGGCAAGGCCAAGCTGCCAGTAAACCGGCAAGGGTGCGCGGCAGTCGTGCGTCGAGCACGATGGTGCAGTCGGCGCTCTGGCAGGTGCCGGAGAGGGCTTCCAGCACTACGGAAGCGGGGAGTGATTTTGCTCCAATGAGCAGGCTTAATGCCGTCGCGATAATCAGTAATAACAGCAATCCGGGCACGGCAATAGCGCGTGTCACGGCAACAGAACCAGACATACGAACTTCCATGATTAATTATCGTTATCGATCTTATTTGGATATGTTAGCATGTGCAGCCTAAGAATAGGTATTTAAAATATTTGATGGCAAGGCATTGTAATGAATAAACAATCCTGGCTGCTTAACCTCAGCCTGTTGAAAACGCACCCGGCGTTTCGCGCAGTATTCCTCGCTCGTTTTATCTCAATTGTTTCTCTGGGTTTGCTCGGCGTCGCGGTGCCGGTGCAGATCCAGATAATGACGCATTCTACCTGGCAGGTGGGGCTTTCGGTGACGCTGACCGGCGGCGCGATGTTTGTTGGCCTGATGGTCGGCGGTGTGCTGGCGGATCGCTATGAGCGTAAAAAAGTGATTTTGCTGGCGCGCGGTACCTGTGGCATTGGCTTCATTGGGCTGTGCCTGAATGCGCTGCTGCCGGAGCCGTCTTTGCTGGCAATCTATTTACTTGGTTTATGGGATGGTTTTTTCGCATCACTTGGCGTTACGGCGCTACTGGCGGCGACACCTGCACTGGTAGGGCGTGAAAACCTAATGCAGGCCGGGGCGATCACCATGTTGACTGTGCGTCTGGGATCGGTGATTTCGCCCATGATTGGCGGTTTATTGCTGGCGACCGGAGGCGTAGCCTGGAACTACGGGCTGGCGGCGGCGGGCACATTTATTACCTTGCTACCGTTGTTAAGCCTTCCGGCGTTGCCACCACCGCCGCAGCCGCGTGAGCATCCGTTGAAATCATTACTGGCAGGATTTCGTTTTCTACTCGCCAGCCCGCTGGTGGGAGGGATTGCGTTGCTGGGGGGTTTATTGACGATGGCGAGCGCGGTGCGGGTCCTGTATCCGGCGCTGGCTGACAACTGGCAGATGTCGGCGGCGCAAATTGGCTTTCTCTATGCGGCAATCCCGCTCGGTGCGGCTATTGGCGCGTTAACCAGTGGAAAACTGGCGCATAGCGTACGGCCAGGTCTGTTGATGTTGCTCTCCACATTGGGGGCGTTCCTCGCCATTGGTCTGTTTGGCCTGATGCCGATGTGGATTTTAGGCGTGGTTTGTCTGGCACTGTTCGGCTGGCTGAGTGCGGTTAGTTCGTTGCTGCAATATACAATGCTGCAAACGCAAACCCCGGAAGCGATGTTAGGGCGGATTAACGGTTTGTGGACGGCGCAAAACGTGACGGGCGATGCCATAGGCGCGGCGCTGCTGGGCGGTTTGGGAGCGATGATGACACCGGTTGCTTCCGCAAGTGCGAGCGGTTTTGGTTTGTTGATTATCGGCGTGTTGTTGTTGCTGCGTTTTCGCCAGACGCCGCCGCAGGTGACAGCGTCCGACAGTTAATGCTTAAAACAGCGCCTTAAGTCTATCCAGCACTTGCATGGCGCTGTAGTAATCCAGGCGGAACGTCTCGGTTCCCAGCGCATAAACCTGCTTGTTTTGTACTGCAGGCAGGTGCGCGAGCAGCGGATTAGCATAAATAGCATCGGCGTCTTTCTGATCACCGGCGAACAGGAATAGTGACTCGCCATTTAACCCTGCAGCCAGATTCTCTCCACCAAGCTGAATGATGTCATGGCGTTTGCCCTGGCTTTGGCTGGCGTTTAACCCTGCGGGCAACTTCGCCAGCGTAAAGCCGAGTTGTTCCAGCATCTGCCCTTGTGCTGATTCCGGCGTCCAGAGATTGGCACTGTGTGCAGCGGCGGTATAGACGATGGCAGTGACCGGCTGCGGCGGTAATTTGATTTGCTCTTTCGCCGCCGCCAGTTGCTTATCAAACTGTGCAATCCGCTCTGCCGCTTGTTTCTCATGCCCGGTAATTTCGCCAAGCTGCGTTAACAGCGACTGCCAGCTTTTGTCGTCGTAATTGATGATTAATGTTGGGGCGATAGTAGAAAGCTGATCGTACAGCGCCAGCGCCGAATCGCCGCCGGTTGCGCTAATTAAAATCAGATCCGGCATTTGCGCGGCAACGGCTTCTGCACTCGGTTCGCCGATATAGAGCCGTTGCAGTTTGCGTTCTTTCGCCACCTTGCTCCACTGGCGTAAAAAGCCCTGGTCATCCGCGACGCGGTTATTTGGCGTGGTCGCGCCGCTGGCGATCACCGGAGCATCAATCGCCAGCAGTGAGCCGGTCAGGGTGACGCTGGTGGAAACTATACGCTGCGGCTGGCTTTCCAGGGTATGAGTGCCACGGCTGTCAGTAATCTGACGCGGCCAGTCGGCGGCCTGAACTGCGGCTATTCCTGAAAGCAAAAGTCCTGTTAATAGAAGGGCGTTGCGGTAGAGCGGGGCGAGTCTCACAAGTCAGCTTCCTGTTATTAATGAAATTAATGCTTCTCATTTTCATTGTAACCACAACCAGATGCAACCCCGAGTTGCAGATTGCGTTACCTCAAGAGTTGACATAGTGCGCGTTTGCTTTTAGGTTAGCGACCGAAAATATAAATGATAATCATTATTAAAGCCTTTATCATTTTGTGGAGGATGATATGGATACGTCACTGGCTGAGGAAGTACAGCAGACCATGGCAACACTTGCGCCCAATCGCTTTTTCTTTATGTCGCCGTACCGCAGTTTTACGACGTCAGGATGTTTCGCCCGCTTCGATGAACCGGCTGTGAACGGGGATTCGCCCGACAGTCCCTTCCAGCAAAAACTCGCCGCGCTGTTTGCCGATGCCAAAGCGCAGGGCATCAAAAATCCGGTGATGGTCGGGGCGATTCCCTTCGATCCACGTCAGCCTTCGTCGCTGTATATACCCGAATCCTGGCAGTCGTTCTCCCGTCAGGAAAAACAAGCTTCCGCACGCCGTTTCACTCGCAGCCAGTCGCTGAACGTGGTGGAACGTCAGGCAATTCCGGAACAAACCACGTTTGAACAGATGGTTGCCCGTGCTGCCGCACTTACCGCCACGCCGCAGGTCGACAAAGTGGTGTTGTCACGGTTGATTGATATCACCACTGACGCCGCCATTGATAGTGGCGTATTGCTGGAACGGTTGATTGCGCAAAACCCGGTTAGTTACAACTTCCATGTTCCGTTGGCTGATGGTGGCGTTCTGCTGGGGGCCAGCCCGGAACTGCTGCTACGTAAAGACGGCGAGCGTTTTAGCTCCATTCCGTTAGCCGGTTCCGCGCGTCGTCAGCCGGATGAAGTGCTCGATCGTCGGCTGGCGTCAGAAAAAGATCGCCATGAACATGAACTGGTGACTCAGGCGATGAAAGAGGTACTGCGCAAACGCAGTAGTGAGTTACACGTTCCCTCCTCTCCACAATTGATTACCACGCCGACGCTGTGGCATCTCGCAACTCCCTTTGAAGGTAAAGCGAATTCGCAAGAAAACGCACTGACTTTGGCTTGTCTGCTGCATCCGACCCCCGCGCTGAGCGGTTTCCCGCATCAGGCCGCGACTCAGGTTATTGCTGAACTGGAGCCGTTCGACCGCGAACTGTTTGGCGGCATTGTGGGTTGGTGTGACAGCGAAGGTAACGGTGAATGGGTGGTGACCATCCGCTGCGCGAAGCTGCGGGAAAATCAGGTGCGTCTGTTTGCCGGAGCGGGGATTGTGCCTGCGTCCTCACCGTTGGGTGAGTGGCGCGAAACGGGCGTCAAACTTTCTACCATGTTGAACGTTTTTGGATTGCATTAAGGAGCGAGGATGAGCATTCCATTCACCCGCTGGCCGGAAGAGTTTGCCCGTCGCTATCGGGAAAAAGGCTACTGGCAGGATTTGCCACTGACCGACATTCTGACTCGCCACGCTACGAGTGACAGCATCGCGGTGATCGACGGCGAGTGGCAGTTGAGTTACCGGGAGCTGAATCAGGCGGCGGATAACCTCGCCTGTAGTTTGCGCCGTCAGGGCATTAAACCTGGTGAAACCGCGCTGGTACAACTGGGTAACGTCGCTGAACTTTACATTACCTTTTTCGCGCTGCTGAAACTGGGCGTTGCGCCGGTGCTGGCGTTGTTCAGCCATCAGCGTAGTGAACTGAACGCCTATGCCAGCCAGATTGAACCGGCGTTACTGATTGCCGATCGCCAACATGCGCTATTTAGCGGGGATGATTTCCTCAACACATTTGTTGCAGAGCATTCTTCCATTCGCGTGGTGCAGCTGCTCAACGACAGCGGTGAGCATAACTTGCAGGATGCGATTAACCATCCGGCTGAGGATTTTACTGCCACGCCATCTCCTGCTGATGAAGTGGCCTATTTCCAGCTTTCCGGCGGCACCACCGGCACTCCGAAACTGATCCCGCGCACTCATAACGACTACTACTACAGCGTGCGTCGTAGCGTCGAGATTTGTCAGTTCACACAACAGACGCGCTACCTGTGCGCGATCCCGGCGGCTCATAACTACGCCATGAGTTCACCGGGATCGTTGGGGGTATTTCTCGCTGGCGGCACTGTCGTTCTGGCTGCCGACCCCAGCGCCACGCTTTGCTTCCCATTGATTGAAAAACATCAGGTGAACGTCACCGCGCTGGTGCCGCCAGCAG
>ENA-OPAO01002883-OPAO01002883.1-human-gut-metagenome-genome-assembly--contig:-NODE-2883-length-9724-cov-2.005068_pt1 | contig 9724 bp, 10 predicted proteins | sample MGYA00241054_ERZ501424 | MGnify/ENA primary metagenome ERZ501424 (study PRJEB25962, sample SAMEA2042623) | human gut metagenome | biome: human gut; feature: human-associated habitat; material: faeces...
GCCCGACATGAAGGCAAAGCCGTCGGGCATATTTTATTTACCCGGGCAACCTTCAAAGGGGAAATGGATTCACCGCTGATGCATATCCTCGCTCCCCTGGCAGTCATACCGGAATACCAGGGGATGGGCGTGGGAGGACGGTTGATACGCACTGGCATCGAGCACCTGAGGTTGATGGGCTGCCAGACGGTTTTTGTTCTCGGCCACGCCACCTATTACCCCCGACATGGGTTCGAACCCTGTGCCGGAGACAAAGGCTATCCGGCACCTTATCCCATCCCGGAGGAGCACAAAGCCTGCTGGATGATGCAAGCACTCACCGCTCAGCCCATGAACGTGACCGGCCACATCCAGTGCGCGCAGGCCCTGATGAAACCGGAGCACTGGCGTGAATAACAATCTTGTTGTGCCCTTTTTAATGCTTAACCCAATAACAGGAATTAACTAATGGATATTCCACGTATTTTTACCATCAGTGAAAGCGAACACCGCATCCACAACCCGTTCACCGAAGAGAAGTACGCCACGCTGGGTCGCGTGCTGCGCATGAAACCAGAGACCCGAATTCTGGACCTCGGCAGCGGCTCGGGCGAGATGCTCTGCACCTGGGCCCGGGATCATGGCATTACGGGGACTGGAATCGACATGAGTTCGCTCTTCACCGCGCAGGCCAGACGCCGCGCGGAAGAACTCGGCGTCAGCGAACGCGTACATTTTATTCATAATGATGCGGCGGGTTACGTCGCCAATGAAAAATGTGACGTAGCAGCCTGCGTTGGCGCGACCTGGATTGCCGGAGGCTTTGCCGGGACAGTCGAACTGCTGGCGCAGAGCCTTAAACCGGGCGGGATCATGCTCATCGGTGAACCTTACTGGCGTCAGCTTCCGGCAACGGACGAGATAGCCCAGGCCTGTGGCGTCAGCTCGACGACCGATTTTCTGACGCTACCAGGGCTTGTCAGCGCGTTTGACGACCTCGGCTACGACGTGGTGGAAATGGTACTGGCGGACCAGGAAGGCTGGGACCGATATGAGGCCGCGAAATGGCTGACCATGCGCCGCTGGCTGGAGGCCAATCCTGACGATGACTTCGCCGCCGAAGTCAGGGCCGAGCTAAACATCTCGCCGAAACGCCACGTAACGTACGCGCGGGAATACTTTGGCTGGGGCGTGTTCGCACTCATCGCTAGGTAACAACAGGTTCCCGGTATTTCTGACCGGAGATACCGGGGGCTTAGCCTTTGCTTTAATCTGATGCATCACCTGCACAATACATATTCAGTATGTTTATTAATCAAGATGTCACCATAAGGAGCATCATATGTCACAACATGAACAGTTCTGTCAGGCTTGCGGAATGCCGATGTCGGCACCAGATGCACACAGTGCCAGTGATCAATATTGTGCGTACTGCAGCGACAGCAACGGCAATCTCAAACCCTGGGAAGAAGCGGTATCAGGTTTAGCCAGCTTCCTTGATTCCTGGCAAAAAGTCGGCCCGGAGGAAGCACATAAGCGTGCAAAACGTTATCTGACGGCAATGCCCGCCTGGGCTCATAAAGCGGAGAGTGATTTGAGCTGATTATCTATACTCCCTCTGAATCTATTCAGGAGATCCGATGTTTTCTTACATTATGCTGGGAACCAACGACCTGCCACGCGCCATTACATTCTAAGATCCGCTGATGGAGATGCTGGGGTATCCACGTGCAGGACGTAATGAAGAGGGAGCGTCCTGCAACAAAGTGGTGCGATAACAGTTACCGCGTTTTATTCATTCTCATTATTTCAACCATAATCACTGGTCTCTCTAGCCCGTAACTTTCACAAACGTTGAGCGCTTTTATTCCACTCGGCTCACATAATTTTTTATTTGTTCAGCTTTGCGCGTTTTCACGTGAACGTTCTCACAATTATTCGACCAGTCTGCGCCTATAAAACGCTCAACGAGTGATTGTTTTACGGTCTACGGAGATAGCTATGTCATTTTCTGTGCAGGAAACCCTGTTCTCGCTTTTGCAGCACAATGCGATTTCAGGACACGAAAACGCTGTCGCTGACGTCATGCTGTGCGAATTCAGGCGTCAGGCAAAAGAGGTCTGGCGAGACAGGCTTGGGAATGTCGTCGCGCGCTACGGTAGTGATAAACCCGATGCGCTGCGACTGATGATTTTTGCGCATATGGATGAAGTCGGTTTTATGGTGCGCAAAATAGAGCCTTCTGGATTTTTACGCTTTGAACGCGTAGGCGGTCCTGCGCAGGTCACTATGGCTGGATCCATCGTCACCCTCACCGGGGACAAAGGGCCAGTCATGGGGTGTATCGGCATTAAGTCCTACCACTTTGCCAAAGGCGACGAGCGCACGCAGTCACCTTCTGTCGACAAACTGTGGATTGATATTGGTGCCAAAGACAAAGACGACGCTATACGAATGGGCATTCAGGTCGGTACGCCTGTCACTCTGTATAACCCGCCGCAACTCCTGGCAAACGATCTGGTGTGCAGTAAAGCACTAGACGATCGTCTGGGCTGTACTGCCCTGCTCGGTGTAGCGGATGCTATCAGTACTACGGAGCTTGATATCGCCGTTTATCTGGTGGCTTCGGTACAGGAAGAATTTAATATCCGCGGCATTGTTCCCGTATTACGCCGTGTAAAACCTGACCTGCGATTGGTATTGATATCACTCCATCGTGTGACACCCCTGATTTACACGATTATTCCGAGGTCAGGATTAATCAGGGCGTTGGGATCACCTGCCTGAACTACCATGGTCGGGGAACGCTGGCCGGATTAATCACGCCTCCTCGCCTGATACGGATGTTGGAACAGACGGCTCTTGAACACAACATTCCGGTGCAGCGAGAAGTGGCTCCCGGCGTGATAACAGAAACCGGTTATATCCAGGTTGAGCAGGATGGTATTCCCTGCGCCAGTCTCTCTATTCCTTGTCGCTATACCCATTCTCCGGCGGAGGTTGCCAGCCTGCGTGATTTGACTGATTGCATCCGCCTATTGACCGCTCTGGCAGGTATGTCAGCAGCACATTTCCCCGTTGAGCCTGATTCAGGCACTACACAAGAGGCACATCCATTATGAAAAAGATCCTTGTGGCATGCGGTACCGGCATGTCGACTTCAACCATGATTGCACACAAGCTGCAAGAGTTCCTGACTGAACAGGGCATTTCAGCCACTACCGCCCAATGCTGTCTGAATGAGATCCCTCTTAACTGTAACGGTATGGACCTTATTGTAACCTCCATGCGAACCAACAGTGATTACGGCATCCCTACGCTTAATGGCGCCGCCCTGCTCACAGGGATCAACGACGACGCGTTAAAACAACAAATCAAGGCTCTGTTAACTCAATAAAAGGAGGCATTATGTTTGATTACATCCTGTCTCTCGGCGGTACCGTTTTCGTCCCTATCATCATGATCGTGATTGGCCTTATCTTCCGCATCCCCTGGCTGCAGGCGATTAAGGCAGGGGTAACGGTTGGGATTGGTTTTGTCGGTATGGGACTGGTGATCGTCATGGCGATCGACAGCCTCAGTCCCCCTATCAAAGTGATGATTGAGCGTTTCGGCCTGGCCCTGCATGTCTTTGACGTTGGCGCAGGCCCTGCCTCCGGCGTTGGTTATGCGACAGCCATTGGCGCCATGATTATCCCAGTTATTTTTCTTCTCAATGTCGCCATGCTGGTCACCCGTCTGACCAAAACGATGAACGTCGATATTTACAATTACTGGCACTACGCCATTACGGGTACGGTGGTCCAGCTTATGACCGGTAGCCTGATTTATGGTGTGCTGGGGGCAATCTGCCATGCGGCGCTATCGTTAAAAATGGCCGACTGGACGGCAAAACGGGTACAGAACATCGTCGGGCTGGAAGGTATTTCGATACCGCAAGGCTACGGTTCCAGTTCAGTACCGCTTTTCGTTCTACTTGATGCTATCTATGAAAAAATCCCTTTCATGAAGGGACGCAATATCGATGCTCAGGAGATCCAGAAACGCTACGGCATGGTCGGCGATCCGGTGATTATCGGCGTAGTGCTCGGTCTGATTTTTGGCCTGGCGGCTGGTGAAGGCTTTAAAGGTTGCGCCAGTCTGATGATTACCGTTGCGGCAATCATGGTGCTGTTCCCGCGCATGATCCGCCTGATTGTTGAGGGCCTGATGCCCATCTCCGACGGTGCAAGAAAGTTCTTCCAGAAATATTTCAAAGGACGTGAAGTGTATATCGGTCTGGATACTGCTGTGACGCTGGGGCATCCAACCACCATTGCTGTCGGTCTGCTACTGATACCCATTATGTTAATTCTGGCCAGCATTTTACCGGGCAACAAAGTGTTACCCCTCGCAGACCTGCCGGTAGCACCGTTCTTTATCTGTATGGCTACGGTTATCCACCGCGGAGACCTGGTCAGGACGTTGATAAGCGGGGTCATCGTGATGATTACCGTCCTGCTGATCGCCACCCAGTTCGCGCCTTACTTCACTGAAATGGCGCTCAAAGGCGGTTTCAGTTTTGCCGGTGAAAGTGCGCAAATCTCAGCGTTGTCCGTGGGCAATATGTTCGGTTGGTCGATTTCTGAATTGATGTCGCTTGGGATTATTGGCGTTGTCGTGGCGGTCGGTATTGTCGCCAGCGTCGTGCTGTTCTTACGTAAACGTGAATTATCGGAATAAGGAGTACTTTCAATGAGTTGGCTGAAAGAGGTTATTGGGACGGAAAAAGCGGTCATCGCCATGTGCCATCTACGTGCATTGCCCGGCGACCCGAGTTTTGATGCGCAGTTGGGGATGAACTGGGTTATCGACAAAGCCTGGGACGATCTGATGGCGCTCCAAAATGGTGGGGTGGATGCAGTCATGTTCTCCAACGAGTTTAGTCTTCCCTATCTCACGAAGGTGCGTCCGGAAACCACTGCGGCAATGGCACGAATCATCGGGCAATTAATGAGCGATATCCGCATCCCGTTTGGCGTGAATGTTCTGTGGGATCCGGTCGCCTCATTCGACCTGGCGATGGCTACCGGCGCTAAGTTTATCCGCGAGATATTTACCGGTGCCTATGCCAGCGACTTTGGCGTCTGGGACACTAACGTCGGTGAGACCATCCGTCATCAACACCGGATTGGTGCAGGCGAAGTGAAAACCTTGTTCAATATCGTCCCAGAGGCCGCCGTGTATCTGGGCAATCGCGATATCTGTTCTATTGCTAAATCGACAGTATTTAACAACCATCCTGATGCGCTCTGTGTTTCTGGCCTGACCGCCGGGACGCGTACAGACAGCGCGCTGTTAAAACGGGTCAAAGAAACGGTGCCTGACACCGTCGTGTTGGCCAACACGGGCGTCTGCCTGGAAAACGTGGAGGAACAACTCAGTATCGCCGATGGCTGTGTGACCGCAACCACCTTTAAAAAGGACGGCGTTTTTGCCAATTTCGTTGACCAGGCGCGAGTCAGTCAGTTTATGGAGAAAGTGCATCATATACGCCGATAAGATAGGGATAAGCAGAGCGCTTATCCCCGGCAAAGAGCAATAACCCTTCTGCGATCCCTGCCGCCTTCGTCAAAAGCATCGACGGGGATCGCTACCAGATTAACCCGAATCGGCATGGAGTCAACGACGGATGATTAACGATATTAAATGGGTACAGGCACAACGTGAAGCCACCGACTGGCGTCAGGCCGTGGAAATCGCCACCCGCCCGCTGGTAGCCTATGGTGCCGCGCAGCCATGCTACGTTAATGGGATCATCGAAAATACCCTTAACTGGGGGCCTTATTATCTGATAGCCCCAGGAATCGCCTTGCCTCACGCCCGACCAGAGCAAGGCGCAAACTATAATCAGGTCAGTATCACCACGCTACGCACCCCGGTCGCCTTTGGTAACGAGGAGTGCGACCCCGTCTGGCTGCTTCTCTGCGTCAGCGCCACAGATGCCAACGCACATATTTTGACCATTCAGCGCATCAGCCAGTTTATTGATTCGCCACAACGCTTAGCGGCAGTGGGAAATGCCAGCACAGACGATGCACTGTTTGCGCTGGTATCAGGTTAACGGAGGCGCTTATGATCCTGCACCCTTCTCTCGCCAGCGCAAATCCTCTGCACTATGGTCGTGAGCTGACGGCATTGGACAATCTGGATTTTGGGAGCCTGCATCTGGATATTGAGGACAGCAGCTTCATTAACAACATTACGTTTGGGATGAAAACGGTGCAGGCCGTCGCCAGACAGACGCCTCATCCCTTGTCCTTTCATTTCATGGTTGCCCGGCCACAGCGCTGGTTTAACGCGCTGGCTGAAATCAGACCCGCGTGGATCTTCGTTCATGCAGAAACGCTGGACTATCCTTCGGAAACGTTAACTGAGATCCGCCATACCGGCGCACGAGCCGGACTGGTATTTAATCCGGCAACCCCGATCGACGCCTGGCGATATCTGGCGTCTGAGCTGGACGGAGTGATGGTGATGACCAGTGAGCCCGATGGGCAGGGACAGCGGTTTATTCCCTCCATGTGCGAGAAAATCCAAAAAGTACGCACGGCTTTTCCTCAGACCGAGTGCTGGGCCGACGGTGGAATTACGCTGGCAGCTGCACAGCAACTGGCAGCAGCCGGGGCGCAACATATGGTGATTGGGCGCGCCCTGTTCTCTTCATCTGACTATCGCGCGACCTTAGCTCAATTCGCCACCCTGTAAGAGGAGATTGTTTCTGATGAGCCAACAGAGACCTGACCGTATCAAACAGATGCTGCACTACCTGTGGCAACATCGTCACCTCTCCACACAGCAGGCCATGGAGCTTTTTGGCTATGCGGAAGCGACTGTCCGTCGTGATTTCCAGTATATTGCCAACCAGTATCCAGGCATGATCCGCGGTCACGGTTGCCTGGACTTCGACGACAGTACAGACGACAAAGAGTACGTCTTCGACGTGAAACGTACATTGCAATCTGTGGCGAAAAGAGAAATAGCTGCCCTTGCCCGAACAATGATCAAAGATGGCGACTGCTTTTTTCTCGACTCCGGCTCAACCTGCCTCGAACTGGCGAAATGCCTGGCCGATGCGCGGGTAAAGGTCATCTGCAACGACATTAAAATCGCCAATGAACTGGGCTGTTTTCCCCATGTGGAAAGTTACATTATCGGAGGACTGATTCGCCCAGGTTATTTTTCGGTAGGAGAGAGTCTGGCGCTGGAGATGATCAATGCCTTTTCCGTAGAACGTGCGTTTATCTCCTGCGATGCGCTGTCGCTGGAGACGGGGATCACCAATGCCACCATGTTTGAGGTCGGGGTGAAAACACGGATTATTCAACGCTCGCGTGAAGTTATTCTCATGGCCGATCACTCAAAATTTGATGCCGTTGAGCCGCATGCTGTAGCAACACTATCATGTATTAAAACGATCATCAGTGACAGCGGGTTACCTGAGACTATTGCACAGCGTTATCAGCGAGCCGGATGTCAGTTGTTTTTACCTCATTCAATAAAGTGATAAGTAAGTTCGTTCGAGAGGGATTTCAAGCAAAAATAATCAATGGCACCCAATAGAAAATATTGGCGATGCGCTCGAACGAATAAAGAAGCCCTATGCGCAATCCACACGCTACGATGTTGCAACAACACGCCATCTACTTTTTATTCTCATTCACTAAATGTGGTTGTTCTGGATTCATTATTCAAAGTGTGTACAAGATCACATTTAATCACTTCATTACAGTTCAGCATGCTGAACAAAGCATATTTTCCACTATGTAATGCCGATACCATTTATTCCATGAGCAAGAAGGAGCCATTATGGTTCGCAAAGGGTGTAATTCATTAGTCCGTGCTGAAAAAATATTAACCCACATTGCATGGGTTGGTATGGCAAGTTATATGGAGTTATTAAATAAATTCCAGTACCCCAAAAGCAGCCTGCTTAATTTATTGAATGTAATGGTGGAGTGTGGTTTCTTAATTAAAAACAAAAACGGCTACTATTCACTGGGAATAAAAAACTACGAATTGGGTTGTCAGGCGTTACACCGTCAAAATATATTTGAGGTGACTAAGCGGCCAATGCAGGAGTTGTCGCTGAAAAGTGGACTGGTTTGTCATCTTGGGGCGATGGAGAGCATTTCGGCTATCTATCTCGACAAGATCGAAAGTCCGGACTCTGTACCGACGAGCAAAAGCTGGATTGGCAAAAAACTTGAGTTGCATATTACCGCGTTGGGTAAGGCATTATTAGCCTGGAAGACACGAGAAGAACTGGATTATTTTTTAGAAGCACTCACGTTAACTCCACATACGCGCAATACATTTACCGATAAAAAATTGTTTCTGGAAGAATTACAAAAAACACGCCTTCGGGGATGGGCCATAGACAACGAAGAATCAACCTATGGGGCGGTATGTTTAAGTATGCCGGTATTCAATATGTATAACAGAGTTAACTATGCAATCTCACTTTCTGGCGATCCGGTAGTTTATTCAGGAAATAAGATAGACAGCTATCTGGAATTGCTCCGGAAATGCGCTGAGCAAATATCATATGGGCTGGGATACAGAAACGAAAATGAGCATTTACGAAAAGGAAACTGAGGTAATGAAAAAATTCAGCGGCATTATTCCACCGGTATCCAGCACGTTTCATCGTGACGGAACCCTTGATAAAAAGGCAATGCGCGAAGTTGCCGACTTCCTGATTAATAAAGGGGTCGACGGGCTGTTTTATCTGGGTACCGGTGGTGAATTTAGCCAAATGAATACAGCCCAGCGCATGGCGCTCGCCGAAGAAGCTGTAACCATTGTCGACGGGCGAGTGCCGGTATTGATTGGCGTCGGTTCCCCTTCCACTGACGAAGCGGTCAAACTGGCGCAGCATGCGCAAGCCTACGGCGCTGATGGTATCGTCGCCATCAACCCCTACTACTGGAAAGTCGCACCACGAAATCTTGACGACTATTACCAGCAGATCGCCCGTAGCGTCACCCTACCGGTGATCCTGTACAACTTTCCGGATCTGACGGGTCAGGACTTAACCCCGGAAACCGTGACGCGTCTGGCTCTGCAAAACGAGAATATCGTTGGCATCAAAGACACCATCGACAGCGTTGGTCACTTGCGTACGATGATCAACACAGTTAAGTCGGTACGCCCGTCGTTTTCGGTATTCTGCGGTTACGATGATCATTTGCTGAATACGATGCTGCTGGGCGGCGACGGTGCGATAACCGCCAGCGCTAACTTTGCTCCGGAACTCTCCGTCGGCATCTACCGCGCCTGGCGTGAAGGCGATCTGGCGACCGCTGCGACGCTGAATAAAAAACTACTACAACTGCCCGCTATTTACGCCCTCGAAACACCGTTTGTCTCACTGATCAAATACAGCATGCAGTGTGTCGGGCTGCCTGTAGAGACATATTGCTTACCACCGATTCTTGAAGCATCAGAAGAAGCAAAAGATAAAGTCCACGTGCTGCTTACCGCGCAGGGCATTTTACCAGTCTGAGGAGAAACTCATGTCTGTTCGCAATATTTTTGCTGACGAGAGCCACGATATTTACACCGTCAGAACGCACGCCGATGGCCCGGACGGCGAACTCCCATTAACCGCAGAGATGCTTATCAACCGCCCGAGCGGGGATCTGTTCGGTATGACCATGAATGCCGGAATGGGTTGGTCTCCGGACGAGCTGGATCGGGACGG
>ENA-OPAO01002889-OPAO01002889.1-human-gut-metagenome-genome-assembly--contig:-NODE-2889-length-9712-cov-1.980222_pt1 | contig 9712 bp, 9 predicted proteins | sample MGYA00241054_ERZ501424 | MGnify/ENA primary metagenome ERZ501424 (study PRJEB25962, sample SAMEA2042623) | human gut metagenome | biome: human gut; feature: human-associated habitat; material: faeces...
AGAATGGGCGGAATGCTTTCCTCGGGGCTGCCTGCGGCCAGCACGCAAATGATGCGCTCGCGCCCGTGGATCTGCTCGAACATCTCGATTTCTCGCCGCACCCAAGAGCTTTCTTGCGTCTCCGGCGAGCAGATGACAATAAGCGTTCGCGAAGCCGCCAACGCCTCTCGAATGCTGTCGGGAAGCGAATGCGAAGCCGCAAGCTCGTCCTCGTCCCGAAAGCATTTGCCCAGTTTGGTGGGGCGGCGGACTTTGTGTTCCTGTGCGTTGAATGTGTCTTTGTTATGTGTGGTGGTCCCGATAGACGCGTTTTCGGTATGCAGGATTGCTTCCTTATGCGCGATTTCAGCATACGCGTCTGCTTCTGGAAATGCACATGCGGTGTTCGAAGTTGTTTCCGCAGGCGCATTTGCTCGCGCAACAAGCCGTGGTAGTCGGTACTCCTCAATGGCCCGCTGCACCTCACAAGCCACCTCCGCATCCCTAGGCAAATGCCGATAACTAATAAAGGCCGCGTAGCTGGAGGAGTTGGTATGTGTCGGAGCGTTTTCCATGAGGGGAATTATAAGGGAAAAGGATAGGCAAGCGTCTTCCATCGCTTCTGCTCTCATTGCCCAATGAGACATTTTTAGATGTTTCATGATGTACATGTTTTGACAGCGTTTGAGATGACGAAAGAGGGAATGCGCCGTGGGAAAGCTTAGCCTGCATTCAGTTGATGACCTGCTTGCCGCTAGAATTAGACGACTCAGAATGTCGACCATCACGCGGGATGACTTTCTGTCAACGTGCTCTCTCACGCCTCGAGAGCAAGCGATGCTTATGAAATATCGCGACTTGAACACACGAGCTACGGAGTGCAAGCGGCAGGGTGATTTGGTACGAGCCAATGAGCTTTACTGCGAATCCTTCAAAATTGAGCCCAAATACTCGAGTGAAGTTATTTGGGGATGGGTTAAAGTTCTTCTTTTGGCTAAAGATTGGGAGGGAGCCAAAAAGGTTCTTGAATATCATGAAATGATGATGGTTGCTTGGATGCGCCTGATGCGCGATGAGGGGAACGAGCAGTATTTCCGAGAAATACGAATGTGGGGAAGAGAGCCCCAGTTTGAGTTTGCGTTCAATCCTGGGAAAGCCATCAGAGAGAACTGCGGATGCGACTTAGCAAGCCGTGCGCAGACTGAAGGGAAAATAGCTTCTTATGGAGGAAGCGGCTTCTGGAAGTGTTCTTATAACTTGTCAGAAGCGGAATTCCGAGATTTTCTAACAGTGTTCCCCCGGCCTATTGTTGTATAGGGGGTTTGTGCAAAACGATATAGATGGCTCTAGTTAAGATTTGTTGCTTTAGTTAGATATAGCAATGCCTAATGATTCAAGTACAAGAAAACTACCCGAGGAAAGGGGCAGAAAATGATCATCGTTACGGCTGAAGACTTGCGGGATATGTATGGCGCGATTGGCCAGGATGCCGCAGGTGCTCACCTATGCTCATGCGCATGCAACTGCTCGTGCCATTGCCGCTGCGGTCGTCTCTACCCAGAAGAGCCTGAAGATCAAAACTGGATTGAGTAATTGCTAATTGCAAATGGAAGGTTTTTCTGCGCATGGAGAAGATCTCAAGGTTTACCCACACGTTCGACCTGGGCGGGCATGTTGCGCTGTGGCACTCCCTGAGAATGCAGCCCGTGTTTCTTAACAAAGCAGTTTATGAGCAGTTTCAGCAAGGAGAATACTCGGATGCTCTGAGGGACGAGCTAGTGCGCAAAAAAATACTCACCGCGAAAGAGGGCGAGGACGAAGAGGACTTGGCACGAATCAGGGGGAATGCGCCCGAACCTGATGTTAGGCTTGGGTATTTTATTCTGAGCGAAAATTGCAATCTTGCCTGCAAGTATTGTTTTGTTGGTAGTGATGCTTGCGGAAGCGGCAACTCTTATACGAAAAACATGACGAAAGGTGTTGCTGAAAAGGCCATCGACGTTTTTGCGCGGCAGCTTGAACTTTCCTCCACTAACTATGAAGAAGAGCAATCAGACATTATCTTCTTTGGTGGTGAACCACTGCTTCAGTTTGATGTTCTCGTTCACGTTGTAGAGCGGGTTAGGGAGCTTGTGAGGAAGAGACCGATTCTCGCTCATACGCAGTTTGCCGTTATTACCAACGGGACGCTTCTTGACGAGCGGCGAATTTTGAAGCTTCATGATTTAGGTGTTGCTGTTAGCATTTCCATCGACGGCTTTACCGAAGAAGCTAATGAAATGAGGGTTGATAAGGCGGGACGACCAGCCTATGCCCGTGTCATCGAAGTTTTAGAGATGTACGCCAAGCTGGATGTTCCTGCGCCTTCGCTTTCGGTTACGCTTTCTGAAAAGACGATCGACGACTTGCCTCATATGATCGAGCTGGTGCGGAAATATCGGGTGAGGGGCTTCGGCTACAACGTTTTACTTTCCAAAGGCGATGAAGAAAAGTCCGATTCTTATTATCGGAAAGCTTCGCAGTTCATAATCGATTCGTTCGTGGCTTTGCGAGGTGATGGGGTTTATGAAGACAGAATCATGCGTAAGCTCAATGCTTTCGCATCGGCCCGGATTCACTTTTCAGATTGTGGGGCGACCTCTGGAGGCCAGATTCTTTTTGCGCCAGATGGAAGAATTGGCATTTGCCAGGGATTGATGGCAGAAGGCGAGAACTACGTGGCCGATATCTGGGATGAAGCTTTTGATGCCAACAGGCATCCCTTCTGGAGAAAGTGGGCATCGCTGGTGCCGCTCAACGAAGAGAGCTGTCTGGATTGCGTAGCGCTCGGAATATGCGGAGGAGGCTGTCCGGTGAACGCAAGGGCCGCTAATCCTGGCAAGGGGCTTCATTGCATAGATCGCCGATCTTGCATTCACGCTAAGAAAACGCTGGAGTTTCTCATTAACGACCTCTACGAGATCGCTATTCGAAAAGAATCTGTCAGATAGTTGGCTTTTATGGCAGTGCCGATGCTCACCTTTCAAGATTCACAATACCCCTGCACTTGGGGTAGTTGCTGCAGCCGTAGAAGGGCTTGCCGGCGCGCGCTCCTTTCCGGGCGGTGCGTTTCACCATGGGAGCGCCGCACTTCGGGCAGAGGATGGAGACTTCGTTGGCGGCTGATTGTTCGGAGACGCTTGTGACCAAGGGTTCCGAATCGGAGTTGTTCGAGGCTGAGGGTTCTGGGCGCGAGGGCTTCTGCTCGGTCTTCGGCTTTTCCCGATATTTAGCGAGGTAATCAATCTCCCTTGGCTTGTGCTGGGCCAGGAACCATTCAGCGCAATCTTGGGTAACGGAGCGGAACGTCTTGTCGCGGCCCGGTCCTTTCTCGTTGTTGATTCGCTTGATCGTTTCGATGAGCTGGTCGGCACGAATGACCTGGGCCTTGACGTCGCGTTTGGCGTACCGATCGTTGAGGATGGTTTTGGGGTTGGCGAGCACGACCAAGCTACGATAAGCATCGTCGGTGGAGCTACCGGCGACAAGATTCGCCACGGTGCTCCGGCCGGCTTTGCGCAGGGCCTTGATGAGCTCAAGGTGCCGGTGGTTCTGGGTGACGGGAGAGTAGATACCCTCCTTCTTTCCGCCTTCGAAGGTGCGGATGAAGTCTCCTCGGCTGTTGATCTCGATATTGCCGACGAGGTTCTTGCACTCGATGACGAAATTGCGCTGTGGCGTTATGACGAGGAAGTCGATCTGAGCGGTGAGGCCTTCGTGCTCCAGGAAAAGATCCTGCAAGATGAACATATCCATGTGGGAATTCTTGAGTTCGTACAGGATGTGCCGTTCACCGTCGATGCCGGCGCGCACGAGGCGCAGGTCTTTCTCCAGTCGCGCCTCGGCCCGAGGACTGAGCGTTCCTTTGGCGTCTTCCATTTGGCGTAGCTGCTCTTCGGCTGCGCTTCCTTCTTTGAGAACGACGGGTTTCGGGCTTCCGAAGAGTGCCATAGGGGTGTCCTTTGGATCGGTCTTCTATCAGAGACAAAACGAAAGCCCCCGGAAGGGGTGATTCCTCACCGTTCGGGGGCTTCGTAGCTAAAGATAGTACTGCTGGCGTTTGGTGTCAATTGCTTCTAGCGGCTGCATTTGCGAAGGTGCAGGTCTTCCGGTACTTTCGGTGCTCTTCCGCGGGATGAGCTTAAGGTTCCAATACTGTCGAATTTCAAGTTTGTAGAAGGATAGCCAGAACCCTTCAACTCTTTAGCTTCGCGAGGATACCTTCCGTGATGGAAACGTCCTCGATGCGCGAGATCGCGAAGCATTTCTTGCCTGCGTCCTTGAGCGACGCGCCCACGAAATAACCCTGCGTGTCGTCAAGGACGAGAAGACGGTCGTGAAAGGCTGTCGTGTGCCTCAAGGTGAGTTGCGGGTACTGAGCATTGAACGCGTCAATGTCGTATTGTGTGAGTTTGGTCTTCGGGTGCGTCCATACGGTAGCCACGACTCCTTCGGCCTTCTTGGCCAACACGTTGAGTGTGGCCGCGTCTACGTATCCGTCAACGAGGACGATGCTGCGCTGCGCTCGACGCACGAGCGAGGTCAGCAGCTCGAATGCATCGTAGATCTGGCCCTCAAAAAAGACCCTCTGCTTTGGAGCTTCGTGAGCCTCCATGTGCTCGAATACGCGCTCGAAGCGCTCATCGGTGATGTGCTGGTATTCCATCAGCTTCAGCTCAACGCTTCGCACCTGCTCGAACATGGCAGCATTACTCGCGATGAAGTGACGCATCTCGACGAAGCTGTCCATGATGCGGACACTCACCTCTACTGCGGTCTTGCTTCTAAGTGCTGCCGAGAGCATGGCGACGCCTTGCTCAGTGAACACTCGATGTGGCTTTCTTCGGCCGCCCCATTCCTCATCACTTGAAATCACAGATTGTGATTTCAAGATTTTGTCTTATTCCTTGGTTAACTGGAAGCAAAAGCGCTCGGGAAAACGATCCGGGTTTCTCGCGACGGCCTGATTGAGTGTTCTCGTCTCAACTCCATAGAGTGCTGCCAGGTCGCTGTCGAGCATCACCTGTTTGCCGCGCACCGTGTGTATGAGGTCGCGTATCTCAACCGTGTTGGCGATGGCGATCGCCGTTGTTGTGTCCTGAACCCTATTCTGGATTGTTGTTCTGGCGATATCGGTTCTCTTGTCTTCGGCCATTCCGCCCGTCCTTTCGTCCAAATTGGGCTAAGACCGGAGGGCCAACTCCTCCTCAGGTTTGACTGTCCGCGAAGCTTGCTACCGTCGCGACGATATCTAGCGAGGTTTGCAAAGTTGCCATGACGATTCCCAAGTTAATCTCTGTTTATCATGCTATATTGTACAACGTACAACATTGAAAAGCTAGGAGCGAGTTATGGGTAATGCGGAGGTTATGGTTACGGCTCGGATGGGGGTTGGGAAGAAGGAGGAGGGCAATCGGGTTTTGGCCTCTTTGGGGACCAATGCGTCGAAGGCGGTTAACCAGCTTTACGATTACGTGATCGAGAGGGGAGTGCTTCCCTTCGACGATCGAGTGGAAGAGAGGCGGCCGCACAGTCGGGCCGAGGTTGAAGCCGCGGTGGGCTTGGTGGACAGCTTGGTGGCTCCGGTGGCCGAGCCCTATCGGAGCATGTCGACGAAAGACGCGCGGTTGGCTCGGCTGGGCATTGCTGGCGCTGCGGGGGAGGGTCGCCGATGAAGCTGCTGCTCGACACCAACATCTTGCTGGACTGCATGATGGACCGGCAGCCCTTCGCCGCCGATGCCCGCAAGCTGCTCATCTTGGGCGCGCTCGGCGAGGTCGATCTGTGGATGAGCCCGTCGCAGTTCACCGATGCGTTCTACTTGCTGACGGAGGGTGGCAAGCCGTGCCTTGCGGAGGCGGTGAAGTTTCGCTTGCTGAAAGTGAAGCGGCTGGCGCGTATCTGCACGCTGGGGGAGTACGACATCGAGAACACTCTGGAATCGCCGTGGTCCGATTTCGAAGACGCCTGTCTCTACCAGTGTGCCAAGAGGCTGCGCGTCGAGGCCATCATCACGCGCAATCAAGCCGATTTCGATCGCTCGACCATCCCCGTCTACGACTGCGCCGAGTTCTTCGCCCATCTCAAGAACGTCCACGGCCTCGTGTACGAGGAGATTGACTGGTAGGATGCTGTGGCTTGCAGTTCAAACACTCCGTTGCACTTTTTGGCATCTTCACATCGCCGATTTCTACACTTCTTCGATTCTTCGCCCTGCATTTTTGTAAAGATCCGAAGGCCTTGGACAGCAGCGCTCCTATAACGCGCCTGCGCGGTAGGCCGTGATGGCGGCGAGGGTGATGTCGGCGAAGTGCTGGATGGCGCCGACCTGAACCCAGCGGCCGTCCTCGCGGTAGCGCAGGGAGAGGTTGGCATCGCGGCCGCGGCGCAAGTGTCCGATGGAGAGCGTCACGTTGCCGGGGATCTCCCGCGTGTCGATGTGGGTTTCAATGCTCGGACCGCCCAAAGCCCAGGCAGCGAGCCCCGCGTCGGTAAGGCTGCCGGTCTCTTGGTAGACGGCAAGCGCCGCCCACAGCCCGAAGCCGTCATCTTCCTCGGTCTGGTAGACGTGCTTCTCGGTGCGCCCCGGCAGGCCGGCGCACACGATATGGGACTGCTTCGTGAAGTGGTAGCGCTGGCCGTTGGCGATAATGCCCCAGGTGAAAACCTCCCACCGGCCCGTGCCGTCCTTCGCTTCAAAGCTCGCGAGTGCGTGGTCTGTCATGGTGGCTCTCCTGGTTTCTCGTGCTTGCGTAGTTAAATCGGCTGTTGCGGTCGTGACGTTTCGGCTCCCCGGATCGTTTTATCTGCGATTCGGGCGATAAATGCGACTCGGGCCGTTGCCCTGCGGAGTGAGCCGATCCCGTTCGACAAGCTCGCTTAGGGTGCGCTGGGCTGTACGGCGGGAAATTCCCGCATCAACCAGGTCAGCAGTTCGCACCCCGCCATTGCTCTCGGCCAGCTTTAAGGCGAGAGAGGCAACCTCGTCAATGCCGTCCTTTTGGGCGCTCTGTTTGTCGGGCGAATTGCTCACCGCCTGGATTGCGGGAATGGTCGGTACGAATGCTCTGAAAATCAGACCCTCCTCCAACTCGGGGTCGCGGCCCGTGTAGAGACGAGAATTCTTGAACAGCTCGCGCGTGCCGCTGCCGAGTTCTTCGGCCAGACCGATGTGCACGAAGAACGAAGCGATGAGAGGGTTCTTCGGGAGGGGGCTGAAGGTGTCAGGCTCCAAGGGCCCTTCGAAAGAAGCTCGGCTGGCGTTCTCGGTTCGAATGCCCTCGTTGTCGATGATGACTTTTGCCGGGAAGGGGCTGGTGAACTCGCGATGAATGAGACAGTTGACGACCAGCTCGCGCACGATGGTATCGCGGGGGCTGAGGGCGAAGTCGCCTTCCATAAGAAAGCGGTCTGGAAGATGTTTCCTGCAGAACCCGGCGATCTGGGCATAGGCGTCTATGAGGTTGGTGGTAGCCACGAGCCGATCGTCGTGGCGGTCCGTGTCGTGCTGGCGCACAAGTGCATCGGTTTTGTAAGCAGGGCACAGCGATCGAATAACCTCGTCCTTGCCGAGAAGAACGACGGCCGCCAAGTTATAGCCCTGCTTTCCCGTTGAGTAGTCTTTGCCGAAGAGCCCGGCCGATTCGACGAGCTGCGCGTTCGTCATGGCTCCCCACGGATGGTCTTTTCTCTTCGCGAGAGCGAGTCGCCGCGCCTCGTCAATGAGATCTTCTCGCAGGTCGCTCAGGGATACATGCTCGAAAATGCGCTGTTCGGTATAGATTCCCTGCTTGCGGATGCAGAGCTCGGCGAGAGGAGCGCTTCCGCGCACAACGACATCGGCATCCCCGCGCCGCTCGTATACTTTGCCTTTGTAGCTGTGCATCTGCGGGCTGTTGGGAACGTCGATCTTGATGATTTGGCGGTCACCGATCTCGATATGCTCGAATTCCATGGAGACGGGCACGTCGAAGGCGTTGGGGTTGTTGACGACATTGAGGACGTTTCCCGTGATGGGAAGCACCTGGGCTGGATCGATGCCCGTGAGAGAGCCGTCGTCCTCTACGCCGAGCAGGATAGTGCCGCCGAACGTGTTGGCGAACGCGCAGATGGTTTCGAAGAGATCCTTTTCAGGTTGGTTGCCGCAACGCTTGAATTCGATGCGGTCGTTCTCGCCCTCTTCGATAATGTCTCGCAGTTGATGCGCGTTCACGGTGACCACCCTTTCGGAATCGTGCCATGGCGCGATTATGGCGCGATTATGGCGCGATTGGCGCGATTATGGCGCGATTTCTGGAACATGCTGGAGCGGATGCGACCACAGCTGACCTACCCGCGGTCGAAGAACGGGCTTTTAGAGCTGATGCTTACCGGGATAGCGTACACCTGCCCCACGCCTTCGCCGAGTAGGCCCAGCTGCTGAGCGGCTAGGCCGGCGGAGAACATGATGCGGGTGTCGACGCCGAAGGCCTGGGCGCGCGACACGGCGGCGCCGAGGGCGATGCCCACGTCTACGGAGTTCACCTCGCAGGGAACGCCTGGCGTGCGCTCGCCGCAGGTGGCGAAACCGCAGTGGCCGCAGTTGAGCCCCTGGGCCTTCTCGCGCGTGCCCACGAGCGCCACGCAGAGGCTTTTGCGCACACAGTTGGCGTCGCGCAGGAAAAATGCGAACCCGCGCTCCTCGCCGATGGCCTCCATGGTGCAGGCGAGCGCTTCCAAATCGTCGCCGTCCACCACGGCGCATTCCACGACATCGATGCCTTTGCCCTTGGGAGCCGTCCGCGCTGCCACCAGCATCTTCTGGGCGATGTCCAGCGCCTGCGCCTTCCGAATGTCCCTCTCGTCGTAAACCATGCCGCCTCGCTTTCGTCGCTTTCGCGCTTGTCGTGCGTTTCTGGTTCCATCTTACTACGGCAATCGCCTCGTATGGCCGAGCACGAGCAGGCGCTCGCATAGCGGCTGGGTCACAAACGGTGGGCACTTGTTGCGGAGATAGCGGGGTCGGGTATCATGCTCGCATGGCGTTATTCGAGGCAGGACATATCGGGGTGCAGTTTCGTCGCGACGGGCAGCCGTTCGCGCCCTTTGCGGATGTGGGTTTCTCGCTGGAGGCGGGCTGCTTGTACAACCTCACGGGCCCTTCCGGATCGGGAAAGTCCACTCTGTTGAACGCGTGCGCGCTCATGCTGCCGCGCTCGGGCGGCACGCTGGCGCTCGAGGGTATTCCCGTTGATCGGTTCAAGCCGATGGAATGGCGCCGGCGCGTGTGCCTGGTGCCTCAGGCTGCGTCGTTGGTGCCCGGCACGGTGCGGGACAACCTGCTGTTTCCCTGGACGCTGAAGGTGAATGCCGGCTCGCCGAAGCCCGATGACGACGTGCTGAACGAGATGCTTTCCCTGGCGATGCTTGATGGCGTGACGCTCGATCACGCGGCGGCTCAGCTCTCGGGCGGCCAGCTTGCTCGGGTGGCGTTGCTGCGGGCCTTCGCCACACGACCGACCGTGCTGCTGCTCGATGAGGTGGAAGCGGCGCTTGATGAGGAGTCGGCCGTGGCCGTCAGTCGGCTTACGCGGGCGATGCTCGCGGGCGGGGCCGCCTGCTTGCGCATCCGCCATCGGGCCGAGGATGGCTACGCGTACGGGGTGTTCACGCTGGCCGATGGGAAGATGACCTACCATCAAAACGAGATCACGGC
>ENA-OPAO01002894-OPAO01002894.1-human-gut-metagenome-genome-assembly--contig:-NODE-2894-length-9702-cov-2.342179_pt1 | contig 9702 bp, 9 predicted proteins | sample MGYA00241054_ERZ501424 | MGnify/ENA primary metagenome ERZ501424 (study PRJEB25962, sample SAMEA2042623) | human gut metagenome | biome: human gut; feature: human-associated habitat; material: faeces...
TTGGCCAAAGATGGTGCCATCCCCGGAATCGGTTCCAGACGTTCCCGGCAGCCACTTTCACATTTCGGAATTGCATGAAGCAAAGCTCTGGTATAAGGATGGGTTGGATTTTCAAAAATTTCTTCTGTTGTTCCTTCTTCCATAATAAGTCCACCATACATTACTTCAATCCGCTTTGCCAGAGAAGCTACCACTCCCAAATCATGCGTGATCAAAATAATATTCATATGCTCTGTTTCATTTAACTGTTTTAAAAGCTGTAAAATCTGTGCCTGAATCGTCACATCAAGGGCAGTCGTTGGTTCATCTGCAATCAGAAGGCGTGGCTGACAGCACAAAGCCATAGCAATCATGACTCGCTGTCTCATTCCACCGGAAAATTCGTGAGGATACTGCTCCATACGACTTTCAGGAGAAGAAATCCCTACCTTTGCAAGCATATCCACTGCTACTTTTCTTGCCTCTTTTTTACTCAGTTTTTGATGACGACACAAGACCTCAATCATATGGCCTCCTATTTTTTTCAGTGGATTCAAAGCTGTCATAGGGTCTTGAAAAACCATAGCCATGTCTTTTCCGCGCATTTTTTCTTTTTCTTTCTCTGACATGGATAATAAATCTTTCTTTAACAGTTCCAGATGGTCTGCCTGTATCTCTGCATTTTCCCCAAGCAGTCCCATAACAGATTTCATCGTTACACTTTTTCCACTTCCGGATTCCCCTACAATTGCAAGGATATCCCCTTCCTTCACATAAAGAGAAACCCCTCGTACTGCCTGAATTTTCTGTTTATGACTTTTAAATGTAGTTGTCAGATTGTCGATGGTTAATACTCTATTTTCATTCATCTTCTTATCTCCTATTTACTTTCATCCATCACACGCGGATCTACATAAATCCGGAGCAGATTGCCCAGCTTGTTAAATGCAAATATCGTCAGCATGATTAAGAGTCCTGGAATAATTGCCATATAAACTGCATTTTGCAGATTACTCTGCGCACTTTGCAGTAACTTTCCCCAGGATGACAAAGGTTCCTGAATTCCAATTCCCAGAAAGCTTAAAGAAGATTCTGTCATAATTGCATTTGAAATACTTGTCGTTGCCGCAATAATAATGGTAGGAAGTACAGATGGAATCAGATGTCTGACAACCATTTTAAGTAAAGACACACCTGTAAAATCTGCGTATAATACATATTCCCGCTCCTTTACAGACATTACCTCTGCCCGAACAAGTCGTGCAATCTCCATCCAGGAAAAGAATCCAATTACAATAACAATTGATACCAGTCCCTGTTTAAAAAAGATACTGACAACTGTAACCAAATCAGCCATGGAATAGACTGTAAAACATCTACAACACGCATCAGAATACTATCCACAATTCCTCCAAGATATCCTGCCAGAATCCCAACTGTCACACCAATTGTAATACTCATCAACATAGCAAGAACACCAACTAATAAAGAAATACGACCTCCATAGATCACACGAGCCAGATAATCACGTCCCACTTCATCTGTTCCAAAAATATGAGCACTGCTTGGTGCTTCAAGCATATGAGCGACATCTGTTTTATTTGGCTCTAACGGCAGTACGGGAGCCAGCAAAGATAAAATCAGAATAATTGCAAGAAAAGCAATCGAAAATATTGCTATTTTATCATGTTTTAATGCCTCCCAGACATTTTCCAGACGTTTTTTTTGAGAATCATTCATTGCCATATACTTACCTCATCTTTCTAATTCTTGGATCTGTTACGCAATATAAGATATCAGACAACAGATTTCCCAGAACAACCAATGTGGAAGACAAAATCAGTATAATCATAACGATAGGATAATCCATTCCCTGTACTGCTTTAATAAAGTAAGGTCCAATTCCCGGCCAGCTAAATACGGTTTCTGTAATTACTGCACCTGTTACCAGAGTAGGCAGAGCCATACCAAGTTTTGTGATAACCGGAAGCAATACATTTTTACAGACATGTTTAAACATAATTTCTGTACGAGATGCACCAAAGGCTTTTTGCACCATAACATAATCTTCCGAATACTGAGTAATCGTAGAAGATCGAACATATCGGACATTATCCGGAATAAATGCCAGCGTCAGTACCACATAAGGCATAATAAAATGTAAAAAGAAATCTCCCAGTGTTTTTACACCTACCGTATGCATACCAAGAATCGGAAGAATTCTCAATCTGTAGCCAAACAGATAGATAAACAGCATCGCTACCCAGAATGTAGGCATGGCAATCCATAAAGAACAAATTCCATCTATCAGTTTATCCTGCCATTTATTTTTATGAGAACCTGCCAGCAACCCAAGTACAATTGCAATCACATAAGCGGTCAGATAAGAAGGAAGAACCAGTTTGATTGTGTTTGGAATCCTTATTGCCAGTTCATCAAAGATATTGGTTTTCGTTACAATAGAATAGCCGAAATTTCCATTTAAAATTCCCTCCAGCCAGCGAATATACTGCACGTAGACCGGCTGATCATATCCATACTTTTCACGAATCATCTGAACCATCTCCGGAGACATCTTCGGAGTTGTCATCGCATCAATCGCATCATAAGGTGCCAGATGGATTAAAGAAAAACAAAGAATTGTGATTACAATAATCAGAGGAATCGCAGTAAGAATACGTTTTACAATATACTTTGCCATGTTTTCTCCTTTTTGCTTTTTACTCAAAAAAAGACGGAATCCTTCACTTTATTTCAGAAGAATTCCGCCCTTTGTAAAAATAATAAATCAATACTTACTTATTTTGCAATTTTCAGATTGGAAGTATCCTCAAACGTGTACACCGGAACAAGTCCTGCTTCTTTTACACCTTGAATTCTGTTGTTTACAACCAGAATCTTATTATTGGAAATAATTGGATAAAATGCACCTGTGTCTTGAATAGCAGCCTGCAATTTTGCATAAGTTTCTTTTCTTGCAGATTCATCCATCTCAGAAAATCCTTCTTCAAACAGCTGATCAATTGTATCATATCCACTGTAATGCATATAATTATAAGCAGCTCCATTCTTAAACAGACTTGAGAATGTATCAGGGTCAATTCCCATGATATAGCCGCCCAGATACATATCATACTCATTATTCGGATCTTTCATTGCATTAGAAACAGCTGTTGCGTCTCCTCCTGCAAGTTCTACCTCTACACCAACTTCCTTCAGCTGCTCCTGAATCAGAAGTGCCTGTGCAGACTGTACCGGGTCACTGGAAATATATCCAAGTTTCAATTTCAGATTACTTACCCCTGCATCTTTCAGCATGCTCTTTGCCTTATCTACATCCTGATCATACTTCTCTACACCTTCTTCCGTATAGAACTGACTGTTGGTCGGCAGGAAAGTATACGGAATGCTATAATATTCATCTGACTCATAAGCTGCATCGTCCATTGCTTTTTTATCCATAGCAAACAACAGGGCTTTACGGACATTTTCATCTGTCACTCTGTTACAGTTAAACTGTAAATATCCTACACGACCTTCACTGTAAGAATATGCTGTCAGATTGTTTGCATCCAAATCCAGCTTTTTCACCTGCTGTGGTGTCATCTGATAAGCATCTACTTCTCCATTCTGTAAAGCCAGAATAGCGGTATCTGCATTCTCAATAATCTGGAACACTACATTTTTAATAGCAGGTTCACCTTTATAATAGTTTTCATTTGCCTCAAATTTCAGATAAGAACCGGATTGATAATCTACCAGTTTATATGGACCGGTTCCTACTGAATTCATATTATAATCATTATGTTCAAAGTCCGTTACATCTTTATAGATGTGTTCCGGCATAATAAAAATCTGGCTCAGCATTTCCATAGCAGTAGGTGTTTCAAATGGAAATGTGAAAGATACGGTATAGTCATCCTTTTTTTCTACTTTTACCGCTCCCTGATCATATACCAGCTGGGAGTATGCCCAACCCAGATTTTCTTCTTTTTCCATAGCCTCATAGGTAAAGACAACATCGTCTGCTGTAAATGGTTCTCCATCTGACCACTTCACATCATCCCTGAGACTGAATGTATAGGTTTTATTATCATCCGATACTTCACAGTCTTTTGCCAAAAACCAGTTGATTCCATCTGCATTATTCATATACAGCGGGGAATAAATCATCTTAACAGTCGATAATCCCCAACGGTCAGATGTTGTAATCACATTAACCGTTTCTGTCGGGTCTCCGGAAATCGCATAAGTAAATGTGTCTTTACCGGAAGTTTCTGTAGCCGCTGTACTCTTATCTGAAGCTGTTTTACTGTCATCTTCCGCAACCGGATCTTTTCCTCCGCAGGCCATCAGACTTGCAGCAAGTACAACAGTCAGAGCAACCACAGATGCAAGCTTTGTAATTCTCTTCATCTTACTCTCTTCCTCCTTATTTTCTCTCTTTTTCAGAGTCACTACTCTTCATTATGCTATCAGCTAAAAACAATTTTGTCAAATATTTCTTGCCCCAAAAAGAAATCACCACATCCCGGAAATCTTACGTGGAATGCAGTGATTTTGTCATTTTTGATTTTTGATTTTTTCTCTTTTTTTCCGTGTCATAATGCCACCGATTCTACCGGTTTCTTTTGCAGAGAGACTCTTCCATCCATCTTTCAAAACTCTGTCTAAAAGCCCGAGTTCTTCTGCTATCTCATATTTCACTTTTTCTTCGGGAGTCAGACTTTCCAAATCAATCTCTTTTTGCTTTTTTTGACTCATTTTATACTCCTTTTTTCCTTATATGTACTCTCAGAATTTTGAGCGTACAGGAATTCTTATTCTTTTATACAGGAGTATTGCCTGAAATTTTTCTTTTATACCGTTTCTTTTTATTTTGGGATAATAATTGACGCAATAATATAAGCAACAATTCCTGTTCCAGCTCCGATACAGCTTAAAATCACCCATGCCAGACGAACCAACGTCGGGTCAATATCAAAGTATTCTGCAATTCCTCCGCAGACACCTGCCAACATGTAATTGGTTGATGAACGATATAATCTTTTATTCGACATAATAAATTCCTCCTAAATTCAAAATCTTCCTAATTTAATATAGTTCATACAGAAATGTAAAAATGAACGTTACGATTCAAACGTTATCTGAACATCCCCCATTCCACAGTCAATGCTTAATTCCTTTCCGGTATCATTTTTATCTGAAAATTCATTTCCAAATCCGGAGGAAAGAACGTTATCTCCAATCTGAACAGTACCCATTCCAACCTCTGCCTCTGCACTGTAGTCCTCTCTTTTTCCTGCCATTTTCATGTCCACCGTACCTGTTCCGCAGGAAATATCACTTACTTTTGCATCTAATTTCGCCACAGATACTTCACCGGCACCAACCTCTATCTCACATTCCTGTGCTCTTAATTCATCGGATACCTGCAAAACCCCTGCGCCAACTTCCAGGTCAAGAGAAGCTGCATTTAATTTGTCGATAACCAGTTGTCCTCCTCCGTTCATTTCAACTGTCACTGATTCAAACTGCATATCCTGCGGGAGAATAATCTCAATCGGGTCTTTTTCTCCCTGATGATTCTTTCCTTCCCGCTCAATTGAAAGTTCCCGGTCTTCTCTGTCATATTCTACAACATCTGCGCTATTATAACTTTTTACCTTAATTGAATTTGCATTTACATCCGTCTTAAATTCCAGATAAATGGCATTTTTTTCTTCTGTTTCAATACTTAATGAACTTACTTCCTCTTTGCTAAATTCATATTCCTGTTTTGCTTCAGTATCTAATTTCGCATAGATTGTTTCAAGCCCATCCGTATCAAATCCTTTTGCATCTGTAAGTACATTCACTTTTTCTGCCCAACCAAAATATTGCATCCCTTTATCCTTTAGAACAGACCAGTCCGGACCAATTATCATTCCGGCTAAAAACAATCCTGCTCCAATCACCCCAATCACAGCTGACAAAATCAGACATGTCTTTGTAAACTTTTTCATACACGCTGCCCTCCTTTTCTTCCCTTGTAAAAGATTCTCTGAAGAAAATCAACGCATCCTCGAAAGACTATCGGAAATCCTTTTCCAACTATCCAGAGAAAGACCAACAGGATTAAAATTGCAATCGCAACTGCTACCATACCGCCCCCGGCTACAATTAAAAAAATTCCCGGGGATGAAATCAAACGAATGATAGCTAAAACAATTGCAGTAATTCCTGCAATCAAAAGTGCAACACCTCCAATGCCAATTGCTGCAATGATTCCCAGCACTCCTACAATCAAACCAAATAAAACACCTAAAATCCCAAGTCCTCCGCCAGCCCAGATTGGAGAAGTTAAAATAACAAGCACTATCACAAGTCCCCAGGTAAGACCGCTTCGTTTTTTCTGTGTATGCTGTCCATATCTGCTTTCTTCCTGATGATAATGATTTGTTTCTTTGAGCATATCTTTCTTATCAAAACGCACATCCTGATAACCCTGTTCCGTATACTCTTCATAGTCTGCTTCATTTCCGGAAAGGTCTGCTTTGATAATCGCAGCCACCTTCCCGGGGCTTCCCAGCTCCTGAATCACCTCTGCTTCTTTCTCATTTCCGGCATCATCAAAATATCCATTATAATATTCCAATGCCTCTTCCCGCTCCTGCGCAGGAATGTCATACAAAAGCCGTTCCAGCTGACTTAAAAATTCCTCTCGGTTCATACTCACAACACCTCTCCCTCAAATAATCCGCTAATCTTTCCCGAATATGTTTTCCATTCTTCTTTATACAAATTCAACTGTGCCATTCCCTTTTCTGTTACCTTATAATACCTGCGGTTTCTGCCTCCAAATTCCTGGTCATATGTTTCCAGACAATCATCCTTTAAAAGCCTTCGCAAAACCGGATACAACGTAGATTCTGAAATCTCAAGCACCTGCCGTACATCCTGCGTAATCTTATACCCATACGTTCCCTCGGTTTCCTTTGAGACAACAGCAAGTACAATTGCATCAAGTAATGCTGCACCTGTATTAAAAACCATGTATACTTTCACCTCTTTTTTTGTAGAGTTATTTCTTATACAATACTATACGTCATATAATATAGTTTTGTCAATAATATTATATTAAATAAATCTTAAGGTTTTATAAAACAAAAAAATGGAAGGTTTTCTATTTTTCTAAAAAACCTTCCATTTTCTTTATGCTACTTTCTTTACTCTACCGCAAATGCCCGCTCCAAATTTACGGAATAAATATATTTTTCTTCCACCGGTTTTTCCAACATCCGCTCCAGTGCTTTCTGATAGTATTTCAACTGAATTCCATACTTTCCAACCAAGTCACTTCCATCCCTCTGTTCTACATAATCTGTCTTGTAATCCAACAAAATAATTTTTCCATTTTCTTCAAAAAATGCATCGATGATTCCCTGCACTAACATCGTCTCTTCTCCCGTCTCTGTTTTTAAGACATCCGAAGCCAAAACTTCAATGACAAAGGGCTGTTCACGAAATAAACATCTCTCGCTTTGCGCCTGTTTCATTCGTTTTCCAATTCTCGAATTAGCCAGTGCAAAAATCTTTTCGGGTTTTACTGTCACATAAACGGATTCATCAATTTTTTGCTCTTCCCTAAGTCTTGCAATCTGATTTTTTACTGCCGTTTTGGTATCCGTATCAGTAAAATCCAGCCACTGCAGTACCTTATGATACGCATTTCCGCGGTCTACCCCGATTAAAACCTCGCCTTCTTCCTGCATAAATGCCGGAATATATGGTTCAATTTCCGGCAGTTCTTTTATTTCTTCCTTCTCGTCTGCAAGAAGTTCTTCTCCAAGAATCTGATCCATAAGGGAAACTCTTTTCTCAAAGGAAATGCTCTCTTCAAAGGAAACACTTTCTTCATCTTCAAACTGCATCCGTTTGACTTCTGAAACTGTTACCTTAGCCGGAACTTCGGCTTCTTTCTGCCACGGATATTCCCACAAAAAATGTTCCTGTATTTCTTTTCTTATTCGTTCATCTGAAGATGCACTCTCCATTTCTGCAATCAATTCCTGCTCTTTGATTAACTGCTCACTTCGCTCTTTTGCCTCACTTAAAACAAACTCAACCGGTGATTTTACAGCAATCAAAAACGGAGCTGTTTCTTCATGCAATGAATGACTCACAGGGCAGGAATATTCATACTGTTGATACAATCCATCCATACAGCGGTGTCTTGCAAGTGCCGGAAAAATCCAGTCCAGATACATTCTCGCTTTCACAAGTTTTCCATAAGACAGACGCATTTTTTCTTCATTTTTTATCAGTTCAAGTCCTTCCACACGTTTCTCCAGTCTGCTGACTGCCCCAGTCAGATATAACTTTTCTTTTGCTCTGGTCAAAGCGACGTAAAGCACCCTCAGTTCTTCTCCCAGATTTTCAAGCTGAATCTGGCGCTGAACGGCTTTCTTTAATAAAGTCGGTGCTTTTGTTCTGCGTTTTGTATCAATCCAGTCTGCACCGATTCCTAAATCCGGATGAATCACAAGTGACGCCCTGGCATCCTGCTGATTAAACAATTTTCCAAGCCCGGATACAAAAACAATCGGAAATTCCAGCCCTTTGCTTTTATGAATACTCATAATCTTTACGGTATTTTCCTGACTTGCCGTGATGTCTGCTTCACCAAAATCAATCTGGTATTTCTGCAGGTTTTCAATGTAACGCACAAAGTTAAACAGTCCTCGATAGCTTGTTTTTTCATAATCTCTTGCCTTCTCAAAAAGCATCTCAAGATTTGCTTTTTTCTGTTCGCCAAGCGCATTTGCCATATAATATTCTATCAGTCCAAGGCTCTCATAAATATCCCATAACAGCTCATGGATTGGTGTATAGGCAACCTTCACACGCAGGGTGTAAAACTGTTCTAAAAATCGGCTGATTTTTCTTTGAATTTCTGCCGCTCCATCTGTTTTCTCATATAACAACATACATTCAAAGAATTTAAGCGTCTCATCTGAACTTTCTTTTCCCGCACATTTTATCTTTGCCAGTTCTTCCATCGTAAAGGCATCCGGCAGATTTAAAAGCACTCCGGCAAATGGAATATCCTGAAGCGGATTATCCAGAATCCGAAGGTAATTTAAAACCGTTACGACTTCCTGTGCCGAGAAATATCCGGTCTTTGTCGTTACGCTTGCAGGAATTCCACGACTCTCGAGAATCTTTTTAAAATTTTCTGCCCAACCATTCATGGTGCGCAGCAAAATCACAATATCTCCATACTCTGCTTTTCTATAACCGCCATTTTCTTTATCTACAACCGGAAACTTTCCAACGATTTCCTGAATTTTATCTGCCACAAGTCTTGCTTCGAGCTCCTGCACATTTTCTTCGGTTTCCATCTGCTTCCATTCGGCTTCATCGCTTTCCACCAGCAAAAGTTCTGTTTCCCTTAACACCGGCTCACTATTTTCCTCAAACACCGCTCCGGCATAGAGTGCCGCATCTTCATCATATTCCACTCCGCCCAGACTCTCTCCCATTATCTGGTAAAAGATAAAGTTGATTCCTGCTAAAACTTCCTCTCTACTTCGGAAATTTTTATGCAGGTCAATCCGCACCTTATCTCCGGCTTTCTGCAAATATGAATGATATTTTTCCATAAATAAATCCGGTCTTGCAAGGCGGAAACGATAAATACTCTGCTTGACATCTCCTACCATAAAGATGTTATTCTGCCCT
>ENA-OPAO01002897-OPAO01002897.1-human-gut-metagenome-genome-assembly--contig:-NODE-2897-length-9689-cov-3.001868_pt1 | contig 9689 bp, 8 predicted proteins | sample MGYA00241054_ERZ501424 | MGnify/ENA primary metagenome ERZ501424 (study PRJEB25962, sample SAMEA2042623) | human gut metagenome | biome: human gut; feature: human-associated habitat; material: faeces...
CTTTACAAATTTCTACCCACGCCCTCACATGGAGGGCGACGGATGGTGTGCTCTACCTCAAGGGCGGGCAGCTGATTTCTACCCACGCCCTCACATGGAGGGCGACGGGGCCTATGTGGATCACCTGTACAGCCTGCTCATTTCTACCCACGCCCTCACATGGAGGGCGACTTTAACATGAGCGGATTTTCGGGTGAGACCATCCGATTTCTACCCACGCCCTCACATGGAGGGCGACAGCAAACATGCTGAAGTGCAGGCGTGTATTTCAGCAGTTTATCTAAAGTGTAGCACACGCAAAGCGGCGGCGTCAAGAAGGTGCGCCGATTTAGGGGGCAAGGCAGTGCTTTTTCACCAATTTCCCCACCTCGTTTTGGGGAGAGCGCGGTGCGAACCCCGCGGGGAAGGGATGTGCGATCGCGGTTCGCACCGGCAGTCCGGGAGGAAGTGGTTTAAGCTCACAGCAATAAAATGTCATCCTGGCTCCACTGAGGGGCCAGGCCGATGTGTTCCACCTTGCTTTTATAGTGGTTGCCCAGCTGATAAAAGCGCAGGCTGTCCGTCTGAGGATCGATCAGCGCAGTGAGCTTTGCCTTGAATGCGGCGTACTGCGCAGCGTCCAGCATACATTCGAACACCGAGTTTTGGACCCGTTGCCCATAATCGACGCAGGCTTTTGCCACCTTGCGCAGACGCTTGCGCCCGGCGGCGGTTTCGGTGTTGACATCATAGGTGACAAGTACCAGCATACAGTTTCTTCCTTTATATATTACTTCCAGAAAAAGGGCGGATACCGCTCCATGTCGCCGCGGAGCGTCCGCGCCAGCAGCAGCGCCTGCACAGCGGGAACCAGTCCCCACGCAATTTTCTCTCCCAAAAAGGGATGCTGGATGGCCTGCTGCTTACGTTGCTGCCAGGCTTTTAAAAAGGCGCGGCGACCATCGTCGGTCAGGAGGACAGCGCCGTTTTCCTGCTTTTGAAAATGCTTGCCGGTGATCATCTTCTGGTTGACACAGGTGAGGACAAAGCGGTCGGCGTAAACCGCGCGCAATTCCTCCATCATATCCAGTGCGAGGCTGGCGCGCCCGGGGCGGGGACGGTGCAGAAAGCCCACATACGGGTCCAGACCCACCCCTTCCAGCGCGGCGGCGCAGTCCCGCGCCAGCAAAGTGTAGGAAAAGGAGAGCAGGGCGTTGATGGGGTCGAGCGGTGGACGGCGGTTGCGCCCGGCAAAGGCGAAGGTGTCGTGCTGCTGCAGAATCAGGCTGTCGAAGCCGTCAAAGTATTGCTGCGCAGCTGCACCCTCCAGACCGCGCAGCTCTTCCAGGGAGACTGCGTTCTCGATGTTTGGCAGGGCAGCGGCAAGGTTCTGGGAGAGGGATTTTAGCTTCTCCACGGGGACGCGCTGGGGATGGTCGCGGGTTGCCCGCTCCAATACCCAGCGAGCGTTGTAGACCTTGCCGAGCAAAAATCCTTTGGCGTACCGGCAGCTGGCAAAGGGATCGTCCGCCTCGCGGTACTGCTGCTGGCGAAGCAGGACATTCCCCTGCGTTTTGCCCACGATGCGGGCCAAAAACTTCCCCTGCGGAGAGAAGAAGGCAAGGTCGACGCCGCGCTCCGAGCAGGCCCCCATCAGGGCAGGGGAGGCGCCGGGATAGGAGAAGCAGAGGATGCTTTCTAAAGTGTGCAGAGGGAAGCGGCCAACCTCCTTCTTCTCCTGGTTGATGACGACATTTTCTCCGTCCAACGACAGATAGCTGTCCTCGGTGAGCACAAACAGGGTGTTGAGCAGCCTTCTCAATTTGCTTCACCTTCCTTTGCGATTTCTTCGAGGTGTGTTCGGACATATTCCTGCGCGTCCACGCGGCGGTACAGGGCGGGTAGGCAAAGTTCCTTGAGGGAGCAGGCGTTGCAGTGCTTGCCGGGTTTGACCTTTGGCGTGTAGCCGCGCACAAAGTAATCGTTCATTTCTGCGGCCATCTTGAGCGTTTTCTGCCTAAGCTCCGGCGTCAGCTCCACCAGTTCACGGCGGTGGGTCTCGGCGTAAAACAGGGCGCCGCAGGGAATCTCGCAGACCAGCATCTCCTCCAACGCCATCGCCTGCGCACAGAGCTGCAGGCGGTCGGCGTCGTTCTCCTTCGGTGTGCCGTGTTTATACTCCACCGGCATGGGGAGCCAGCGGCCCTCCTGCCCCTGTAGCGGGACACCATCCGGGTCGGCGCGGAACTCCACCACATCGCAGGCCCCGGTCAGGCGCAGCCGGTGGCTGATGACCCGCATGCCGCGCACCGTCAGCAGGTCGCCCCGCTTTTCCCGAAAGGAATCGTCGTGGCACCGTTCATGCAGCAGCTGCCCTTCGACGGTGCGCAGGTTTTCGGCCCACTGCTGTTCGAGATAAATCAGCGCCCACTGCCGCCGGCAAAAGCAGAAGTGCTGGATGCCGGACATCAGCAGGTAGTCGTCTGCATCCATCAGGACAGCCTCTCACAGCTGACCCCGGCGGGCAGGGTGTCGTCCAGCCAGACGCGGTAGTCGCTGTATTTGCGCGGGGCAGTGACACCCTCCACCCGCTCGACATGAACGGTGTCGAACAGCTTGTGCGCAGGGGCGTTGCCGAGCTCGCTGTCGTGCTTGAAAATGATCAGCTCCCGCACTGCCATCTGGCCACGGGCCGCGCTGTGGTCATGCTCGAACATGTTGAGGATGGCCTGCCACAACAGCTGCAGATCCTCCTCCGAGAAGCCGGTGACCCGGCGGGCAAGGTTGGCGGAGACAAAGCCTTCCGCGCGGTAGAGGGCATAGGGGACGATGTACTTGTGTCCCATCTCGGTGTCTTTTTTCTCCGCGTCGGCCTCGGTGGTGATGGCCACGCGGGTGATGGTGATTTCCTGCGGCAGGATGGGGTCGATGCTGCGGGCAAAGCTCAGCTGTACCGGCCCGCGCACCTGGCCGCAGTTGAGCGCGCCCTTGCCAAAGGTGGTCATCACTGCGCCGAAGGTGCGGATGTCGAAAAAGTTTTGGCACATCCAATCACGTAATTTTAAATCAATATTAGGATCGTTCGCTTTTAATTTTGAAGCAATTGCTTTGGCTTCTTCTTTTTTCTTTGCTTTTTGGATAGCCTCGAGCTCAGTCTTAATTCCGAAATCTGTACCTGCTTCTGCATCGCAACGCTGCAGGGGAACCTGATCCTTGATGTAGATGCGGTAGCCGGGATCGTCCTCCTTGACTGTTTCCACATAGTTGCGGATCTTGCGCTTGAGGCAGACGTCGGTCACCAGCCCGTAGCCGGTTTCGGGGTCGACGCGGGGCATGTTGCCGGCGTCCGGGTCGCCGTTGGGGTTGCCGTTCTCCACATCGAACAGGATAACAAAATCGTAGCGGTTTTTGATGGCTTCAGACATGGTTATTGTTCCTCCTTGTTGGTTTTGGCGGTGTAGCGTCTCTGGGTTTCGTGGTAGTAGCCGAGCTGGAAGGCGCTCTGCTCGGCAAGGCTCATCCGAGTGGGCAGCGTCTGGGTGATGCGGCTGCTCAGTTCGGTGATCTGCTTGTCGTAATAGACAGCCAGGCCGCCGTCCAGCTTATTCAGATGCTTCTGTGCCAGATTGATGAGCTGGGGAAAGACGATAGCGGGGGTGGCGGAAGCGGAGTTGAAATAGCGGTCCTTGATGGTGGTATTGATGCCGGGGCTGGCGCTCTGCTGCAGCCCTTCCAGCACGGCAAACAGCCGTCCAAGCAGATAGGGCAGGTAGTTGGTTTGTTCATTGAGTTCCACGGTCAAAGCCTCCTTCATGGGTGAATCGGGTTGAAATTGTTCCAGATATTTGGTGTAGTACGCCTTGAGGATGGCCGCCTGTCCCCGGGAGACGCTTCGCTCGGCGCGGATGCGCAGCTCGACGCCGTTTAACAGGGTGGCGGGATAGAGGGTGTCGTTCAGGACAGCCAGCAGCAGGTCACCGGCAAGGCGCGGGTGCGGTTCCGGTGTGCGGCCAGGAACCTTGCGGACCGTCTCCAGCACCAGCCGCCAGATGGAAAGGGTGGGGAATTTGTCGAAGCTCGGCCGGATGATTTCCAGCCGCTGATAGTGCCGCTCCAGATTGCGCGCCAGCGCACCGAAGCTGTTCTGCCAGAAAAAGCGCACCGACAGCCGCGCGGCGTTGGGCGCAAGCCCCAGCACATAAAAGCGGGTGTCGGGGCTCAGCCTGGTGTCGTCCCACTGGATCGATTCTCCTTTGGACAGGTGGTGCAGGGTGTTTAGGATGTCGTTTTCGGTATAGCTGTCATCAAAGATGCTCATGAGAAAACAATCCTGATAGGCGCTTTCGCCACCGGCTGCCCAGCAGAGAATGGTGGTGTCGCCCACCCGGCTGACACGGTTGCGGTCGGCCAGCAACGTGTTGAGCGCGGTGGTGTAGGCGAAAGCTGCGTAGTCGCTGACCGGGGCGTTGGCGCCCTGCTCGTGCTCGAAGGAGCAGAAGGCCGGGGCGTTGAAGGAAACCAGCGAGGCGCCGGAGGATTGTGCGCCCGCAACTCCCTTGATGCTGGGATGCAGGCGGGCGAGGGTGCCTGTCTGGCCGGTCACCAGACATCGGATGGGTTCAGCGTCGGCGCTGCTGTCCTCGTAATGCTGCGTCCAGGCGTCGGCGATGGCAGGGTCCTGAGCGGCAAACTGCTCACTCAAAGAGAAGGTTAGGTTGCCGCCCTTGAGCAATTCTTCCCAATCCTCCTGCAGCGCCGGGTGGCTGGCCGCCTGCGACGGGTCCCAGTGCTCAAAAAAGCGGACGATGGCGCGGGCAATCGGGGAATCGACCTCCCTTAAAAGCTGCAGGTGCAGCGCCTTGGAGGCGGCAAAGCAGTCGATGCTGCGGTCGGCCTTGCCCTTGCCGTCCACTCCCAGCAGGTAGCTGCTGGTGTCGCACAGAAAGTTTGGGCGGATACCGGAGCTTCTTTTGACAGGGGAGGGGACCCACATTTCCTGTGGCCCCAAAACGGTTTTATTTCCGCGCTGTACCTCCTGTTGCAGGTGCAGCAGCTGGAGCAGCTCTCCCTCCTCGCTCAGGAGCAGGCTGTAGCTGACCTTCTGCTTGCTCCAGCCGGGACGGTTGATCTTTCCCAGCCTTAAAAGGTCCTCATAGTATTGAGTCAGTGCCTGTAAAATCATCGAAACACCTCACAATTCTGGGTGTTCAGCACCCCGTGTTCCAGCCGGGCGCGGAAGTAGGTGGGGGTGATGGCGGCGGGGTCGCTGTAGTCGAAGTCGTACAGCATCAGCCCCAGGTCGCGGGTCTCGTCGATGGTTGGAATCGGCCCGCCCGGCCAGCGCCGGAAGGAGACTGGAAATTCCCGGCAGCCAAAGTACGGCGTGTGGAAACACTGGCCGCGCTCCATCCTGCGGGTGACGATGTCCTGGAACTTGCCGGGGTTGTCCGAGGGCGCAGCCTTGTCCGTCATCTCGAAGTGCGCCTCGATGACATAGTGCACATCCTGCAGCAGCAGAGAGGAGCGCTGCACAATCTTCTGCGAGGCGACAAGGTAGAGCGGTTGGCCGCCGCCCTGGGCTGCTTGGCGCACGTTGCGGCCTGAGATTTTGTCCGTGACCTCGTTGCGCCGGATGCTGACGAAGCGGATGGGGTTGAGCACATGAATCCTGTCGATGTACCACCTTAATCCGGGGTGATAATATACACTTTCGACAATGCCCCGCGCCGCCGAAGGGGTGGGGACGTCGTAACTGACGCGTTCCACCTTCAGTTCTGGACGCGAAAAAAGCGCGTACGCTCCCCAAACCTCCAGTTGTATCATAGGCAATACCTCCTTTATGATTTTAGTTATTTGTATTCTAAACATAATAATCTTAGTATAGGATGAGACGAATCAATTGTCAAGAGTAAATAGAGAAAAAAGAAGAAATTTGTTTGCATTGCCCATTAAACAATTAGTCTTCTATAAAAATTAGACAACAGATTTTGGGGTTTGCTTTTTTACAGTGAGCCGGGTATAATAAAACTGACAGCGAAAGCTGTGGATAGAAAAAGTTATTTGTACTCTAAGGAAAAGCGGCGGCAAGGAGCAATCTTGCCGCCCTTTTTCTTTGGGATTTTACATGAACCAACCCTTTCCCATCTCCACATCCAGCGCAAGGCCGGTGCTGGAATGATAGAGGTCCTTGTCGGTCAGGATGTACGCCCCGCTCTCTGTCACCTGAATCGTCCCGGCATCCAGCAGGCGTTTCAGGTGGTCTGGATAGACGTTGACCGCATACTGCCCCAGCTTGCGGAACAGCGACCGGCTGATAAGACCGGCGCGCAGAGATTCCACCAGAGATTTTCCTTCTCCTGTCGGAATATAGATGGTTGTGGTGGGGCTGTCGATCAGATGGAACATATTGGCAACGGCGGCAAAGGGGAAGATGCTGCCTTTATAGCCCTTTTGGAAGGCGTCCAAAATCCCTTTTTGGTCCAGCGCCGCAGAACCTTTCAGGGTGCGGTAGAAGGAGAAGTAGGATTCAATGGCCTCCGGCTGGGCGGGGTCGGCGAAGGTTTGCAGCACATGCCGGGTGGAGTCCACATTGGGGCGGATCATGGCGGGGATATGCTGCCCCTCTAAACGGAAGATGGTGACGATGCTCTGCTCTGCGGAGGCTTTGCCTTCCCGGTTGCAGCGGCCGGCAGTTTGGATGATCGAGTCCAAACCGGCCTCCTCACGCCAGGCGGTGGGGAAGTCTACATCCACGCCCGCCTCAATCAGCGAGGTCGAGACGACCCGGCAGGGCAGCCCGCTTTTAAGCCGCTCCCGGATCTCCTCCAGCAGCCGTTTGCGGTCTGCGGGACAGAGCAGGGTGGTCAGACAGTAGCTGCCTTCTTCTGGCAGCAGCGCGTACAGCCTTTGGGCGGTGGCCCGTCGGTTGACGACGCAGAGTGTTTGCGGGGAGGCCTTCAGTTGTTCCGCAAGCTCTTCCTCGGTCAGCGCACCAGCCTGCCTGAGGGTGGTGCGGCGGAAAAACTGGTACAGCGCGTCGGTGTCCGGGCAAATCTCCCGCATGGTGAGTCCGGGTGCCAACTCGGCAAAGAGGGACTGCAGGGCAGGCTGGGTGGCGGTGCACAGGACCGCTGTGACGCCATAATACTGCACCAGCTGACCAATGGCGGAGACGCAGGGGTAAAGGTAGCTGACCGGGAGGGTCTGCGCCTCGTCGAAGATGATAACACTGTCGGCGATGTTGTGCAGCTTGCGGCAGCGGGAGGGAAGGTTACTGTAGAGAGATTCAAAAAACTGCACTGCGGTGGTGACGATGACCGGCGCATCCCAGTTTTCAGTGGCTAGCGCCTTGCGGTAGAGCGCGGGGTCGACCTCCTCTTCCGGCATGGTGTAGTCTACCCCGGAGTGGTGTTCCAGCACATTTTCGGCTTCCAGGATGTTTTCGAACACCTCCGCCGTCTGGTCGATGATCGAGGTGTAGGGGATGACGTAGATGACCCGCTTTTTCCCATGGGTGGCCGCGTGCCGCAGCGCAAAGGCCAGCGAGGAGACCGTTTTGCCGCCGCCGGTGGGGACTGTCAGCGTGTAGAGTCCATTGGGAAAGTTCTCACCGGCGTTTAAACAGCTTCGCAAGATGTCGCACCGCTTGCGGTTGAGCTCATTTTTGGGGTTCCACCAGGGCGCAATGTATTGGTCCAGCTTGTCCAGCAGGGAAGCAATCGGTTCGTAGCCTCCGCGAGGGAGAGTTCCATCCATAAAGGCTTCGGTGTCCAGATAGTCCGCGTCCACCAGACAGGAGTAGAGCATACGGATGTAGAATGCCTCCGAAAGATTGTCGGGCGGAATGTGCGAGGGGCGACTGGCTGGCGAGAGGGCAATCTCCTGCTTCCATGCGCTGTAGTCCGGGACCTTTTTCTGTTGTCGGCCATACAAGGTGCTGGTGTCCCCCGTATCGTTTTTGCCCCCGTAATCCGGCAGTCCTCCGTGGTGTCCCATGACGGCGAAGGCCGCCTCGAGCTGCCGGAGCTGAAAGGCCTCTTTACCTCCGGCGGTGGAGTGGTCGACCTTGGGGCCGCCCTCCAGTCGGTGCTGGAATTCCCGGCTGTACTTTCCAATGTCGTGCAGCTTGCCCGCCAGCTTGGCCTGCTCACCACCCCCGAAGGGCTGGGCAAAGACTTCGGCCAGTGCGGCAGTGCCCTGCAGATGCTCCTTTACCGTTTGCGTGCGCTCCTTGTCCTCCGAAATGTGGGCAAAAAAGATTTCCGGTTGAGCCATGATGAATCTCCTCCTATCGAACAGAAATTGGCCTTATGTACTATCACCATCTTACCACACTTCGACAACAAAGTACACAAAAAACGAAAAAATTGTTCCTTCTTTTCGTTGATATGTTCCCGGATGGGGCCCTGAGCCCAACCTCCGGTTGATTTTTTGCCGCAGAATTGAAAAGACTGCTCGATTGAGCCGCCCGCTTCTCTCTGGTATAATAGGGGTAGAAGGAGGCGAGGGAGGATGAAGATTAACGAAACCATTCGTTCACGCAGAAAGCAGCTGGGCCTGACCCAGGAGGAAGTCGCCAACCGCCTGGGGGTGACCGCCACTGCGGTCTATAAGTGGGAGAGTGCCAGCTGCTACCCCGACATCACCCTGCTGCCCGCGCTGGCAAGGCTGCTGGGGGTGGATTTGAACACCCTGCTGTGTTTTCAGGAGGACTTGACCGACGAGGAGATCGCGGGCTTTGCCAATGAAGCCGTTGAGAAGATGCAGCGGGCGGGCTTTGCGGCAGGCTTTGCGCTCGCCATGCAGCGGGTGCGGGAGTACCCCAACTGCGACCGGCTGCTGAGCATGATAGGGGGAATCCTCAAAGGCGGCCTGCTGATGTTCGCGGTCCCGCAGGAGGAGCAGCAGCCTTACCAGGAGGAGATCGACCGCATCTACCGGCGGCTGCTCAACAGCGAGGATGAGGATGTCCGTCAGAGAGCTTACAGCATGACCATCTCCGACTGCATTGCAGGGGAGCGCTTTGAGCAGGCACAGCAGCTGCTGGACGAGCTGCCAAAGCGCCGCCGAATCGATGCGGAGGAGCTGCAGGCCACCCTCTATATCGCGCAGAAGGAGTATGCGAAGGCCAGGGAAATCCTGGAAAAGAAAATTTACTACACAATGAACAATCAGGTGATGGGGTGTTTGCTTTCCCTGATGGACATTGCGGTTCGGGAGGGGAAGATGGAGGACGCAAAGCGGCTGGCCGACATCAGCTCCAAGGGGGCAGAGGTGTTCGAGCTGTGGGAGTACAACCGCTATTCCCCCTATCTGCAGCTTGCGGTGGTGGAGCAGGACAAGGATTGCTGCTTTGAACTGCTCGACAAGATGTTCTCGCTGCTGGGGCAGGACTGGAAGCTTGCAGATACGCTGCTCTATCGGGACATCCAGCAGAAAGGGGAGGTCACCGAGCTGGGTGCGTTGCTGACCGGCACCATCCTCAAAAGCATCCGCGAGAGCGGGGAGGCCGATTTTTTGGTGCAGGACGAACGGTTTGAGGGGTTGGAGAGGCGGTTTCAACAAACAAAATAAAAAAGGGGAGCTGCCTTTTTTCGGGAGCTCCCCTTTTTGAAAAAATGTGGATTTGCAGGAAGAAAACAAAAAATTTGCAGGGGCCCTACCATTCCCCCCAAAAACATAGTATAATAAAAAAGAAGGAACGAAAAAAG